>VOFI01002073.1_pt1 | contig 76721 bp, 83 predicted proteins | sample 5384131 | NCBI WGS metagenome assembly VOFI01 (sample SAMN12384728, study PRJNA508395) | human gut metagenome | isolation source: healthy gut H | host: Homo sapiens
TACTTGTCGTCGGCCAGATTTCCGGTCTGCGTCGGGATGCGCGCGGGACCGTTCAGCTGCGCCGTGGCGTCGAACACCCAGCGGCGGAATTTCGTGGCGTACTGGATATTGAGCAGCGTCTTGTACTGACTCACCAGCGGCCGCTCCACGCGGGCGGTCTTTCCGTCGGGGCGGTCGATCGTCATCTCGCTGTCCGTATAACGGAACGTGGCGAAGATGTCCAACCGTTCGACAGGCGTCCACGAGAAGTCGATCTGGTAGGTATCCGTATAGGAACGCTTGTCCGAATTATAGAGCACGATCTGGTCGGCGCTGTACTCCTGGTCGGCGATCACCGAATTGTAGAACTGCGTGCGGAAATAGTCGAAGCTCAGCGTTGCGTCGCCGGCGACTGACCAGCCCGAAGGTCTGCGTGAGGCTTCCGCCCACCGTAAGTGCCTTCTCCAGCCGGTTGAACTTCGAGAAGTCGCTGTCTTTGAAAACGATCGCGCGACCCGTCGCCAAAATACCGATGTTGTCGGTGATGACATTGGTCGAACGGTATCCCAGGCCGGCCGAGCCGCGCAGCGTGGTCGAGGGGGTGATGTTCCAGCGGATATGCCCGCGGGGCGTCACGAAGAACTTGTCATAAGAAGGCGTTGTAATCGCCGCGAACGCCGGCAACGATCGAGAACTTGTCCTTGACGGCATAGGTGTACTCGGCATAGGCGCCCACCTCCTGCTCGCTGCGGTCGAAATCGTAGAAACGCGACTTCGCGGCCTCGATCCACGGCGTATTGTTGGCCAGACTCTCGCGGTAATACTGCAGCTGCGCCTGCGCGCCGACGATCAGCGACGAACGGTAGGTGAAGTAGTGGTTGTACATGAGGTTCAGTGAGAGCGTATTCTCATTGCCGCGGTAGTCGTTCAGCCCGAAGTAGGCGTACTCGTTGAAGTGGTCGAAGTCGGCCACGAAAGCGAGGTTCGAACGCATCTCATCCTTCTCGTCGGGATCGTATACCGAGGGTCCGACGGGCGTACCTATTTTAAAATAGCCGTTCGCGCCGCGGTTGCGGATCTTCGATCCGTAGAGGGGCATATCGGCGCCCGTCTCCTTCCAGTTCCAGTTCTTCTCCATCTCGCCGCGCATCGAATTCTTGTAGTCGAGCATGCCGCCCAGCCGGTTCTCCTGCACGAACTTCCAGCCCCAGCGAATCTGCGTGCCGTTGTCGGCGGCATAGAGCCACTTGTTGGCGATGTTGAGCTGGTCGGCCAGCGGCAGGTCGCGGAATCCGTCGTCGTTGTGGTCCATCTTGCGCACGTCGGTGTCCATCGAACCGTGCAGCAGGATCACGCTCGACAGTTTCTTGTTCTTGGAGACGGGAAACGCCGTCGAGATATTGGCTTCGGGACGCAGCTCGTCGTCGAGGTAGAGGTTCACGAACAGACTCTCGTCGTCGGTAGGCTTGCGGTGTTCGAGGTTGATCTGGCCCGTGATGGCTTCATGGCCGGCCGTAACCGAGGCCACGCCTTTGGAGACCTGAATCGAATTAAGCCACATGCCCGGCGTGTAGCTCAGGCCGTAGGGGGCGCTCAGCCCGCGCATGATCGGACGGTTTTCGTCGAGAATCTGCGTATAGGTGCCCGCAAGGCCCAGCATCTTGATCTGACGCGCGCCCGAAATGGCGTCGCTGTACCCCACGGTCACCGAAGCCGAATTCTCGAAGCTCTCGGCGAGGTTGCAGCAGGCCATCTTGCAGAGACCCGCGAACGAGATCATCTCGTTCTTGACGATGCCGTCGCGCTTGACGAAGTTGCCGCTGAGGTTGCCCTCGACCACCACGTCCTCCAACGCCACGCCTTCGGAAGCGAGCGTGAATTCGATACGCTCCGCACCGCCTCGCCACACGCAGCGTGTCGTTCACATATCCCAGATACGAAGCGACCAGATTGTCGTAACCTTTTACCCGGTGGAGCAGGAACGCCCCCTGGGCATCGGTGCTGGCGCCGATCGTGGTACCCTCCCAGTAAACCGAAGCGCCCACCAGCGGCTGGTTGTCGGCGTCGCGGACTACACCCCGCAAATCCTGTGCGCTGAGGGTTCCGCACACGGCAAGGGAAGAAACAGATAAAATGATTTTGTTGATTTTCATTACATTCCGTTATTGGTTAAAACTATTCCGGACGGATGCACGCAGCATCCGCCCAAAAGGGTTTTAAGCCAATACGGGAGGGGCGCGAAGGCCGCGCAGCGGACATGGCCCCGCATGACGAAAGGATCGCCGCATTCGGGAAGCGTCTCCCCGAAGAACTTGAGGACGGCCGCGACCGGAGCCTCCGCAACCAATGCGGGCGGCAGGTCGGTGACCGTGCAGCGGATGAATCTCTCTCGTGGTTATCGGAAGAAGAACCCGTATAGAGTTCGATTTCGGTCGAATGGTGATTGCCGCAGCAGGGAGCCTTCAGCGACTCGCCGGCACCCGCGGCATCGGCGCTGTGCTGGCAGTGGTGGCAGCAGACATGCGACGACATCGTGACGCACTTGCATGAAAGCGACACATACGCAGGTCCGCCCGTCGCCAGCAGGTAGACGGAGAGCAGTAACAGCGATATGAGTCTTTTCAATTTCATGCTACCTTTCAGGTTTTCCGCCCGTGCGCCGGACACGTGCCGCCGGTTACTCCAGCACGCCGCATTCGGCGAGCTTCGCAGCCCAGGCCCCGGCATCGCGCTGTGCGGTGGCTTCGTCCACGTCGTAACGCTCCAACAACAGGGCGGCTGCGTCCCCGGTGGTAAAGTCCTTGCCGCGGAGCGTCTCCCAAAGATAGAGCGACGAGTCGTTGAGCGCAAGAATCCGGGTCATATCGGCACCGACGCGGCCCGGCATGATAATCACATGCTCCCCCGCCATCTCGCGCACTTTGAACTTTTCGCTTATCTTCATTTGTCGAACGTCTAACCGAATGCAAAAGTATGAAAAATTCCGGGAAACGCCTAATTTTTCCTACCTTTGTGTGCATGGAAGGGCCGCAGACAAGATATTCGAGGTGCTGAAGCGCTACTGGGGCTTCACCGAATTCCGTCCCGTACAGGAGCGTATCATCCGCTCGGCGATGGCCGGGCGCGATACGCTGGCCCTCATGCCCACGGGCGGCGGCAAGTCGCTGACCTATCAGGTTCCGGGCTCGCGCAGCCGGGACTGTGCATCGTCGTCACGCCCCTGATCGCCCTGATGAAGGATCAGGTGGACCGCCTGCGGGCGCGGCACATCCCGGCCGTCGCCATCCATTCGGGACTCTCGCCGCGGCAGATCGACATCGCACTGGACAACTGCGTCTACGGCGACGTCAAATTCCTCTATGTGGCTCCCGAACGGCTCGCCACCGAAGCCTTCCGCCTGCGCGTCGAGCGCATGAACGTCTCGCTGCTGGCCGTGGACGAAGCCCACTGCATCTCGCAGTGGGGCTACGACTTCCGCCCCTCGTACCTGCGCATCGCCGAGCTGCGCGAAAAACTACCCGGCGTTCCCGTGCTGGCGCTCACGGCCTCGGCGACCAAGCTCGTGGCCGAAGACATCATGCGCCACCTGCGCTTCGCCGAGCCGCATATCCTGCGGAGCAGCTTCGCACGCCCCAACCTCTCGTACAGCGTCCGCCACACCGACGACAAGAACGGGCAGCTGCTCCGCCTGGTACGCAACGTTCCCGGCTCGGGCATCGTCTACGTCCGCACGCGCGAAGGCACCGAGCAGGTCGCCGACATGCTGCGCAGGGAGGGCATGACGGCTGCGGCCTACCATGGCGGCATGGGACACGCCGAGCGCTCGCTGCGGCAGGAGGAGTGGGTCGCGGGCAGGACGCGCGTCATGGTCGCCACCAACGCCTTCGGCATGGGCATCGACAAACCCGACGTGCGCTTCGTCGCCCACTACACCATGTGCGATTCGCTCGAAAGCTACTATCAGGAGGCCGGCCGAGCAGGCCGCGACGGCGTGCGCAGCTACGCCCTGCTGCTGACCTCGTCCGACGACGGAGGGCGCATCGTAAAGCGTTTCGAGCAGGATTTCCGCCGCTCGAAAAGATCAAGGACATCTACGAAAAGGTCTGCTCCTACCTGCAGATCGGCATCGGCGACGGCGCCGAAGCTTCGTTTCTGTTCAACATCCACGACTTCTGCGCCCGCGAGCACCTCTACTCCGGCACGGTCGTAGAGCGCGCTCAAGCTCCTGCAGCAGAACGGCTACATGACGCTGACCGACGCACAGGAGAATCCGGCGCGAATCATGTTCTGCGTAAGCCGCGACGACCTCTACATCCGCGTCCAGCGTGACGAACTCGATCACTTCATCCGCACGCTGCTGCGCCTTTACAACGGCGTCTTCACCGAATTCCGCCAGATCGACGAGGGCGAGATCGCCACGTGGAGCGGCTACACCGTCGAGCGGGTCAAGGAGCTGCTCAAACGGCTCTGGCAGCTGCGCGTGATCCGCTACGTTCCCTCCAACCGCTCGCCGATCCTCTTCATGAACGAGGAGCGGCTTCCCCGCGCCGACCTCTACATCTCTCCCGACACCTACAAACGGCGTCAGGAGCTGATGCGCGAACGCTTCGAACACATGCTCGACTACGCCGCCAACGAAACCCGCTGCCGCAGCGCCGTTCTGGAAGGGTATTTCGGTGAAGGCGCCCCTGCGGCATGCGGCGTATGCGACATCTGCCTCGCACACAAACGTGCCGGGAAGCGGCAGGCACAGGGCTGCGCCACGCCGTCGGCCGACGGCGGGCTGCGCGAAAAACTGCGGCAAAGGCTATCCCGCGGGGCAGCCGACCCGCACGAACTGGCCGCGGAATTCCCCGGGGAGGCACAGCAGATAGGCCGGGCGCTGCGCGAATTGCTCGACGAAGGCATCGCCGGCACGGGCAGGGACGGGAAAATCGGGTTAAAATAGGGCCGCAACCGCCCGCGGGGATGTAAAAAATCGCCCCGCATGCCGTTTTCCGGAAATAATTCCCTAATTTTGTGAGAATGTTCCACGCATGACTACGACAAACAACTTTACCGATAAGATCAGCAACGAGGAGGCCGCAGCGCTTCCGGCCATCGAATTCAAGGGCGAAATCCGCATCATCGAGCATGAGCGCGACATCGTGCCGCCTGCAAGTTTCTGATGAAACAGCCCGTCGTGGGCTTCGACACCGAGACGCGCCCCTCGTTCCGGCCCGGGCATAAGCTACCGCGTGTCGCTGCTGCAACTCTCGACTCCGCAGCTATGCTTCCTTTTCCGGCTGAACAAGATCCCGTTGGCCAAGCCGATCCTTCAGGTGCTCGAAAGCAAGGAGATCCTCAAGATCGGCGCCGACGTCGCCGGCGACCTGCGCTCGCTGCGCCAGATACGCCACTTCCGCGACGCAGGATTCGTGGACCTGCAGTCGATCGCCCCCCGAATGGGGCATCGGAGAGAAGAGCCTGCGCAAACTCTCGGCCATCGTGCTCCGGCAGCGCGTCTCGAAAGCCCAGCGGCTGAGCAACTGGGAGGCCGCGACGCTCACCGACAAACAAAAACTCTACGCCGCGACCGATGCGTGGGTCTGCACGGCGATCTACGACCGACTGCTTCACACACCCAAAATAAAACGTCCCAAAGCATGACACCTCAAATCTACCTGCGCAAAGGCAAGGAAGATCGCTCTTATGCGCCGCCACCCGTGGATTTTCTCGGGCGCCATCGACTACATCAAGGCCGAAGACGAATCGGAAATCACGGAAGGCGCTCTGGTCGAAATATATACCCGCACGGGCGAATTCATCGCCCTGGGACACTATCAGATCGGCTCGATCGCCGTGCGCGTGCTTACATTCGACAAGAGACGATCGATCAGGAGTGGTGGAACCGGCGCATCGCCGTGGCCTACGACGTACGGCGCACGCTCGGACTCACGGACAACCCCGACACGGACTGCTACCGGCTCGTGCACGGCGAAGGCGACGGGCTGCCGGGCTCGTGGTGGACATCTACGGCACGGTGGCCGTCGTCCAGTGCCACTCGGTCGGCATGTACCACGCCCGCATGGAGATCGCCAAGGCGATACGGGCGACTTACGGCGACAAAATCACGGCCATCTACGACAAAAGTTCGCAGACCGTACCGTTCAACGCCCGGCTGGGCGCCGTGGACGGTTATCTGTGGGGCAGCTCCGACCACGAATCGCACATCGTGACGGAAAACGGCGAGAAATTCCTCGTAAACTGGGAGAAAGGCCAGAAGACCGGGCTTTTTCCTCGACCAGCGCGAAAACCGCGAACTGGTGAAACGCTACGCCAAAGGCCGCACGGTGCTCAACACCTTCTGTTACACGGGCGGATTCTCGGTCTATGCCATGGCTGGGGGCGCCGAGAAGGTCTGCTCGGTGGACTCTTCGGAACGCGCCGTGACACTCGCCACCGAAAACATGGTGCTCAACTTCGGCCGGGAGGCCGATTTCTGCGAGATTGCGGCCGATGCCGTGGAGTACCTCAAGAACATCGAAGACAAATACGACCTGATCATCCTCGACCCACCGGCCTTCGCCAAGCACCACAAGGTGCTGGGTAATGCCATGCAAGGCTACAAGCGCCTCAACGCCCGCGCCATCTCGCAGATACGTCCCGGCGGCATCCTCTTCACGTTCTCCTGCTCGCAGGCGGTGTCGAAGGAGCTGTTCCGCACGATGATCTTCTCGGCTGCGGCCATCGCGGGCCGCAACGTGCGCATCCTGCACCAGCTGACGCAACCCGCCGACCACCCGGTGAGCATCTACCACCCCGAAGGCGAATACCTCAAAGGACTCGTGCTCTACGTCGAATAAGATGGCGAAACCGCAACCGATCCGGGGTACGCCGCCTGCCCCATCCGCAATATCGTGGACCGCTTTGGCGACAAATGGTCCCTGCTGGTGCTCTACAACCTCCATACGGGCGGGCGCCTGCGTTTTTCGGAAATCCACCGCCGGACGGCCGACATCTCGCAGAAGATGCTCACATCGACACTCCGCAAGCTGGAACAGGACGGGCTGCTGTCGCGCAAGGTCTACCCCGAGGTGCCGCCGCGCGTCGAATACGCCCTCACGCCCCGCGGCGAATCGCTCATGCCCCATCTTGTCTCGCTCATCGGCTGGGCGCTGGAAAATTTCGACGCGATCGTCAGCGACCGCAACTCCCTGCAAGCAACCGGACCGGATCTATAAATCACGCACCCGAAACCGCCAAGCAGCAGGCTTCGGACCATCGCGGTCCCCGCAACTCAGCCCGCCCCATCGTCCGCCCTCTCAGATGCCACGGCAATCGGTTCCTGCAACCGTCCCTGACAGACTTCCGTTCCAGCCCCGCCAAACACGCCCGACAAATGCACCCGGCAAATGCACCCGGCAAATGCACCCGGCAAATGCACCCGGCGGCGCCATGTCCGCTCCAAATAGAAAAAAAGTCCCTTTCGGGACTTTTTCTATTTTACCTTTTCGAAAACATAAACCTCATGCAGTTCCTTGTCGTAGCCGGGATAAAAGCCCTTGACCATCCCCAGCACGATCCGCGAACCGCGGTTGGCCAGCACCAGCAATTCGTCGGTCTGCGGATCTATCGCCAATCCTTCGATTTCACCCGCACGCAGGAAATCGGTCATCGCGCGAAACGACAGCGCCGTCGCATAACTCTTCCCGTCGCGCATGTCGGCGACATAGATCGTATCCGGCTCGTCGAGGTCCGCATCGCCGTCGTCGGCCGAGATCAGCATCCGGCCGTCCACCATGAAGATCCCCTGCTGCCACTGCGGAACCGGACGCAGGTGCACCTTGCGGGCATACTTCCCCGTCTTGAGATCGTAGCCGTACAGATAGCGGCCGTCCACCCAGTCCGACATCCAGACCATGTCGTTGTCCCGGTCCACGGCCAGTCCGCTCACCTCGACCTGCCCCGATTCGGGGTCCCAGTCTATCGAACGCTTCCATTTCAGGTTGTCCGTATCGTAAACGGCGACCTGAATGTTCTCGCCCTTGCCGTCTTCGAAAGTCTCGATACCGGCATACAGCTCGCCGTTCCACACGTCGATATCGCCCAAGTGATTGGCTTCGAGCGGCAGTCCTTCAAACGGGTGTTCGTTTTCGGCGACCAGCCGCCCCTGCTTGTCATACTTGTAGAGCGCCGTGCTGCCCGAAACGTAATAATAGTTCGAGTCGGCGGCGATCCCCTGCCGTCCTTCGACCGGAACGATCCGTTTGAGCCGATACTCCCCGCCGAGACTCTGCGCCCGGAGCGCCGTGCCGGCCGCCATGAGCGCCAGCACAAAAAAAAATTCGTTTCATCATAGTCGTACGATTTTACACATCCGCACCAGAGCAAAAACAAGGCCGGAGACGCACACCCGGTTCAAAGGTTTCGTCTCCGGCCTGTTCTCTGCAGTCCATTCCGCAGTCCGAACGCTTCGGGCCGGTTCTGACCGCTCCCGGTCAATTCCAGTCGGGTCCGGTCTCTTCCCGAAGGCTTCCGGTCCGGGAACTACTTGCGTTTGGCCCGCTGCTGGGCCTCCTGCTGACGCATCAGCTCCTCGTAGCGCTGCTGGAATTTCGATTTCTTGCCCTTCCTCCGTTTGGCGGCATTGGCCTGCATGACGGCATGGATCTTATCGTCGTCGACCATGCGGCGGATCAGCAACGTCTGGCCGATGGTAAAGAGGTTCGACAGCAGGTAGTAGTAGCAAAGGCCGCTCGAATAGCTGTTGAACCACAACAGCATCATGATCGGCATCATGTAGACCATCATGAACTTCATACCTGCCATCTGGGGCTGGGACGAAGCCGTCTGCTGGTAGTTGAAATACGAATACCCGAACAGCGACACGGCCATCAGCAAGGCGAAAAGGCTCACATGGTCGCCGTAGAACGGGATCGAGAACGGCAGGTTCACGATGCTGTCGTACGACGAGAGGTCGTCGGCCCAGAGGAACGGCTGCTCGCGCAGCTCGATCGAAGCCGGGAAGAAACGGAACATGGCGATCAGGATCGGCAGCTGGATCAGCATCGGATACAGCCGCCCATGGGGTTGATGCCCGCTTTCTTGTAGAGCTCCATCGTCGCCTGCTGCTTTTTCATGGCGTCCTCCTTCTTGGGGTACTTCTTGTTAAGCTCGTCCACCTGCGGTTTTATCAGGCGCATCTTTGCCATCGAAACGTAACTCTTGTACGTGAGGGGCGAGATGACGAGCTTCACCAGGATCACCAGGATCAGGATGATGATGCCGAAGCTGCCGATGTAGTTGCGCAGGAAGTCGAAGACCGGGATGACGCACCAGCGGTTCACCCAGCCGAAGATACCCCATCCCAGCGGGATCAGGCGCTCCATATGGAGGTCCGCACCGTTGTTGTCGGTGACTTTCTTGAGGATCGCGTATTTGTTCGGGCCGAAGTAGAATGCGAAGTCATACCCTTCGACCTGCGCCGAGTAGGGCACGGCCATCTGTACGGAGAAACTCTTCAGCAGCTCCGAGCCGGGAGCCGCCGTATCGAACGCCAGGTTGGCGCTGGTGACATTTTGCGGCGCGATGAACGCCGACGAAAAGAACTGCTGCTTAAAAGCCACCCAGTTCACCGATGTGGAGACGCTCTTCGACTTGGCGCCGTCACTCATCCCCAGCTCCTCGATCGAGCTCTCGCCCGGAACCGGTACGAAATCGTCGTGTACATGTTCTCGTTCTGGAATCCCTTCTCGTTCTGGTAGGAATTGTTCGACCAGTCGATACCGATCGAAGCCTGGTTGGCCATCTGCGGCGCCATATTCACCAGCCGCACGTTGAAGTCCACGAGGTAGTCGCGCTCGGAGCACCTGCTTATTATATATAAGGTACTCATATTCGAGCCATGCGTTCTCCGCCACCGCAAGACGCATCGTCACACGCCGGGCATCGCCTGCCGTCTCCACGGGTTCAGCGCGGAAGACGTAGTCCATCGTGTTGACCTTGACGTTGTTCAAGCCGTTCTTCACGTAGAACGAAAGGTCGAACCTGGCACTCGCAGGATCCATCAGCTCGATCAGTTGGTCGCGCTGCCGCGGGGTGCGTACTTGGTGTAGTCCTTGAGCGTCACGCCCGTGATCTGTCCGCCGCGCGTCGAGAAACGCACCGTCATCACCTCGTTCTCCACCGTAAACTCTTCAGGCTCTGCCTCCTGCGCCGCGGTCAGATACTCGCCCATCGCGGCGATCCGACGCTGACGCACGGTCTGGGCCAAATCCGCCTCCGCTTCGGGCGCCGCCGTCTCACCGGACGCCGCAACCGCACTCTCCGCAGCGCCGCCTGCCACGCTGTCCGCCGCGGGAACCGCGGGACGCGAAGCGGCGGCTACCGAATCCTGATAGGCCTGCCACGCGGCCATTTCCTGCTGATATTTCTCCTGCTGTTTGGTATTGACATAGGCGAATCCCAGAAAAAGCGCCGCCACGACGACAATACCCAAAATTGTTTTTTTATCCATCTAAACGTGTTTGCTTCTTACTTATGTGCGGATATTATCTTCTCCCCGGCATATTCGAGTGCCGCTCCCACGAATGCCACGAACAGCGGCGAGGGGCTCAGCACCGTACTCTTATATTCGGGATGATACTGCGTGCCGACGAACCAGGGATGCTTCCTCACCTCGACGACCTCGACCAGCCCCGTATCGGGGTTGATACCCACGGCCTGCATACCGGCACCTTCGAACGCAGCCAGGTAGTCATTGTTGAACTCGTAGCGGTGACGGTGACGCTCCGAAATATGGAGCTTGCCGTAGGCCGCCGCGACTTTCGAACCTTTCTTCAGCGTACACGGATAGGCGCCCAGCCGCATCGTGCCGCCCTTGGCCGTCACGCCCTTCTGCTCTTCCATCAGGTCGATCACCGGATGGGGCGTAGACTCCATTTCGCTCGAATTCGCGTCGGCCAGACCCAGCACGTTGCGTGCGAACTCGATCACGGCGCACTGCATACCGAGGCAGATTCCCAGGAACGGGATGTTGTTCTCACGTGCATAGCGCACAGCGACGATCTTACCTTCGATACCGCGGTTGCCGAAGCCCGGGGCCACCAGGATACCGACATCCTGCCCAGCTTCTCGGCCACATTCTCGGGCTGTAACCTTCTCTGAATTGACATAGCGCACTTGACCTTGCAGTCGTTCACGGCGCCCGCGTGCACGAACGATTCGCAGATCGACTTGTAAGCGTCGGGCAATTCGGTGTACTTGCCGACCAGCGCGATCTCGATCTTCTTCGCCGGGTGCTTGATCTTGTCCACCAGCGCGTTCCACGCCGCCATATCGGGTTCCTTCTCAGCCGGCAGGTTCAGTTTGTGGAGCACCACCTCGTCGAGGTGCTGTTCGTGCATCTTCTGCGGCACTTCGTAGATCGTCGGCACGTCGATTGACTCCATCACGGCGTTGGCGTCGACATTGCAGAACACGCCACCTTGCGGCGCAGGTTCACCGAAAGCGGATGCTCCGTGCGCAGCACGAGGATGTCGGGCTGCAACCCGTTTTCGAGCAGCGCCTTCACCGAGTGCTGCGTGGGTTTGGTCTTCAGCTCGCCCGAAGCCGCCATATAGGGGATCAGCGTCAGGTGCACGAGCGCCGTGCTCTTGTAGCCCAGCGAGTAGCGCAGCTGGCGTACCGACTCGATGAACGGCAGCGACTCGATGTCGCCCACCGTACCGCCGATCTCGGTGATTATCACGTCGTAAACTTTCTTCTGCGCCAGCAGCTGGATACGGCGCTTGATCTCGTCGGTGATATGGGGGATGACCTGCACGGTCTTGCCCAGGTACTCGCCCTTGCGCTCCTTCTCGATCACGCTCTTGTAGATCTTTCCCGTCGTGACGTTGTTGGCCTTCGACGTGGGCTGGTTCGTGAAAGCGTTCGTAGTGCCCAGATCGAGGTCGGTCTCCGCGCCGTCCTCGTCACATAGCATTCGCCGTGTTCATAGGGTTCAGCGTGCCGGGGTCGACGTTGATGTAGGGGTCGAGTTTCTGGATGGTCACCGAATAGCCTCGGGCCTGCAGCAGCCGGGCGATCGAGGCCGAAATAATACCCTTGCCGAGCGACGATGCAACACCGCCCGTAACAAATATGTACTTGGGTTTGGAAAGTTTCATTACTGACTATTACTATTTATTGTCGTTGTTGCTCGTGATTCTCCTCCTGTGCCTGGCGGTCGATCAGCTTCACTTCTCGATCGCGGCGGCCATATCCTCGCGGGCGCGCTCGATCTTGGCCTTCACATCGGCGATCAGCGCCTCGGCGTTCTTCGACTTGGCGAAGAAACCGATGTTGTTCTCCAGCAGGCCGATCTCCTGCTCGAGCTGGCGCACCTTATTGTAAAGGCGCTCGCGCTCCGAACGCAGGCGGCTGCTGCCCGCAGACTTGAGCGACGAGACCTTCTCGCGGAAACGGTTCATCGAACGGTCGCGCTCCGGTGCCGCGCAGCGTGTTGAACAGCGCATCGACGGCGGCCTTGTACTTCTTCTGCACGGCGTCCTTCTGCTTGATGGGTACGAACCCGATCTCGCCCCAGCGGCGCTGGAAGTCGCGGATCACGTCGTAACCTCCCGTCTTGACATCGGCCGCGGCCATCTCTTCGAGCAGCGCGAGCTTCTTCTGGAGATTCTCCTCGTGCTCGCCGTCCACGCTGGCGAAATGCGCGCCCTTGCGCTCGAAGAACTTGTCGCACGCCGCGCGGAAACGCTTCCAGATCGCATCCGAATGCCGGCGCGACACGGCGCCGATCTCCTTCCAGCGGGCCTGCAGGGCGATCAGCTCGTCCGTGGCCTTCTTCCACTCCTCGCTGTTCATCAGCGACTCGGCGGCCTCGCATATTTCGGTCTTGAGCTGCAGATTATGCTCCATCTCGGCCTTCACCCCGAATAGAACTGACGCTTGGCCTCGAAGAACCTGTCGCACGCCGTGCGGAAACGTTCATATATGCGGTTGTTGTCCTTCTTGGGTGCGAAGCCGATGGTCTTCCACGTCTTCTGGATCTCCAGCAGACGGTCGCTGGCCCGGTTCCACTCCTTGCGGGTGGTGAGCGGCTGCGCGGCCAGCTCCTCGGTGGCGGCACAAAGCTCCGTCTTCAGTTCGAGGTTTTTGACCTGCTCGCCCTTCAGCGATTCGAAGTGCTCCTGATGCTGTTTGTTGATCCGGCTCGACGCCGCCTTGAAACGCTCCCAGAGCACCTCCTTGTATTCGTTGGCTACGGGACCCGTCTCGCGCCACTCGTCGTGCAGCTTCTGCAGCTTGTGGAACGCTTCCACCACCGAAGGCTCCAGCACGAGCGCCTCGGCCTGCTCGCACAGGGTCACCTTCTGCTCGTAATTCTTCTTCAGGTCCAGATCGCGCAGCTCCTTGTTGATCTTGATGAAGCTGTAGAAATTCTCGACGTGCAGGTTGTAGGTCTCCCACAGGTCTTTGACGTTCTGCTGCGGCACGATGCCGGTCTCCTTCCAGCGCTGCTGCAATTCGCGGAACTTATTGAAGGTATGGTTGAGCGTCTCGTCCGAATTGACCAGCTCCTTCAGTTCTTCGATAATTCCCAGCTTGACCTGCAGGTTCTTCTCCTTCTCGGCTTCGAGATTGGCGATGAACTCGTCGCGGCGACGGCGGTACTCCTTGAACAACTCCTTGAGCTGTACTTCGACCCCGTCCACGGCCGGTGCGAAATCCTCTTCGCTGCCCGCCCTCCTCGACGAACTTGCGGCGTGCGGCTTCGACCTCGGCACGGCGGATGCGGTAGAAGGCGATCTTCAGCGCCTCCACATCCCGGCGGATCGACTGCACGGGCTGCTCTTCGAGCATACGCATAAAGAGGGCTACCAGCTCTTCCTTGCCCTTCCCGGCAAACTTGTCCTCGGCGGACGGCGCTTCCTGGGCCAGTTGGTCGGCAGCGGCCTCTTCGGCCGTCTCGCCCTCCAGTTCCAGCCCGGCATCCTGCGCGGCGAGCGCCGCCTCCTCGTCCGCGAAATCCACTTCGGCACCGGCCGGCACGGCCTCCTCGCCGGATTCGGTCTCCACCGCCTCGGCAACGGGCTTGATACGGGCACGCTTCGCACGCGGCGCGGCCTCGGGTTCCGCCACGGGCTCCTCCGCCGCAGGCGCTTCAGCCACGGGCACCTCTGCCGCGGGCGTTCCCGCAACGGATTTTTCCGTCTCGGGTTCTTCTGCCGCGGGTGTTTCCACGACGGGTTCCGCCTCCGCTGCTGCGGAGGCCTCGGTTTCAGGGACTTCGGAAGTCACTTCGGAAGTTACGGTCTGCACATCTTCAGCAGCATCGCTGACTCGCTCCTCGGGAGCAGGAAGATTCGGATTTTCAGTAGCCATCTCAGTACACGTTTTTGATTTCCATATATACGGAAGTATATAAATCTCGCAAATATAACCATTTTTCCCGGGCTACCGAACGATTTAGCCGGAAATTTGCTAACTTCGCCCGAGATATGAGCGGCACGCAACCGCGCCCAATTGCCGCGTGCGATACAAAACCTGTCAACCGGAACCATGAGCCACCGCATCCTGCTTGTCGACGATGAAATCGACATCCTCGAATTCGTGAGGTACAACCTCCAGAAGGAGGGCTACGAAGTATTCACGGCGCAGAACGGCGCCGAGGCGCTGAAGGCCGCCGCCGAGTGCCGTCCGCACCTGATCCTGCTGGACATGATGATGCCCGTCATGGACGGTGCGCAGACCTGCCGTGCCATCCGCCAGGATCCGCAGCTGCGCGACACGATGGTGGTATTTCTCTCGGCGCTGGGCGAGGAGGATCAGCAGCTTACGGGCTTCGGTGTCGGGGCGGACGACTACCTCACCAAGCCGATCAAGATGAAGCTGCTGGTCAGCCGCGTGCAGGCCATCCTCAAGCGGATCGACGCCGAAACCGCGCCGGCGGAACCTGCCGCGGCAGGCATCGCCGTCGACCGCGAGCATTACACCGTGACGCGCGACGGCCACGAGATAGCCCTTCCGCGCAAGGAATTCGCGCTGCTCGACCTGCTCTATTCGTCGCCCGGGAAGCTTTTCTCGCGCGAAGAGATATATACGAAGATCTGGGGCACCGAGGTGGTCGTGGGCGACCGCACCATCGACGTGCACATCCGCAAACTGCGCCAGAAGATCGGCGACGAACGCATCGTCACCATCAAGGGCGTGGGCTACAAATTCGAACCCTGAGCCGGGCCATTCCCGGCGAATGAAACGCATATGGACGCACAGAACAAATACCGGCGCATCGTCATCAAGGTGGGCAGCAACGTGCTGACGCGCGACGACGGCCGTCCCGACACCACCCGCATCTCGGCCCTGGTCGACCAGGTGGCCCGGCTCCACCGCGCGGGCACCGAGGTCATCCTGGTTTCGTCGGGAGCCGTGGCCTCGGGGCGCAGCATCCTCGGGCAACGCGCCGGGAAGCTCGATTCGGTCTCCGCACGGCAGCTCTTCTCCGCCGTGGGGCAGGTCAAGCTACTCAACCGCTACTACGACCTCTTCAACGAATACGGCATCGTCTGCGGGCAGGTGCTCACCACCAAGGAGAGCCTCTCCACACGGCGGCAGTACCTCAACCAGCGCAACTGCATGGAGACGATGCTCGCCAACGGCGTGCTGCCGATCGTCAACGAGAACGACACCATCTCGGTCACCGAACTGATGTTCACCGACAACGACGAGCTCTCGGGGCTCGTCGCGGCCATGATGAACGCCGAGGCGCTCATTATCCTGAGCAACATCGACGGCATCTACGACGGCTCGCCCGCCGACCCCGCATCGCAGGTCATCCGCCGTGTGAAACCCTCGGAAGACCTCTCGCAGTACATCGACCCCGTACGCTCGTCGCGCGGCCGCGGCGGCATGGCCACCAAGAGCCGCGTCTCGTCGCGTGCGGCGGCCGAAGGCATCGAGGTCATCATCGCCAACGGCCGCCGCGACGGCATCCTCACCGACCTGGTGCTGACCGGCGAAGAGGTGCCCTGCACCCGCTTCGAACCGGCTCCGAGGGCAGCCTCGGGCGTCAAGAAATGGATCGCCAGCAGCGAAGGCTTCGCCAAGGGCATCCTGCGCATCGACCAGGGCGCCGCCGCAGCCGTCCGCGCCAGCAAGGCCGCCAGCATCCTCGCCGTGGGCGTCACAGCCGTCGAAGGCGATTTCGAACGCGACGACCTGGTGCGCATCCTCTCGCCCGACGGGGCACAGCTGGCCGTGGGACGCATCTCGTGCGACAGCGCCACCGCCCGCCGCAATATCGGACGCAAAGGGCTCAAGCCCCTCGTCCACTGCGATTACCTCTACCTGGAATAACCGATTATGGAATACGAATCCCTGTTCAAGGCCGCCCGGAAGGCCGGGACGGCGCTGGCCGACGTCGAACCCGAACGCCTCGGCCGCATCCTGCAACACGCCGCAAGGCTCCTGCGCGGGCATACGCCCGCATTGCTCGAAGCCAACGCCCGCGACATTGAGGCCATGCCCGCCTCGTCACCCATGCTCGACCGCCTGCGGCTGACCCCGGAGCGAATCGGCTCCATCGCCTCCGACATGGAAGCCGTATCGCACCTGCGCTCGCCTCAGGGCGAGGAACTGGCGCGCTGGACGCGCCCCAACGGCATGACCATCGTCAAGCGCCGCGTACCGTTCGGCGTGGTCGGCATGGTCTGCGAAGCCCGCCCCAATGTCACGGCCGACATCTTCGCCCTCTGCGTCAAGACGGGCAACGCCTGCGTCCTGAAAGGGGGCAGCGACGCCCGCCACTCCAACGAGGCGATCGCGGCGCTGCTGCACGAAGCGCTCGGCGCCGAAGGCATCGACGAAAACACCTTCACGCTGCTCCCCGCGGGGCACGAAGCCGTGGGGGCGCTGCTGAGCGCCGTGGGCTATGTCGACGTAGTCATCCCGCGCGGCGGGGCGGGGCTGATCCGCTTCGTCCGCGAGAACGCCCGCATCCCGGTCATCGAAACGGGCGCCGGCATCGTCCACACCTATTTCGACATCGACGGCGACCTCGAAAAGGGACGTGCCGTGGTCTGCAACGCCAAGACGCGCCGCGTGAGCGTCTGCAACGCCCTCGACTGCCTGGTCATCCACCGCGGCCGCCTCACCGACCTTCCGGAGCTGTGCGCACCGCTGGCCGGGGCGCATGTGACGGTCTACGCCGACGAAGAGGCTTTCGCCGCCCTCGACGGGCACTACCCCGCCGGGTTGCTGGAACATGCCGCCGAAGAGCATTTCGGCACCGAGTTCCTCGACTACAAACTGGCCGTCAAGACCGTCGCGTCGCTCGACGGGGCACTGGCGCATATCGCCCGCTACTCGTCGCGCCACAGCGAGGCCATCGTCACCGAAAACAAGCAGGCCGCCACGCAGTTCACGCGCAGCGTCGACGCCGCCTGCGTCTACGTCAACGTCTCGACCGCCTTCACCGACGGCGGGCAGTTCGGCTTCGGCGCCGAAGTGGGTATCTCGACGCAGAAACTCCACGCCCGCGGCCCGATGGGACTGCCCGAGCTCACGACCTACAAGTATATCGTCTCGGGCGACGGACAAATCCGCCAACCTTAAACCCCGATACGACAAAAAACCTCGAAAAAACGGCAGGAAAAATAACAATCCGTAAGCATTTTTTCTGTAAATTTGCATATCCTTAAAATTTGGCGTATATTTAACTTATGATTCGTGAACTTCTGGCCGTAGGATGCGGCGGTGCTGCCGGCAGCATCGTCCGTTACCTGCTTTCCGGCGGGATAATGGCGGGGCAGACGCTGCTGGGATTCCCGGCGGGTACGTTCACGGTCAATGCCGCGGGTTCGCTGCTGATCGGCATTCTGCTCGAAGCTACCAGCTCCGAGACACTCGGATGGCTGCTCATCGTGGGTTTCTGCGGCGGGTTCACCACTTTTTCGACCTTTTCGGCCGACGCGGTGCGCCTGCTGCGTGCGGAATGTTACACGGCGGCGGCGGCCTACGTGGGGCTGAGCGTGGCAGTATGCATTGTTTTTGCAGCCGCCGGCATGTGGATAGGAACGACATTTAGAAATTAACTATAAAGAGAAATGGTAATTTTGGTATTGAACTGCGGCAGCTCGTCGATCAAGTATCAGGTGATCGACATGGAAGCCGCATCGAGCAAACTGCTCGCGAAAGGAATCGTGGAACGCATCGGCCTGCCGGAAGGCGACCTCACCCATAAGCCCGTCGGCAAAGAACCGTTCGAGCTGCACCGTCCCATCCCCGACCACACCACCGGCATCAAGCTGGTGCTCGACGCACTGACCGACCCCGCACACGGCGTCATCGGCTCGCTCGACGAGGTGAAGGCCGTCGGCCACCGCGTGGCACACGGCGGAGAGTTCTTCCCCGAGAGCTGCATCGTGACCGAGGAGGTGAAATCCAAGATCCGTTCGCTGTTCGAAATCGCACCGCTGCACAACCCGGCCAACCTCGAAGGCGTGCTGTCGATCGAGAAAGTCCTGCCGGGCGTCCCGCAGGTCACCGTCTTCGACACCTCGTTCCACCAGACCATCCCGGCCGTAAACTACATGTACGCCTTGCCCCACGCCTATTACGACAAGTACCGCGTGCGCAAGTACGGCTTCCACGGCACCAGCCACAAATACGTGGCACAGACCGGTGCCCGGCTCGCGGGCCTCGACTTCGAGAATTCGAAGATCATCACCTGCCACATCGGCAACGGCGCATCGGTCACGGCCGTGCTCAACGGCAAGTCGCATGACACGTCGATGGGCTTCTCGCCCGTGGACGGGCTGGTGATGGGTACCCGCTGCGGCAACGTCGACCCCAGCGCCATCACCTTCATCGGCGAAAAGGAGGGCATGTCCTACGCCGAGGTGAACGAGATGATGAACAAGAAATCGGGCGTTTGGGGGCTCACCGACCTTTCGAGCGACATGCGCGACATCGACCGCGCCTACGACGAAGGGAACCCCCGCGCCATCCTCGCCCGCGATATGCACTACGGGCGCATCCGCAAATTCGTCGGGGAGTATGCCGCCGAAATGGGCGGCGTCGACCTGATCGTCTTCACGGGCGGCGTGGGCGAGAATTCGTGCGAGATGCGCGAGACGGTCTGCACGGGGCTCGAATTCATGGGCGTCGAGTTCGACCGCGCAGCCAACAAGGGCGCCCGCGGCGTGGACAAAATCCTTTCGAAACCCTCCTCGCGGGTCAAGGTCGCCGTCATCGCCACCGACGAGGAACTGGTCATCGCCACCGACACGTACAATCTGGTAAAATAAATAAAAGCAAAACACCACAATGATCCAACATCTTACAGAAATCGTCGACGAGGCGAGAAAAAGGGGTAAAAAACGGCTGGCCGTAGCCTACGGCCAGGATTCGCATACGCTGGAAGCCGTCTACGAAGCCTACAAGGAAGGTATCGTGGAGCCCACGCTGTTCGGTGAGAAGAAAGTCATCGAGCAGGTATGCGCCGAAAACGACATCGACATCAAGGCATTCAACATCGTCGACGAGGCCAGCGACGTGAAATGCGTGCAGCAGGCCGTGGCCGCCGTCGTGGCAGGCAACGCCGACGTGCTGATGAAGGGACTGGTCTCGACCGACAAATACATGCGCGGCATCCTCAATAAGGAAGCCGGATTGTTCCCCCCGAAGGGCGTGCTGAGCCACGTGTCGATCGTCGAGATGCCCTGCTACCACAAGTTGCTCGTCATCTCCGACGTCGCGGTCATCCCGCTGCCCGATTTCAAACAGAAGATCAAGCAGATCGGATACCTGGCCAACGTTGCCAGCCTGCTGGGTATCGAAACTCCGAAGATCGCCTGCATCGCCCCCTCCGAGCAGCTGCTTCCCAGCGTCATTTCGTCGACCGAAGGCGCCCTGCTGGCCAAAATGGGCGACCGCGGACAGCTGGGCAACGTCATCATCGACGGCCCCCTGTCGCTCGACGTAGCACTCTACAAGGATGTCGCCGAGCACAAGAAAGTCAAAGGTTCGTCCGTAGCGGGCGACCCCGACTGCCTGCTTTTCCCCAACCTGGAGTCAGCCAACGTCTTCTTCAAGTCGGTGACGCACCTCTGCGGAGGCGAACTGGCCGCCATGGTCGCAGGCACGAAGGTGCCCTGCGTACTGACCTCGCGCGGCGACACGAGCAAGACCAAACTCTACTCGATCGCACTGGCTTGCCTGGCCGTAAAACAATAGGCACACACCTACACCAACCTACCAACTACTAACCGGAACCGAATTTATGGGCTTCAAAATCTTAGCGATAAATCCCGGCTCTACGTCCACCAAGGTCGCCCTCTATGACGAGGAGCGTCCTTCGCTGGATCTGACCCTGCGCCACACGGCCGAACAGATCGCACGTTACACCAACATCATCGACCAGTTGGGCTGGCGCCGGGAAATGATCCTCACGGCGCTGTCCGAACACGGGTTCGACATCATGCAGCTGTCGGCCGTCATCGGACGCGGCGGGCTCGTACGCCCCATCCCGGCCGGCGTATACGAAGTCAACGAAGCCATGCGGCGCGACCTAACGAACGCCACGATGGAACACGCCTCGAACCTCGGCGGGTTACTGGCCGCCGAGATCGCCGCCATGGCGGGTGTCAAAGCCTACATCGCCGACCCGGTGGTCGTCGACGAGATGGAGGATGTGGCACGCCTGAGCGGCCATCCCGACTGCCCGCGCAAGTCGATCTTCCACGCACTCAACCAGAAAGCCACGGCACGCCTGCACTGCGACCGCATCGGCATCGTCTACGAAAAGGCGAACCTGGTGGTCGCGCACCTGGGCGGGGGCATCTCCGTCGCCGCGCACAAACAGGGACGTGTCGTCGACGTCAACAACGCGCTCGACGGCGACGGTCCCTTCGCCCCCGAGCGGGCGGGCAGCCTGCCTGCGGGCGAATTCGCCGACCTCTGCTTCTCGGGGCGTTACACGCGCCGCGAAGTCCAGAAAATGCTGGCCGGCCAAGGCGGGCTCGTTGCGCACCTGGGCACCAATTCCATGATGCAGGTCTCGGAGCGTATCGCGCAGGGCGACGAAAAAGCCCGGCTCGTGGCCGAGGCCATGTGCTACGGCATCTCGAAGCAGATCGGCGCCATGGCCGCCGCCATGTGCGGGCGGGTCGACGCCGTCATCCTCACCGGGGGCATCGCCCACAACGAGTTCGTCGTGCGGTACATCGAACAGCACTGCTCGTTCATCGCCCCCGTTTCGGTCTACCCCGGCGAGAACGAACTCGAATCGCTGGTCGCCAACGCACTGGTCGTCCTCCGCGGCACCATCGTCCCGAAGGTCTACGCCTGACGGGTAAAGGAGCTGCGCACGCGACGGAGCCGCCCGAGCGGCAGCGACCGCCAAGGCAGCAAGTCCCGGACACCGCATACGCCGTGCGAAACGGCGAACCGCGCGCCAAACAGAAACCGGGCTGCAAAACGGAACCGCGCCGCAACAGAAACGTCCGCCGGATATTGATCCGGCGGACGTTTTTCCTGTGTATATCCGGCAGTGACGGCCAGCCCGGGCAGCCGGCCTATTTGCGGATGAACTGGCGCCTGGCCAGTGCGACCACCTCGCGGAAGGCTTCGAGCCGGAACAGTGCAGAAAGCAGGACGTAGCTGACCACGCCCGCGGCGACTTCGGCCAGCAACCGCAACAACGCATTGCCCGGCACCGCCAGCGCCGTAACCCGCACAAGAGCGTACATCGCCCCGGCCACGAGCAGCATCGGCAGCACCGTGCGCACGAAGCGTCCTGCGCCGAATGACGTGAAACGGGTCGTGGCGAAGAAGTTGATCGCCATCTCGCAGAAGGCGATCACCACCAGCCCCCAGATGACGGCCTGGACGCTGACCGGAATCGTCACGGCGAACACCACCGACATCATCACTTTCTTGGCGACCTCCAGTTTTACGATCAGCGCACCGCCGCTCTTGACTTTCAACACATTGTAGGCCACCAATCCCAGCGGGTAAAAAAGCCCGGCCAGACATACCGCTTCGAAATAAGGCACCGTCGCCATCCACTCCCCGCCCAGGAAGACGGCGAACATGTCCTCGGCGATGGCCGACAGACCGAGCATCACGGGGAACATGGCATAGGCCACGACCATGACGATCTGCCGGTAACTTTCGGCCAGTTTCGGCGCGTCGTCCTTGATCTTGGCCAGCGCCGGGAAGGTCACGTTCTGCACGGCCTGCATGGCCGAAGTCGCCGGCTGGTCTTTCAGCTTGACGGCCTGCTCGTACGAGCCGAGTGTCTCCTGCGGATAGAGTTTCCCGAGAAATATCTGGGGCACCTTGTTATAGAGGGTCGAGATGAAATCGGTAGCCAGCAGGCTGAAACTGTACGGCGCCATTTCGCGCAGCGGCCGCCGGCTGCACTTCCCGCAGGGACGCCAGTCGCTCAGCCACCACAACAGCAAGGCCCGCACGGAGGCCTGCAATACGCGCTGCACCACGATGCACCAGATCCCGAACCCGGCCAATGCGAGGCCGATAGCCACCATCCCGGCGATGAACCACGAGGCGAAGGTGACCTTCGAGAGCAGTGCGAAGCGGAATGTCCGGACAAAAATCGTATTCTGGATCGCACATGCGGCGCTCAGCGGCAGTTGGAGGAAGAATACCGGTGCTATCCGCGTGATTTCCGGCATGTCGTAGAACCGCGCGATGCTCCCCGCCAGCGCTACCAGCACCCCGTAAAGCACGAGCGCAACCCCGACGTTGAAGGCGAAGACCGATTTGTAATCGTCGGCCGTAGGTGTCCCCTTGCGGATCAGCGCCTGCGAAAAGCCGCTGTCGGCAATCACGATCGCCACGGCAAGGAAGGCCGTCGGGATCGCGATCACACCCATGATGGCGGGGTTCAGCAGCCGCAGGATCGTAAGGCTCACGGCCAGCTGGAGAAGCATCGTACCGACTTTCTCGGCCATGCTCCACGCCACGCCGCTGGCTACCTTATCCCTGAGCTGCCCGTCCACCGCCTAAGATTTTTGCGCGGCAACGATCTCTTCGTTACGCCTGCGGATATTGAGGACATTGGCGATCTCGACGTACGACGCACCGCCGTCGGGGCCGAAACTGCCGCCCACGATTGCCAGCAGGTCTTGCCCGTCGAGCTTCTGGTGCTGTTCGATGACCTCCAGCGCGTCGATCAGGAAGTGGTACCTGTCCTTCAGCTCCTGGTTGCGCAGGATCGGCACCACGCCGTACGACAGGGCCAGGATACGCTGCGCATGCAGCTGATAGCATACGGCCATCACGGTTTTCTGCCCGCGGAATGCCGCCAGATAACGGCCCGTACGGCCGGTCTTGGTGTCGAGCACCACATATTTTATCGGCAGGTTGGTCGAGGCACGCACGGCCGAACGTGCCAGCTGCGCCGTGATCTCGTGGTTCACCGAGACCATGTCCATGTCGATCATCGGTTTGAAATGCGTCTCGTCGCGTTCGATCTCGCGGGCGATGCGGGCCATCGTTTCCACCGATTCCACGGGGAAGTCGCCCATCGCCGTCTCGTCGCTCAGCATCACGGCGTCCACGCGCTCGTAAATGGCACTCGCCACGTCGCTCACCTCGGCGCGCGTCGGACGCGGGCTCTTGACCATCGAATAGAGCATCTGAGTGGCGATAATCACCGGACGCTTGGCGCAAATGCACTTCTCGACGATACGCCGCTGGGTATTGGGAATCGCCTCGGCGGGAAGCTCCACCCCCAGGTCGCCGCGCGCCACCATGATGCCGTACGACGCCTCGATGATCTCGTCGATGTTGTCGAGCCCCTCGCGGTTCTCGATCTTCGAGATGATCTTGATCTTGCTGCCGTGGGCATCGAGGATGTCCTGCACGGCTTTGATGTCCCTGGCGCTGCGCACGAACGAGTGTGCGATGAAATCCACGTCGTTCTTCACGGCCCACTCGATAAACCGGCGGTCTTTCTCCGTCACCGAAGGCAGGTTGATCGACACCGACGGCACGTTGACGCTCTTGCGCGAACGCATGGCGCCGCCCACGACGAATTCGCAGATCAGCTCCTCGGCGGTCTTTTCCACGACACGGATCTCCAGTTCGCCGTCGGCGATGAGCATCCGCGCCCCGACGGGTATGTCATCCACGATGTTCGGCACGTTCATGTAGACCACCTTGCGGGTCGTCTTGTCGCTGCCGTCCGAGCCGCGCACGGCGACACGGTCGCCCGGCCGGAAATTGATGCTGTTGCCGTACTCGTCGGCGATCGTCGTGACACGGATTTCGGGGCCCTTCGTATCTATCATGATCGGGATAGCCGGGTTAACGCGGTGTACGGTCTCGACAATATGCGTAGCGCCCTCTTCCGAGACATGCGCCGAATTGACACGAACCACGTCCATACCGGCATCGAAAAGGTTTTTCACAAACTCTTCGGTGCAACGGAAATCCGACATTGTTGCGACGATCTTGGTTTTTTTCATTCTATACATACAAGTATGATGCTAAAATATTAGTATTTCGACATTTTACGTTACGCCCGGTGCCGCTCCTGCACACGCTCTGCGCGGACAGCCCCGGGAAACTTCCGCACGCCCTCCCGTACCGGGCCGGGGAATGGGCCGCTCCGGGAACCCGGGGCTTACTCCCTGCCGCGGAGCAACAGGGCCTCGACGCCCAGCCGGTAGGAATCCAACCCGAAACCCATGATCGAGCCCACGGCCACGGGAGCCAGGAGCGAGACGTGGCGGAACTCCTCTCGCGCGAGGATCGACGAGATGTGCACCTCGACGACCGGCACCGACACCGCCGACACCGCATCGCGCAGCGCCACCGACGTATGGGTATATCCGCCGGCATTGAGCACCACACCGTCGTAGGTGCCGTCGGCCTGCTGTACGGCGTCGATCAGCTCGCCTTCGAGGTTGGACTGGAAATAACCGAACCCGACGGCCGGATAGAGTGCTTCGAGCTCCCCGAAAAAGGTTTCGAAAGTCCGGGTGCCGTAGACCCCGGTATCGCGCCGCCCCTGCAAATTGAGGTTCGGGCCGTTAAGAATCAATATCTTCATCTTCGAGACTGTTTGACACGCACGGCATACCCGGGCGCAATCCGCAGGCAAAGATAGTGATTTTAAAGAATTTTTAATACCTTTGTTCGACATCGCCCGTTAAATAATGATTTCAAACGCCGCCCACGCCCCTGCCGCGGTTCGCACAGGCTTCGTTCCCGTCCCCAGGCGGGGACTCCGCCCCCGGGGCGGCAGCCGCACGTGAAAAACCCGAAAACCCGCACCGGCCGGCGGGGCGCCGCGGCCGGACACACCCGAGAACCATGACCGAATTCGGATTCATAGACCACATAAAAGAACTCTTCGCCGCTCTGCCCGACAACGGGTTCGAAGGAATCGGCGACGATTGCGCCGTGCTCCCCGTCGGGGAGGGCGAATCGCTGGTCTTCACGACCGACATGCTCGCCGAAGGCGTCCATTTCCTGCGTCCCGCAACTTCGCCCCGCGAACTGGGGCGCAAATCCCTTGCCGTAAACCTGAGCGACGTCGCTTCGATGGGCGCCCGCCCGGTGGGCACCCTGCTGTCGCTGTCGCTCCCGGCCGACACGGCCGGCACATGGGCCGAAGAGTTCATGCTCGGCTACCGGGAACTCTCCGAAGCGTTCGGCGTCACGCTCGCCGGGGGCGACACGACCCGCTCGGCGGCAGGCATCACGATCAATGTCACGGCCATCGGCCGCATCGCCGACGCACACATCAAGCGCCGCAGCGGGGCACGCCCCGGCGACGCGATACTCGTCGCCGGAGAACTCGGACTTTCGGGCGCCGGGCTGCGCGACATCCTCGCCGGGCGCTACGACACCCCCGCCGCCGCAGCCCACCGCAACCCGCAGCCCCAAGTGGCCGAAGGCATCTGGCTCGGCGCACGCCCCGAAATACACGCCATGATGGACCTCTCGGACGGGCTGGCCTCGGACATCCGCCACATCATGGAGCGTTCGGGGGTAGGCGCCGCGATCGACATCGGCCGTATCCCCCTCGCCCAAGGGGCAGACGTCGAAACAGCCGCCTGCGGGGGCGAGGATTACAAGCTCCTGCTCACGGCCGACACGGCGGCCGCCGACAGGCTCGCCGCCGATTTCCGCGCACGCTTCGGCACGCCGCTCCACCCCGTCGGCCACATCACGGACAGCGACAAATTGGAGTGGCTCGAAAACGGCCGACCCCGGGCCCTGGACTGGCACGGGTTCACGCATTACTGACCGGGTGTTGGCAACGGCCACCACCCCGGATTTACCGAGCAGGCGGAAAACGGCCGCATCCCGGCAGGCCCGGCTGTAACACAAAAAAACGGCAGCCCGCCGGGTCGCCGTCAAGTCATACGGATCGTAAAATCACTCCTTGATGATGTACACATGCTCGTCGCTGCGCTGCATGTGATAGTTTTCACGGGCATACTCCTCCAGATAGTCGTCGTAGCGCAGGCGCTCCAGCAGCGTGCTGTCCTGTTCGATCCTGGCCCGGTAAAACTCCCGCTCCCGGTTCAAGGCGTTGATCTGCCGCTTGATCTTCACCGCATGCAAAAGGTTCCGCCCCACCACGAACAACGTGACGACGACGATGACCGCCGTGGCGGCGATCCAGAACTTTTTGCCTACTTCGAAGCCCATTAGGGTATGTGCATGTATTTATGAGTCTGGATCGAGATATTCCATTTCGGATGCGCCTTCGCATACTCGACGATCGCGGGCATCATGCGTTCCGCAACGCTCCACTCGGGTTGCAGGTAGAGGATGCACCCGGCTCCCACCCGTGCGGCATTGCGCTCGGCCCATTCGAAATCAGCCTCGTCTCCGACGATCACCTTCAGTTCGTGCGCCTTCCCGAACGCCTCGTCCAGCGGCGGTTGCTGCCGCTTGGGCGACAGACACACCCAGTCGAAATACCCCGAGAAGGGGTGCGTCCCCGACGTTTCGAGGAATATCTCCAGCCCCTTAGCGTGCAGTGTTTCGGTCAGCACCCCCAGCGGATAAAGCAGCGGTTCGCCGCCCGTGATGACGATCGCCTGCGCGGGACACGCCGTAGCACGGTCGATCACCGTCCGTACGTCGGTCGGGGGATAGAGCCTGGGGTTCCACGTGTATTTGGCGTCGCACCAGCGGCATCCCACGTCGCATCCGCCCAGGCGGATGAAATAGGCGGGTTTCCCGGCATGGAAGCCCTCGCCCTGGATCGTGTAGAAATCTTCGACCAGGGGCAGCTTGCGCCCGCCGTCGAGCTGTTCGATATCGGTCTTCAGAGCCATCTATTCGGTAACCACGTAAATATCCTTCAGGCTGCGTCCCAACTGGTCGTAGTCCAGGCCGTAGCCCACGATGAACTCGTTGCCGATCTCCATGGCGCGGTACTTGATCGGCAGTTGCTTGCGGTAGGAATCCGGTTTGAAAAAAAGCGTGCAGACCTCGATGCTCGCGGGATTATGCGACTTCAGCTCGCCGATCATGTGCTCGATGCTCTCGCCCGTGTCGACGATGTCCTCGACGATGATCACATGGCGGCCTTCGATGCTGTTGTTCAGCCCGATCAGGTTCTTCACGCACCCCGTCGAGCAAGTCCCTTCGTACGAAGCCAGCTTCACGAACGACAGCTCGTTGTTGAACTCGATTTTCTTGATCAGGTCGCTCATGAACATGAACGAGCCGTTCAGTACGCCCACGAACAACGGCGTCGGCTTGTCACGGTAGTCCTCGTTGATGCGGCAGGCTACGGCGGCCACGGCCTCGTCGATCTTGGCGGCGGGGATCATGATCCTGAACTTTTTGTCGTGAAGTTTGATGATATCCTCCATTTCAGTTACGGTTATTTGTGCAAAAATAACTATTTGCCTGCAAGAAACGAACGATTCCGACAAAAATAATCCGAAATAATGCGAATCCCCCAAAGGCTGTTGCCCGTTTCCGGGCCGGCAGCAGGCCGGATCGAGAAATTCACGGAACATCTCAATTACTGCAAAGGACAAACAGCCACCCTCATTTCCGAAGGTGGCTGTTTCGCATTGCGGGACGTCGTTATACCAGCCCCGAGAATCCCATGAAGGCCATGGCGAGGATACCGGCCGTGATCAGCGCGATAGGCACGCCCCTGAAAGCCTTGGGCACGTCCTCGAATTCGAGCCTCTCGCGGATGCCGGCGAAGAGCACCAGCGCCAGGGCGAATCCCAGCGCCGTAGCCACCGAATAAGTGACGCTCTGCAAGAGGTTGAACTCCTTTTGGATCATCAGGATCGCCACGCCCAGCACGGCGCAGTTGGTCGTGATCAGGGGCAGGAAGATACCCAGTGCCTGATATAACGAAGGCGAGAGTTTCTTGAGCATGATCTCGACCATCTGTACCAGCGCGGCGATCACGAGGATGAAGACGATCGTCTGCATGTAGACGATGTCCAGCGGCACGAGCACATAAGCCTGGATCAGCCAGGCCACCACGGCGGCGATTGCCATGACGAACGTTACGGCAGCGCCCATACCCATCGAGGTCTCGACCTTCGACGACACGCCCAGGAACGGGCAGATGCCGAGGAACTGCGCCAGTACGACGTTGTTGACGAAGATGGCGCCGATGATGATTGCGAAATATGAAAGCTCCATAACTATTTCTTGGCTAATTTATTAAACAATACCATGAGGTACCCCAGCACCAGGAATGCCCCCGGTGCGAGGACGAAGATCAGCGGCATGTAATCGGCCGTTCCGAGGCTGATGCCGAAGATCGCGCCGCTGCCCAGGATCTCGCGCACGGCACCTACGGCCGTCAGGGAAAGCGTAAAGCCCAAACCGATCCCGACACCGTCGAGCACCGAATCCAGCGGCGTATTCTTCGAGGCGAAAGCCTCGGCACGCCCCAGAATAATGCAGTTCACCACGATCAGCGGGATGAAGACGCCCAGCGCCTCGTACAGGGGCGGCGTGTAGGCTTTCATCAGCATTTCGACCACGGTCACGAACGAGGCGATCACGACGATGAACGCCGGGATGCGCACCTTGTCCGGAATGATGTTCTTGATGAGCGAGATCACCAGGTTCGACATGATCAGCACGGCCATCGTCGCCAGCCCCATGCCCATGCCGTTTCCGGCCGAGGTCGTCGTACCCAGCGTGGGACACATGCCCAGCACCAGCACGAACGTCGGGTTGTTCCTGACGATGCCGCTCAGAATGATGTTCAGTTTATTCATTTTGCCCTCCTTCCTGAGCCGCCGGCCCGTTGGTTTGTTCCTCTGCCGAATCTCCGGCCGCAGAAGTCGCTCCCGACGATACGTCTGTCGGCGCCGTACCCGTCGCTACGCTCTTGTAAGCCATCCAGGCGCGGTTGATCGCATCGACATAGGCGCGCGAGGATATGGTCGCGGCCGTCAGCGCGTCGACGTCGCCGCCGTCCTTCTTCACGGCCAGCTTGCCGTCCACGAGCTTCATCGTTTCGAGTTTCTTGCCCTGGATGCTCCCCAGCAGCACATTTTCCTTGTCGGCCATCTTCGTCCCGAGCCCAGGGGTCTCAGCCTGCCTGAGCACGTTGACGTTGACCACTTCACCGTCGGGCGTGAAGCCCACCATCATGCTGATCGCGCCGCCGAAACCGTTCTTGGTCATCGACTCCACGGCGTAGCCCGCGACCTGTCCTCCCTTGGTTGCGGTGTAGACCGTGATCGGCATATCGTCGATCGTCAGCGCTTCGGGTACGGTCTGGTCGAACGGCGGAAGCACGACCTTCAGCGCCTCGACCTTCGCCGCCTGCTCGGCCTGGGCGATCGGTTCGGCCGTAATCATGTTCACGGCGCCCACACCGGCCGAAGCCACGAGCGTGATGCCGAACAGTACGGCCGTCATATTCACAAGTGTACTTTTCATACTGCGTCACCTCCTATTTAACGCCGAAGCGCTTGGGTTTGACATATTTGTTGATCAGGGGCACACAGGCGTTCATGATCAGTATCGCGAACGACATACCCTCGGGATAGGCGCCCCACAGGCGGATGCACATCGTGATGGCGCCGATACCGATGCCGAAGATCACACCCCCTCTGACGGTCATCGGCGAGGTCGAATAATCCGTCGCCATGAATATCGCGCCCAGCAGAGCTCCGCCGGCCAGTACATGGAACAGCGGGAATTGCCACAGCACCGGCCCGGTACTGCCCGAAGCGAGGGCCACGACAAACGCGAATACGGCCATCGTACCGAGCACCGACACGGGAATCTGCCACGTGATGACGCGGCGCCAGAGCAGGTATACGAAACCGCAGATCAGTGCCAATGCCGCCACCTCGCCCAGTGAGCCGGGCATGTTGCCCAGCAGCAGTTCCTGCACGCCGAGCACGTCGGGGGCAACGCCGTGTTTCACGGCCGCCAGCGGCGTAGCGCCCGAAAGTGCGTCGAAGGCTCCGTTCGCCGGCATCGGGAACGAAGTCATCTGCACCGGGTAGGCGATCAGCAGGAACACACGCCCCACCAGCGCGGGGTTGAACGGATTTTTACCCAGCCCGCCGAAGGTCATCTTGGCGATGGCGATGGCGACGAATGCGCCGATCACGACGATCCACCAGGGAATCGACGCGGGCAGGTTGAAAGCCAGCAGCACGCCCGTCACCACGGCCGACCAGTTCCCGATGGTCAGCGAGCCACCGACGAGGAACCGCTGGATAAGGTACTCGAACAACACGCAGCACGCCACGCTGAGCGCCGTGACACGCAGCACGTCCACCCCGAACACCACCATCGAGACGACCAGCGCGGGCATCAGCGCGATCACGACGTCGCGCATGATCCTGGCCGTCGACTGCGAAGTCTGCACGTGCGGAGCGGGAGCAACAACAAGTTTGTTTGCCATAATATCTTTCTGTTTTTCCATTTACTTTTTCGGTGCCGCGGCACGTGCGCGGATAATGCCCATGACAGTCTGTTTCCCCAGGCGCACCCAGTCCAGCAGCGGCAGGTACGAGGGGCACGAGGCCTGGCAGCAGCCGCACTCGATGCACGAAGTGATCATCTGTGCCTCCACTTCCTCCCAGCCTTTCTTCTGGGTCATCTTCGAGAGGTAATAGGGTTCGAGCCCCATCGGGCAGGCAGCCACGCACTTGGCGCACTTGATGCACTGCGAAGCCTCGCGGCGCTGGGCGTCGCGGCCGCTCATGACGGTGATGCCCGAGCACCCCTTCGTCACGGGCGAGGCGAGGTTGACCATCGCGCGCCCCATCATCGGGCCGCCGTTGATGACCTTGCCCGCATCGGCGGGAAGCCCTCCGGCCGCCTCGATCAGCGCCTCGACGGGCGTACCCATACGGGTCAGCAGGTTCTTGGGCTCCCGGACGCCTTTGCCCGTGATCGTCACCACGCGCTCGATCAACGGCTTGTGCTTCTGCACGGCCTGGTAGACCGCATAGGTCGTCGAGGCATTGCACACCACGGCGCCCACGTCGATCGGGAGTGCGGGCGGGGGCGGCACCTCGCGCCCCGTAATGGCCACGATCAGCTGTTTCTCACCGCCCTGCGGGTATTTCACCTTGAGGGGCACCACCTCGATGCCCTTATACCCTTGGGCCAGACGGCGCAGGTGCGCAATGGCGTCGGGTTTGTTGTTCTCGATCCCGATATAGGCTTTCTCCACGGCGATGGCCTTCATCAGGATCGTCACGCCCACGAGCAGCTCCTCACCGTGCTCCAGCATCGTACGGTGGTCGGACGTAAGGTAAGGCTCGCACTCTACACCGTTGATAATCAGCGATTCGGCCTTTTTCCCGGGAGGAATCGAGAGTTTCACGTGCGTGGGGAACGTCGCGCCGCCCATGCCGACGATGCCGGCGTCCTTGATCCGGGCGACGATCTCCTGTGCCGAGAGCGTACACTCGCGGACGATCGTCTCCGAGCGGTCGATTCCCTCGGCCCAGTCGTCGCCCTCGCGCTTGATCGTAATCATCATCTGGCGCAGCCCCTGCCCGTTGGGCACCATGTCCACGGCCGTTACCGTCCCCGAAACCGGGGCGTGGATGTTGGCCGACATAAAGCTGCCCGCCTCGGCGATGAGCTGCCCCGTCACGACCTTGTCGCCCTTGGCGACCTTGGCCACGGCGGGGGCGCCGATGTGCTGTGCGAGCGGGATCGTCACCACGTCGGGCAGCGGAAGCACCTCGATCGGTTTGGCGCCGCTCAGTTTATTTTCCGACGGATGGACTCCGCCTATTGGAAATGTCTTCATATCTTGTGTTTCTCTGATTTGACGGTACTTATTCGGCTTTCGGAGTTTCGGCAGCCGACACAGCCGGGGTAGCCCCGGCATCGGGCGCTGTCGGGACTCCGGCAGAAGCCTCCTTAGCAGCAGGTGAGGCTTTAGGGGCAGCCGGTGCCTTCGGGACCTTGGGCAGCGGATCCATGCCCGCCAGCACGATGGCACCCGTCGGGCACTCGTTCACGCACTTACGGCAGAGCTTGCACTTCTGCGGGTCGATATAGGCGAGGTTGTTTTCAATGGTGATTGCACCGAACGCGCAGACCTTCTGGCATTTGCCGCATCCGATGCAACCCGCCTTGCAGGCCTTCATCACCACGGCGCCCTTGTCCTTCGACACGCACGACACGTACACCGCCCGGTTCTTCGGCCACTTCTTGCGCAATTCGATAATCATTTTGGGACACGCCTTCACGCAGGCCCCGCAGGCCGTACATTTGTCGGGGTCGACTTCGGGAAGCCCCGTCGCGGGATTCATGCGGATCGCATCGAACGCACACGAGACGACGCAGTCCCCGAACCCGAGGCAGCCGAATGCGCAACCCGTCTCGCCCACATAGAGCGACGACGCCACGGCGCACGACCTGGCACCGTTGTACTCGTTGGTGCGGGGGCGCTTGTCGCAGGTGCCGCCGCAGCGCACGGTGGCCACCTGCGGCTCCTTTTCCGGTGCCGACTTGCCGAGGTAGGCCGCAACAGCCTTCATGCAGTCGCCGCCGCCCACGGGGCAGAAGAGCGCCGAGATGTCGTCCTGTTTCACGAGCGCGTCGGCCATGCCGCGGCACCCGGCGAAGCCGCAGCCGCCGCAGTTGGCGCCCGGCAGCATCTTCTCCACCTCGTCGATCCGGGGATCTTCCTCGACCCTGAATTTTTGGGCCACGAAGTAAAGGATCACCGCGGAAAGCACTCCCAGCGCACAAAGCGTCAGGATTGTGTAAAGTAATACTTCCATCAGTAGTGTTTGGTTATTGAGAAATGAATTGTGTGTTCGATTTTATGCCTGAAGAGCCATAATACGCAGTAATAGACACCCACGGCTCCCAGTGCGGCCAGCGCGCCGCGGCCTTCGCTCCAGCCGAGCACCGCAACGGCGGCGACCAGCACGGCCAGCAGCACGGCCAGCGCCCCGACATAGGCCAGTATAACAGCGACAGCGCCCGCACTACGACGGACGCCGACGATAACCTGTTCCCCGACGGCGAACTGCGCCGCGTCGGGACTCTTCACGGCCACGATCTTGTCCTGCGCCTCGGCCAGGCCGCACGCTTCGCGGGCCTTGCAGGTACCGCAGGCACTGTGGGAGGTGATCCTCACATAGACCGTGTCGCGTTCCGTGCGTTCCACCACGCCGCTATGTTCAATCCGTGCTGCCACCACCCCTCAATCGCCGTATTTGTTGGTAAGCGGCATAAGGCGCTCGTGCCCGAACGAGCACATCGACAGGCGCAGTACGGGCGGAAACTGGTAGCGCTTCTTCTCGTTGCGCATGATCATGGCGTGGATCTTCTCCACGACCTCGGAATCGAATCCCGCATTGACGATCTCCTCACGGTGCTGCCCCTCCTCAATCATGCGGTAAAGGATCGCGTCCACCACCTCGTACGGCGGCAGGATGTCGCTGTCCTTCTGCCCCGGGTGCAACTCCGACGAGGGTTCCTTGTCGAGGATATTGCCCGGGATCGGGTCGCCCTGCGTGCGGTTGATATAGCGGGCCAGGTCGTACATCTCGGTCTTGTAGAGGTCGCCCGTAGGGCTGAAAGCGCCGCCGGTATCGCCGTAGAGCGTACAGAGACCCAGCGCATTCTCGCTCTTGTTCGACGAGTTGAGCAGGATGTAATCCGCCTTGTTCTGCACGGCCATCAACAGCACCGTGCGGATACGGGTCTGGATATTCTCCTCCGTGGCGTCGAACTCCCGGCCGCCGATGACCGGCTTGAGGGTGTTCACCACGCTGGTGTATATTTCCGTGATGGGAATTACGTTGTACTCGATGCCGAGGTTCTCGGCCAGTTTCTTCGCATCTTCGACCGAATGGTCGGAAGAGAACTGTGAGGGCAGGAGCAAAGCCCGGATATTTTGGCGTCCCAGCGCATCGGCGGCCAGGCAGGCCACCACGGCCGAGTCGATGCCGCCCGAAAGGCCTATGCAGGCCTTTTTATAGCCGTTCTTCACGAAAAAGTCGCGCAGGCCGCACCGGGCCGCCTGGTAGACCATCCGCGTACGGTCGTTGTAGGTCGAGGGGATCGAGACCGGCTCGCCGGCCGCCTTGGTGTCGAAAATCTGGAAATCCTCCTCGAAGTGCTTCATCATCAGCACCAGCTCCCCGCGGTTGTTGAACGCCCCCGACGTACCGTCGTAAACGATGTCCGTCGAACCGCCTACCTGGTTCACCAGCACGAGGTTCTTGCCTTCGACGAACGACAGGTGGCGCATCATCTCGTAACGGTAGGTCATCGTCCCCCGGCCGTATTTGCGGGCGTTTATCGAGATGACGGTCTCGACCGACTTGTCGAAGTCATGCTCGCGGCTCAGGTCGTCGCCCACGACGATGGCGCACTTGTGGCCCTTGATCGTCGCGTACTCGAATCCCTTCGAAGGGACGAGGAAGCCCATTTCGCGGCGTGCGGTGATATATTTCTTACCCACGTAGCGCAGCACTTTGCGATCCTGGATCAGCGCCGCGGCGCTGATGGTGCCTTCGCGCGTCAGGATCGGGAGTCCCACGATGGCCGCGATACCGTCGCAGCACGACGCGATTTCGACCAGCGCATCCTCGCACAGTTCGAGGAAGGTCGTTTTACGCAACAGATCGAAAGCCGGGGTTCCGCTCACGGCCTGTTCGGCAAAGATGACCAGGTCGGCACGCTGCGCTTTCGCTTTGTTGATCGAATCGATGATTTTCGAGGTATTGCCGTCGATATCCCCGATCGTATAGTTCAACTGGGCAAGGGCTATTTTCATCTATCAGTAATTTTAGTAGGCAAATTACAACTTTGCAAAGTTAAGGATTATTTATAAAATAGGAAGGATTTTTGGTGTTAATAAATTAACATTCTCCAATTTACAAAAAAATTTAAAAATCCCGAAACCCCGGCACTTTTACCTGTCCCGGCCGCAAACCGCCCAGCAGATACCGTTCCCCAACCTCCCGGCGCCCAACAAGCTCCCACCCAGCCCAGTAAAACCGCCTGTCCGGCCGCTATTCCCGCAGCCGGACAGCACACGCCGAGTCCCTGCCCGGCAGGCTTTGCGCGGGAGGGCAAAACGCCCCGTATCACGGCCGCGCGTGTCGCCGCGCACATGCTGCCTGCAAAAAAATCTTTTTTTCACCCGGATTTCTGCCTGACATACAACATCAGTTACCTAAATGTTAGCAACATACGCCAGCGTACCGTCTTGCACGAACGCTGCATTCTCCTTACCTTCGCAACGGCAATACAGAGAACACAATTCATAAACGCTTTAATAACCCTTAACCATGAAAAAGGTAGAAAAAGTAGCCTCAGGCGCGAATTTCGCAGCCGTGACGGTCGGAAAAACCGAAGAGTTGAACCAGTACGCGCTGCCGCTGGCACCGGGCGTGGAGATCCCGGGAAAAGTATTCGTAGGCGGCGATCTGCAGGCCACCGGGGCCGAGATGTCGTTCCAGCAGTTCGCACCGGGCGGCAGCGTCGGGTTCCTCCACACCCACAAGACCCACGAAGAACTTTACATCATCCTCGGCGGAGACGGGGAGTTCCAGGTCGACGGGCAGGTCTTCCCCGTAGGCGAGGGGAGCGTCATACGGGTTTCGCCTGCCGGCAGGCGTTCGCTGCGCAACACGGGCGACAGCCCGATGACGATGATCTGCATCCAGTACAAAGCCGCCTCCTTCGACGCGGGCGACGCCGCCGACGGCGAAATCCTCCCCGACCAGGTCGTCTGGTAGGCAGCCCGGGCTCCCGGCTCCCGGCTCCCGGCACGACAAGACAACAATCCCGAAAATCCGCCGCGCCACGCATACGGCAAAGGCGGATAATCCAGGAGCACAGGGGCAAGAACGCCCAAATAGAACCCGGGACTTGCCCCCCAATGCAAAGCAGGCCGGAGTGTACACTCCGGCCTGCTTTCTTAATTTTTCCACAGGGCTATTCCAGCCCCTCTTCGGGATCGGCCACAAGGATACGTCCGCAATATTCGCAGACGATAAGTTTCTTGCCCTGGCGAATCTCCACCTGGCGCTGCGGGGGAATCCGGTTGAAGCAACCGCCGCAGGCATCGCGCTTCACGGTCACGACCGCCAGCCCGTTGCGCACATTGCTGCGGATGCGGCCATAGGCCGACAACAGGCGCTCGTCGATCTTGGCCTTGACCCGGTCGGCCTGTACTTCGTACTCTGCGACCTGGGGTGCGGTTTCGGCTTCGATCCCTTCCAGTTCGTTCTTCTTGGCAGCCAGGTCGGCGGCACGGCCTTCCGCTACGGCTTCGGCCTCCTCCAGCTGGAGTTTCTTGGCTTTCACACCGGCGGCGTACTCCTTGAGGCGCTTCTCGGCCAGTTCGATCTCCAGTTCCTGGTACTCGATCTCCTTGGTAATGGCATCGAACTCGCGGTTGTTGCGCACGTTGTTCTGCTGCTCCTTGTAATTGCCGATGAGAATCTTGGCCTGGTCGACCTCGCGCTTGCGCTGCTTGGTGAGCGTGTTCAGCTCCTCGATTTCGGCATTGATGTTGTCGATCCGGGTTTTCAGGCCGGTCATCTCGTCTTCGAGATCCTGAACCTCGAGAGGCAGTTCACCTTTCACCTTGTTGATTTCGTCGATCCTGCTGTCGATCTTCTGCAATTCATAGAGTGCGATGATCTTCTCCTGCATCGAATAGTCAACGTCGGCAGTTTTCTTCTGTGTTGCCATATAATGTACGTGTATAGTTTAGACTTAAACCAAATAGTTCACCGGATTGCGAGAGCTTTCACTCTTGCGAACCGCAAAGGTAATCAAATTTTTCGACAAAATATCAAATAAAATCTGAATTGCGCAATATTCGCTTTCAAAATGGCCTATATCCGCTACGGTGAGGGCTTTATCCGGCGTCATGAAGTCGTTGTACTTCATATCCGCCGTGACGTAAATGTCGGCCCCGGCTCGGCGTGCGTCGCCGATCATCGAAGCCCCCGCACCGGTACACACCGCCACGCGCCGCACCTCGGGCGAGGCGATGTCGCTGTGGCGCACGACCCGAACGCCCAGCACGCGCTGCATGCGGCGCATGAACTCCACCGTAGCCATCGGCTCGGGCAGCTCGCCCACCACGCCGAACCCGACCTTTTCGTCCTCCGGCGTGGGCTGCAACACGCGCAAGTCCCCCACGCCCAGCATCTCGGCCAGCCGCCAGCTCATCCCCTCGGGGGCGCTGTCCAGGTTGGTGTGGCACGCATAGAGCGCAATGCCACTGCGGATAGCCCGCTCGACGCAGCGCTGCACCTGGTCTGCCGAATTGAAACGCTTGAGCGCATGGAAAACGATCGGATGGTGCGTGATGACCATGTCGCACCCTTCGCGTTCGGCCTCGGTCATCACTTCGTCGGTGACGTCCACGGCCAGCAGCGCCTTGTGCACCTCGTCGTCCGGGCGCCCCACGATCAAGCCTGCGTTGTCGTACGATTCCTGCCATGCGAGCGGTGCGAAACGCTCGATGACATCGGTCACTTCCCTGATTAGCATAGTATCCTGATTTGTCTGGTTATCATTTTTTCTGCCCCGGCGGGGCCATCCGCCCTGCGGCCGCGGCACTGCGCTTTCCGCCTTGCAGCGCAGCCTTCCCCAAGGGGTGCGGCGCCCGTTGCGCCCCTAAAAGAGCGACTGTTCGTAAAAGGCGAAGAGCTCCTTGTGTTCCGGCTCCTCCTTTTTGCGGCGGGGCTTGCGCAGACGTTTCGACGCGGGCTGCCCGGGTTCGGCGGCCCCCTGCGCCGCGGCATCCTCCGGGACGATCTTCACCACGGGTTTCGCCTTGCGGCGGGGCACTGTCGCTCCGGCCTCCGCCGCCGGAACTTCGGCATCCGCGCCGGCAAGGATCTCGCCCTCGCCGGCCTTCAGGTCTTCACGCACCTCGGCCAGCAGCGCACGGATGCGTTGCAGGCGCTCCATCAGCTCGGCATCGCGCTGCACGCCGCCCTCGGCCGCAGGCTTCTGTTTCAGGGCTTTCTTGGCGCCCTCGAGGGTCATGCCCCGCTCCTTGACCAGGTGGTAGATCAGTTTGAGGTTCTCCACATCCTGCGGCGAGAAGAGACGGTTGCCTTTCTTGTTGCGCTTGGGGCGGATAACGCTGAACTGCGACTCCCAGTGGCGGATCAGCGACGCATTGACGTCGAACATCTCGGCCACTTCGCCCATCGAATAAAAAAGTTTCTCGGCCATATCTATCGTTTAATAATTCGCAATGTATTGGGGTACATGTTATTCACCCGGTTACCGATCCGCTTCGCAAACCCGAGCGCCCGCCCGCGGGCACACACCAGGTTCACCCCTTCGGCAAACGCCCCGGCGGCGACCTCCTGCCTGCGCAGGTAGCACAGCGCCTGCGCCTCGTCCAGCTCCGCCGCGGACACCGCCTCGCGGTTCAACCCGCAGAAGAACGCCAGCGCCGGATCGGGCCGAAGGCTTCCCTTGAAGAACTGCCCCATCGCCACGCCCGCATAGATCACGGGCAGCGCTTCGCCGAGCGCCTTCACGGCCTCGGCCTGCGCGACGTAATATCCGTAGCAGGTATCACCCACCGCCGCGAAGCACATCCGTTCCGGCGTGCGCACCCAACGGCGCAGCTCCGCCGCCGAGGCCTTGTCCACCTGCGCAAATACCGTGCGCCGCGCCTTCGGGGTGCGGCAACGGCCGCCGGCATCATAAGCCTTGCAGGCCACGGCGGCGAAAAAACCCTCGCCGCGTGCCCGGTGGGGATAGAACCGGTAGGTGCGGAAAGCCCCCACCCGGCCGCAGACGATCCCCCACGCCCCGTCGACAGCCATGTCTTCCGCCTCTGCGACCTCGTCGCCCGCCCATGCGAGCATACGCTCCAAAGCCCCTTCGTCCTCGTCGCGGTTGAAGGTGCAGGTGCTGTATATCAGCCTGCCACCGGGTTTGAGCGCACGCCATGCTTCACGTAATATCCCGTCCTGTCTTGCGGCACAGAGCCTTACATTCCCCTCGCTCCACTCTGTGCGGGCCTGCGCATCCTTACGGAACATCCCCTCGCCCGAGCAGGGAGCATCTACGGCCACCACGTCGAACCACGCCTCGAAGTCACCCAGTAGCCGGGGTTCGCAGGTCGTCACGGCGACATTGCCCGTACCCCACTTGCGGACGTTGTCCGCCAGTACCTGCGCACGGCGGCGGTCGATCTCGTTGGCGACGACCAGCCCGTCGGGCCCCGCGAGCGAGGCATAGAGCGTCGTCTTGCCGCCCGGGGCGGCGCAAAGGTCGAGGATTCGCTTCCCCGCAACCCCCTCTCCGCCCATCAGGCGCCCCACGAACTGCGACGACGCCTCCTGCACGTAATATGCCCCGGCATGGAAATCGCTGTCGAAGGTGAACTGCGGCCGCACCGCCAGGTAATACCCGTCGGCGCACCAGGGTACACGGCCGTCGGCGTTTTGCAAAACCGGAAGCGGGGCGGGCACATCCGTCCCGGAGTTCCCCTGCGGCGATCCGTATCCTCCCGGTACCGCCCCGGTGCCGTCCTGCACCGCTCCGGGTTCGGCCGCACCGGCACATTTGGCAGGGTTCAGCCGCACGGACACGGGCGGCTCGGTATCGAGTGCGGCGCACAGCGCCGCCCCTTCTTCCGGCCCCAGCTCCGAAAGGACGCGTGCGGCGAATTTCTCAGGTAGCGTCATGCGTCGCTATCTGTTTTCGAGCGCATCGAGGCGCGCACATATCTTCTCCAGCACCGTAGGGTCGGAGACGAAATCCTCATGGTCTTTGTCGACGACCAGCACATCGCCTTCGTAGATGTTGTCGATCCAGTTGTTATACTTGTCGTTCAGACGCTTGAGGTACAATTCGTCGATGTTCATCTCGTATTCGCGGCCGCGCTTGCGGATCTGCGAAATGAGCGTCGGCACGCTCGCCTTGAGGTAGATCAGCAGGTCGGGTTTGGGGATGAGCGTGGTCATCAGCCGGAACAGTTTCATGTAGGTTTCGATGTCGCGCGAGGCCATCAGCCCCATTTCGTGGAGGTTGTCCGCGAAGATATGCGCATCCTCGTAGATCGTGCGATCCTGAAAGATCGCCCCCGAATCGCGGTTGTCGGCCAGCATATCCATCGTCTGCTGAATGCGGCTCCCGAGGAAGTAGATCTGCAAATTGAACGACCAGCGGTTCATGTCCTCGTAGAAATCGCCGATGTAGGGGTTGTTGCACTCCTCGAGGTAGGCTTTGGCGTTGTAACGCTCGGTCAGAATCCGGGTCAGCGTGGTCTTCCCGCTTCCGATATTGCCTGCAATGGCTATATACATATTATACGATATTTGTTTTACATCCTAAATACTGCCCGGCCGCTCCGGACAGCCGCCGGAGTGCTCCGCAACGGTGCATCACGGCATTACGCCGCAGCAAAACGCGCCGTCACTTCGTTTCCCCGCCGAACGCCAGTATCTCGTCGGCCACACGACGGTCGTTGACCAGCCGCGGCACCTTGTTCTTGCCCCGGGCACGCATCCACGCGAGGAAACGGCCGTGGCCGACGACCGTCAGCCGCTGCCGCTCGAGCGTCGTGCGGCGTTTGGCGTCGTAGTCCGAATTCACGGCCCGCAGTTCGCGGTCGAGCGCCTCGGCGAAATGCCCGCGGCTGTCGGGCTCGCGCTCGAACTCCAGGATCCATTCGTGGGCGCCCCGCTCGCGCAGCGACATGTAGCACGGCGCCACGGTATATTCCCCGACCACGGCCCCCGTTTCGTTGCAGGCGGCCAGCAGTGCGCGGTCGGCGTTGTCGACGATCAATTCCTCACCGAAGACATTGATATACTGTCTCGTACGCCCCGCGAAACGAATGCGGTAGGGATTCGTCGAAGTGAATTCCACCGTATCGCCGATCTCGTAGCGCCACAGGCCGTTGTTCGACGTGATGAGCATGGCGTAGACCTTGCCGCATTCCACGCCTTCGAGCGGCACGACGGTATCCCCGCTGCGGAACTCGAAGAAATTGCCGTAGTCGAGCATCAGCAGCATGTCGCTCCGCGACGGGTCGTCGGCCAGCGCGAAGAACCCTTCCGAGGCGTTGTAGGTCTCCATGTACTGCATCCTGTCCGAAGGGATCAGCGCCTCGAACGAACGGCGGTAGGGGGCGAACTCCACGCCCCCGTGGGCGAACATGCAGAGGTTGGGCCACACTTCGAGCAGGTTCTCCCGCCCCGTATAGTCCAACACGCGGCGCATCATCGCCAGGTTCCACGACGGCACCCCGGCGAAGGCCGTGATATTTTCGCCCGTGCACTCGCGGCAGATGGCCTCGACCTTGCGGTCGAAATCGGGGATGATCGCCGTGGCGGTGCGCGGCGCCCGGAACCAGCCGCTCCAGAACGTCGTTTCGTGGATCAGCACCGCCGACAGGTCACCCACAAGGTTGCGCCCCTCGCGGCTGCACGACCCGCCGAGGGTCAGCGTCTTGCCGTCGAAGACCTTCGTTTTCGGGTTGTTGGCCGCGAATACCGTCGCCACATCCCGCATGCCGAGCGTGTGATTCCACCAGAGCGACTCCTCCGTGACGGGAATGTACTTGCTCCGGTCGGAAGTCGTGCCCGACGAGCGGGCAAAGAGTTTCACCCGCCCCGGCGCGGTGACGTTACGCTCCCCGGCCAGCATCTTTTCGATATAGGGTTTGAAGGTTTCGTAATCGAACGTCTCGACCATCGACTGGAACTGCTCCACGCTGCGGACATGCCCCAGGTCGTACCTCCACCCGAATTCCGTCCCGCGCCCGCGGCGCAGCAACTGCCTGAAGATACGCTCCTGCGTCTCGGCAGGACGGCGCCGGAAACGGTCGATAGCCCGCTCGCGCTGCGAAAACCAGGCCTTGAATAATATGCTTCTAAACGACACTTGTCTGTTCGGTTTCATTTTCCGCCGGTGTGCGGGCCCCAGCGCACGCCGGGCCCGACAGCGCCGTCGTCAGTTAAAAAAGTATCCCACTTTGCCCACCGACGCAGGCATGGCGAAGACCACCACGCGGTCGTAGGGGTTGATTTCCATGTTGTCCACGGCGATGAAGACCTTGTCGCCGCGCACGATGCCGCCGATGATCGTATCCTCGGGCAGCCCCAGGTCTTTGATGCGGCTCTTCACGGCCGGCGCATTGGGCTTGACGATGAATTCCAGCACCTCGGCGTCGCTGCCCGTAAGGCACTTGATGGCCTGCACGTCGGTCGACATCGTGAAGCGGAAGATGTTCGACGCCGTCACCAGTTTCTTGTTGATGATCGTGTCGATGCCGATCGACTCGGCCAGATTGATGTAATCGAGGTTCTCGACCTCGGCGATCACCTTCTTGACGCCCATGCGCTTGGCGAGCATCGCCGCGAGGATGTTGGTTTCGCTGCGCCCCGTCACGGCCACGAAGGCGTCCATGTTCGAAAGCCCCTCTTCCATCATGGCCTCGGTGTTGCGGCCGTCCTCGTTGATGATGAGGGTCTTTTCGAGCATCTCCGCCAGCCGGTAGGCCTTCTCGGCGTTGTAGTCGATGAGCTTGATGTTCACCTCGTCCTGCAGCTCCGTGGCGATGCGGATGCCGATGCGCGACCCGCCCAGAATCATCATGTTCTTGATCTCGATGTTCGACTGTCCCGAAAACTCCATGACCTGTTTCACGGCATCCTGGCGGGCGATCACATAGATCGCATCGCCCTCCATGAACAATTCGCCGCGGCGCGGGATGATCGTCTGCCCGCCGCGCGTGATGGCCACCGTGCGGTAGCTCAGCGGCGCCTCGTCGTCGTCGAACCCCTCCAGCGGCTTGCCCACCAGGGGCGAGGTCGGCTCCAGGTGGAAAACCACCAGCGAGAGCTTGCCGCTCGAAAAATCGACGAATTCCGTGGTCGAGGTATGCCCCAGGAGGTTGATGACCTCGCTGGCCGCGACCTTCTCGGGGTAGAACAGGTAGTCGATGCCCATGTCGATGAACATCTCCTTGTTGTTGGGTTCCAGGTATTCGTTGTTGTCGATCCGGGCGATGGATTTCTTGGCCCCGAGCTGCTTGGCCAACACCGCTGCCACCACGTTGTCGTTCTCGACATGATTGACGGCGATGAACAGGTCGCACTTGCGCACCTGCGCCTTGCGGAGCACGGCGAAGGTCGTCGAATCGCCCTCGACCGAAATCACGTCGGCAAGGCTCCCCACGTCGGAAAGCAGCTTCTGGTCGGCGTCGATGATGGTGATGTCGTGGCCGTTGCCACTGAGCATTTTCGCCAGATGGCTCCCCATCTCGCCCGCACCCGCTATCACGATTTTCATAGTATTGCGTCTGTTGTCGTTTCGTTTCTGCGCCGCCCGCCGACAGGATAAGGCAGCATTTTTGCAATTTATCTTACAAATGTATACATTTGTGACCGAAAGCCAAAATTTCAGCACATAAAAATACCTTACCGTTATGCCAACGTGGTTAATCGTTTTCCTCTTCGCCCTCGGCGCCGTAGCCCTCTTCGTCGTGGGCATGTCGCTGACGCTGATGATCAAGGGACACCATATCGACTCGGAAATATCGACCAACAAGAACATGCAGCGGCTGGGCATCCGGTGCGCCGTGCAGGAATCGCGCGAGGACTCCGGACAAACAGACTGCGCCGACGCGGGCTGTTCGGGCAACTGCTCGGCGTGCGACATCGAACAGACAACGAAAAAAGAGGAGTGACGCTCCTCTTTTTCATATCGGTACGCCCCGTTATGCCGGGCGCTCTTTGGCAACGCATCATGCCGCACAGGATTACCGGCCCGGCGTTCGGCCGTATCCGAATTGCCTGCGGCTCCGTCGCCCGAGCCGTTTTATATCACGCAGTACTTCGACCGGCAGACGAACCACGGGTTGCGCAGGTCTTTTTCGTTGTAGCGCAGCACCCCGTCGTCGGGCAGCGTGCGCGTCCGGCCGCCGGCCTCGGCGAGGATCAGCTCCCCGGCCGCCGTGTCCCACTCGTAAGTATGCGTCGTGCGGACATAATAGTCGACCCGCCCCTCGGCCAGCAGGCAGAACTTATACGAACTGCCCTGTTCGACGATCTCCAGGTCGGGGTGCGTCGCGCGCAGGCGGGCGATATGCTCGGCGGTCTCGGGTGTCTGGTGCGAGCGCGACACGGCCACACGCAGGCGGGGATGCGGACGCACGGCCTCGCACTCCAACGGCAGGCGCGTCCACCCGGTGACGATCTCGTCGTAGGTATATTCCGCCCCGGAATCGGGCGCCACATGCTCCTTGACATACGAGCCTGCATCCCGCCCCGCGATATACAGCTTCTCGAAATAGGGCACGTAAATCACCGCCCCCATGCAGACATTGTTCTCCATCAGGGCGATGTTGACCGTAAATTCATTGTTCCCTTTGATAAATTCGACCGTCCCGTCGAGCGGGTCGACCAGCCAGTAGAGCTCCCAGTTGCGGCGCTCGTCGTAGAGCATCTCGCGCCCCTCCTCGCTCAGGATCGGGATGCGCGTCGGGCCCAGGTATTCGCGGATGGTTTTGTGCGCCAGCCGGTCGGCGAGCGTGATCGGCGTCTTGTCGTCTTTGAGGCTTATATCGTAATCGTCGAGGTTTTTATAGACATTCATTATCGAGGCTCCGGCCCTGACTGCCGCATTGATGAGCGGCGGCAGCAGGTACATCCTCACCTTGTCGTTTATCATCGTAGCTCTTCTTTTGAGTTCGGTAACTTCGGTTGCCATGGTAAAGGTAACAAGAATTTATGACATTGTGAAATTTTTAACAGCTATTTCACGCCGAACCTCCCCGGGCAGCTTCGGCGCAAGACAAAACCTCCTGTGCGGGGCGCCCGCTGTTGCAGGGACGGCACGGCGTCATGCGGCACTGTCCGCGGCGACCCCGCCCAAAACCATGCCAGAGCCGACCGTGCCGAAAAAAATTCGCGCGGGATGTTGCTTATAAAATAAATATGCGTATATTTGCACTCCGAATTATGTTCAAATACATATATCGCATTAAATGTACGTTATAGTAGAGATTGCAGGTCAGCAATTTAAAGCTGAGAAAGGTCGGAAACTTTATGTCCACCGTCTTCAGGGCGAAGAAAATTCGTCCGTAAGTTTCGACAAAGTCCTGCTCACAGACAACGACGGTCAGGTCAAAGTAGGTGCACCTGTAGTGAAAGGCGCCTCGGTGAAGTGCAAGATCCTGAAGCATCTGAAGGACGAAAAAGTCCTGGTCTTCAAGAAAAAGCGCAGAACGGGATATCAGAAGTGCAACGGCCACCGTCAGTATCTGACACAGGTCCTTGTCGAGGAAATTGTTGCATAACCTTTAAAACTGAAGAGAAATGGCACACAAGAAAGGTGTAGGTAGTTCGAAGAACGGCCGCGAGTCGGAAAGCAAGCGACTCGGCGTCAAGTTATTCGGTGGCCAGTTCGCTAAGGCGGGCAACATTATCGTTCGTCAGCGCGGCACGGTTCACAACCCCGGTGAAAACGTGGGTATCGGTAAAGACCACACGCTCTTCGCCCTTGTAGACGGCACCGTCGAATTCTGCAAGAAAGGCGCAGGCAAATCCTATGTGAGCGTAACTCCCCTGAGCGAGTAAGCGTTCCGATAAGAGACACAAGACAAGCGGCTTCCCCTTTCGGGAGGCCGCTTGTTTCTTTGAGCCCCGAAGCCATGCGGCGAATCCCCATGCGCGAAACACACGGGGAGACACGATACGACCATATACGCCTCCCTCATGCCGTTTTTCAGCTATCGGTTCCGCTGCCCGGCCCCAATACAAATAAGTAGTTGCAGATTGCGGAAAATTGACTACCTTTGCTATGCAGTACACCGTAATTGCATGCGTTCTTAACATATTGAGTATATAAACGATTGTATTTGTCTGCTCTGAATCTGGTAAATTTTTTGAAGACACCTTATACAACCGCACCCGAAAGGGTACGCGTTGTTTTTCGGTGTCGCAGGTTTACCAGAACCCAGAGCAGTCGGAATTCGGCGCTGCCCTTTCTTTTTTGCACAAATGAACCCCATTTGTCCGCACTCCTGCCGATGCAATCGAATCATATGCGGCGGCAGGATACTTTCCGATAATCGGATTCTTCATACAAAAGAGAGTTGCGTCACTTTTTTTCCTGCCGCCGTTCTTTTTTTGCCCGCTCCGGCCGCCCCCGCATCCGGCCGTAAAACAATCCTTCCTCCCGCCACATAGCTCCCGCATCCGGCCGTTCGGCTATTTCCCGGCATCCATACCGGAAGCGGTTCTCCACCAAACCGTCGTTTCATTCCGCCTTATACAAAAAAAACGGCAGCCCCGTCGGGGACTGCCGCAAATATTCCGCGTCGGCGAAACTACTTCTTCGCAGGCTCTTTTTCAACGGCCTTGAATACGGCCAGCGACTTGTCGTCGTCGAAGAAGGTCAGCTCCGACCCTTGATTTCGAAACGGTCCACGTCGTCGAGCATCTTGACGAACGCATCTTCGTACTGCATGTCGGGGCAGGCCATCCGGGTCATGCCCATGTTCTCGAGTTCGAGTTTCTTGCCCTTCAGCTCATACTTGCCGAAGAAGCGGTTGCAGTTCGTACGCCCTGCGACCATCGTGTCGGCGGCATTGAACTCCAGGGTGAAGAAATCGGCCTCCTTACCGACGGCCGCGGCCGGGATTGCCTCCATCTTGGCGAGTTTCCATGTCGTACCTTCGAGCGTCTTGTCCTGCGCGGCGCTTCCGCACGCAGCCATCGTAACGAGCAGCGCTGCGGCTGCAAAATACTTTTTCATAACGTACCTGTAAAAATTAATAACATGGCGGCCCCTGCAAGAATCGCACAAAACCGCCTCACGTCTGCAAAATTACAAAATTAACCGAATAGTTGGTTAAGTACGGCAGCCAAACGGTAGCCCGCCTTGAGGATTTGCTCCTCGGCGAACGGATGAACCGTGTTGAGCAGGTCGCGGGCCTCGGTCTTGGTAAACTTCTGGCCGGGCTTCGTCCACTCGTAAATCACGCGGCAATCCCGGGCGCTCTCTTCGAGCCAGTCGCGGGGCGTCCCGGCGGTGACTGCACGGATCTCCTTCTTCGTAAGGCGATCCAACTGGTGGCGGTACTCCACGTATCCCCAGCGATGGTTCAGGTCGAGCACCCCGCTGTCCCAAAAACTATGGAATTCGCTGGGCCTCCCGTTCAGGTCGAACTTGAAATTCTTATACCAAGGGTATTTCACGTGCACGGGGCAATGCATGTCGCCCACCAGGTGCACGAGGTATTTGATCGACACCAGCACCGTCGAATCGTCCAGGCTGCGGTAATCCTTCAGCCTGGCGATCGCCTCCTCGATGCACTGCACCGCATCGCCCTTTGCGTTGGGAACGTACTTTCCGTCGGCGTCGACCGTATCGCCGTGCCAGCCCGAAGTCACCTTGTAAGCCGGCGTATGGCGGTACACATCCATCCACGAGGCATAATAGACGATCGAACGGCCGTCGAGGTATTTCTCGATGTTCTTCCTGGCCTTGGGCGTCAGGTTGCACTCGGCGATATAAGCGATGGCGTCATGCCCCGACTTGCCCCAGCCGAATGCCGTACCACAATAGCAAAGGAGCATTGCAGCCAACAAAAGAAAACTTTTCTTCATAATTGATTCATTTTAGGTTACCGAAAGCAAAAATAGGAAATATTATTCGGACAGACAAGATTACAAAAGAAAAAAAGCAGATTGCGGAGTTTCCGCAACCTGCCTGGAAAGGGTTTGTTATCGTGTCCGCCTATTTCGTAAGGCCGATGCCGATCTCGATGGATTGGCTCTGGTTGAAGAGCGCATCGAGCAACGAGTTGACCAACGCCTTTGCCGGGATCTTCATCGGGTCGGATTCGGGGTCGAGCGACACCTCGATATCCCCGTCGGGGAGGAAAGCATCGACCAGCGAAGTAATCAGCGGCATGTAAGGCATCATCATCTCCTTGTCGACCTTCAGCGTCGTAACGCCGTCCTTGACCGCGTACTTGAGCGGGATGGCATAGTAATCGTCGGTCGCTTCGATCCCCAGGCCCGGATACTGCGCCAGCAGGGCGTCGATGATCTGGGGCAGGTTCATTTCGAGCTCCGCCTGGCCGATATAGGTCAGGTACTCCTTGTCGATGGCGAAATAGACCTTGCCGTCCTTGGTGTAATAGGTAATCGCATCGACAGGCAGCACCTCCAGCGTCTCGGCATTGGGGAATTCGACCTCGGAGCCAAACGTAGGGCCGGCATTCATGTCGAACCCGAGCATGTCGCGGTAACCCGCGCCGATCGTCCCGTCGTCCTTGAAATCGAAATAGGTGAGGCCGCCGCCATACATCATCCCCACGAGCTGGTTGGCCAGACCGGTGACGGTGGTAACGGGCATGATAAATCCGGGGAAAAGGAAACCCATGTCGATCTGCGGCACCTTTTCCGGATCCATATCAGCATATACGGGGTTGATGAAGAAATTAGCGATCGGATTTTCGGGATCGGGAACATAGGGCGTATACCGGCCCACCAGATCCGACGAGAACACGGCCTTCTGGCTGATGGAAACGGTCACCGACTCGGCGCCCTTGGCGCTCAGGACGACATCCGCCGTACGTGCATCGCCCGTATTCCGCGCCACGGTGACCACCACGTCGCCGTCGTTCACTTTCGCGGTGATCCATCCGGTTTCGGCACCCTTGTAGTTCACATCGACCTGGATCGCGCCGACCGTACCGTCGGTTTCCACCTCGAATCCCTTCGAATAGGCTCCGCTCGTAAATTTCAGGGCGCCGGTTTCCACACTGAGGGTACCGGTAACCGGGCCGTCGCCCTTGTTGTCGCTGTCGCTACATGCCGTAAACGCTACCGTGGCAGCGCACATGACGAGCACACAGGTAATTTTGTGCACAAAATTTTTCATAAGTGAGATACTTGTTTGTAATTCAAATGTGTGCAAATTTATCCTCTCAGGTCTATATGGACAAATAAATTCACTCGGGGGGGGGATTTCAAAAACGAACGCGCGTTTTTTCATCACGAAGCATTTTCCGGATATACAAAAAGGGCCGCGGCACAATGCCGCGGCCCTCCGCATAACGTATAATATAATTAGTATTCCATCTTGGCAAGACGCTGGTAGCTGTTGTAACGCCACTTGGCGTTCTCCTCAGCGGCAGCGAACAGCTCCTCGGCCTCGGCCGGGAACGACTTCTTGAGCGAAGTGTAACGCACCTCCTTCATCAGGAAGTCGCGGAACTTCGACCAGTCGGGCTCCTTCGAGTCCATCACGAACGGATTCTTGCCCTGCTCTTCGAGCTGCGGATTATAGTGCCACAGGTGCCAGTAGCCGCAGGCCACGGCCTCCTTGCCCACGGTCTGCGTGCGCGTCATGCCGCCCTTGATGCCGTGGTTGATACACGGAGCGTAGGCGATCACGAGCGACGGTCCGGGATAGGCCTCGGCCTCCTTGAGCACGTTGAAGAGCTGCATCTGCGAAGCGCCGATCGAAACCTGCGCCACGTATACGTAGCCGTAGGTCATGGCAATAGCGCCGAGGTCTTTCTTGCGGATACGCTTACCGGCCGACGCGAACTTGGCGACGGCGCCCACGGGCGTCGATTTCGACGACTGACCGCCGGTATTCGAGTAAACCTCGGTATCCACGACCAGAATGTTCACATCCAGCCCCGAAGCCAGCACGTGATCCACGCCGCCGAAGCCGATATCGTACCCCCAGCCGTCGCCGCCGATGATCCACTGCGACTTCTTCACCAGCCAGTCCTTCATCTCCAGAATGTCCTTGCAGTAGTCGCAGCCGCAGGCCTCCATCATCGGGATCAGGCGGGCCGAAACCTCGGCCGACTTGGCCGACGAACCGCGCGAAGCGATCCACTCCTGCATGACGCCCTTCAGCTCGTCCGAGCACTTCGTACAGTTGGCAATCGCCTGCTCCATCGACTCCTGGATACGGTCGCGGAGTTTCTCGACGCCGAGGTGCATACCCAGGCCGAATTCGGCGTTGTCCTCGAAGAGCGAGTTCGCCCATGCGGGGCCCTGCCCTTGTCGTTGGTGCAGTACGGCGTCGAAGGAGCCGAACCCGAATAGATCGAGGTACAGCCCGTGGCGTTGGCAACCATCATCTTCTCGCCGAACAGCTGCGAAATAGCCTTGATATAGGGAGTCTCGCCGCAGCCTGCGCAGGCGCCCGAGAACTCGAAGAGCGGTTGTGCGAACTGCAGGTTCTTGACGCTCTTGGTCTTGTCCACGACCTGCTTGTAGCCGATATTCTTTACGATATAATCCCAATTCTTCTGCTGGGGCATCTGCTCCTCCAGCGGACGCATTACCAGCGCCTTCTCCTTGGCCGGGCAGACGTCGACGCAGTTCGAGCAGCCCGTACAGTCGAGCGGCGAGATCTGGATGCGGAACTTGTACTCCTTCGTCTCGCCCAGCCCCTGCTTCCATTCTACGCCCGATGCGGCTGCCTCGGTCTCCGTTGCGAGGAACGGACGGATCACGGCGTGCGGGCAGACATAGGCGCACTGGTTGCACTGGATACAGTTCTCGATCTTCCACTCGGGCACGTTCACGGCGATGCCGCGCTTCTCGTAGGCGGCCGTACCGTTCTCCCACGTACCGTCCTCACGGCCCGTAAAGGCCGATACGGGCAGGTCGTCGCCCTTCAGCCCGTTGATCGGCTCGACGATCTTGCGCACGAATTCGGGATACGACGCATCCGAAACATGTGCGAAGCCGTTGTCGTCGATCTGCGCCCATTCGGCCGGCACCTCGACCTTCACCACGGCGTTGCCGCCGGCGTCGACGGCCGCATAGTTCATGTTGACGATGTCCTCGCCCTTCTTGCCGTAGGATTTCAGGATGGCATGCTTCATCTCGTCGACAGCCTTGTCGAACGGGATAACGTTGGCGATCTTGAAGAATGCCGACTGCATGATGGTATTCGTACGCGAGCCCAGTCCGAGTTCTGCGGCGATCTTCGTAGCGTTGATGATATAGAAATTGATCTTGTTCTTGGCCAGATAGGCCTTCATGTGCTCGGGCAGCGTGCCGCAGGTCGTAGCAGCGTCGTGCACCGAGTTGAGCAGGAACGAACCGCCGGCCTTCAGCCCTTCAGCACGTCGTACTTGTCGACGTACGAAGGCACGTGGCACGCCACGAAGTCGGGCGTGGTGACCAGATAGGGCGAAGTGATGGGCAGGTCGCCGAAACGCAGGTGCGACGAGGTGTAGCCGCCCGACTTCTTCGAGTCGTACGAGAAATAGGCCTGACAGTATTTGTCGGTCGTGCCGCCGATGATCTTGATCGAGTTCTTGTTGGCACCTACCGTACCGTCGGCACCCAGACCGAAGAAGAGAGCTTCGAACGTGCCGGGCTTCGCCAGCGAGATCTCCTCGCCCACGGGCAGCGAGCGGAACGTCACGTCGTCCACGATGCCCACCGTGAACTGATTCTTGGGTTCGTTGGCCGCGAGGTTCGTGAACACGGCCAGCATCTGCGCCGGCGTGGTGTCCTTCGACGAAAGACCGTAACGGCCGCCGATGATGAGCGGTTTGCGGTCGGCCGGAATATCCTTGCAGTTGGCAAATGCCTCGACGACATCCAGGTAGAGCGGATCGCCGTTTGCTCCCGGCTCCTTGGTGCGGTCCAGCACACAGATGCGCTTCACGCTTTCGGGCAGCACCTCCATCATGTATTTCACCGAGAAGGGACGGTAGAGGTGAACGGTCACGACACCCACCTTCCCGCCTTTGGCGTTCAGGTAATCGACCGTCTCCTTGAGGGTCTCGGTCACCGAACCCATCGCGATCACGATGTTCTCGGCGTCTGCGGCTCCGTAGTATACGAAGGGCTTGTACTCGCGGCCGGTGATCTTCGAAATCTCGCGCATCGCGTCTGCGACCATGTCGGGCACGGCGTCGTAGAAGGTGTTGGCGGCTTCGCGGGTCTGGAAATAGATGTCGGGGTTCTGCGCCGTACCGCGCGTCACGGGGTGCTCGGGGTTGAGCGCACGCTGGCGGAAGGCCTTCAGCGCATCGCGGTCAAGCATCGCCGTCAGAGCGGCTTCGTCGATCAGCTCGATCTTCTGGATCTCATGCGAGGTACGGAAACCGTCGAAGAAGTGCAGGAACGGCACGCGCGACTTGAGCGCCACGATGTGCGCCACGCCCGCGAGGTCCATCACCTCCTGTACCGACGAAGTCGCGATCATCGCGAATCCGGTCTGGCGGGTCGCCATGACGTCCTGATGGTCTCCGAAAATCGACAGCGACTGTGCGGCCAGCGCACGCGCCGAAACGTGGAACACGCCCGGCAGCAATTCGCCGGAGATCTTATACATATTGGGGATCATCAGCAGCAAACCCTGCGACGCGGTGAACGTCGACGTCAGGGCACCGCTCTGCAACGAACCGTGTACGGCGCCTGCAGCACCGGCTTCGGACTGCATCTCGACAACTTTCACCGTTTCGCCGAAAATATTTTTGCGACCCTGTGCGGCCCACTCGTCCACGAGTTCGGCCATGGTCGACGACGGCGTGATGGGATAGATCGCCGCAACTTCCGAGAACATGTATGCAACATGTGCCGCAGCGTAGTTACCATCACAAGTGATAAATTTCTTTTCTGCCATTTTGTTGAAATTTTAGATGATATTGTGTGTTTTTCCTGGATTCGGGACAAAATGCGTTGCAAAGATAACAATTCCGGCGGAAAAATCAGTCCGATTTTCTGACAAATCATCCGGTTTTTTCACTACGCAGGATGTTATTGGAATAACAACGGGGTTGTTATTTATTTAACAGCGAACTCGCGGATAATCACCGACTTGCCGAACTTATTATCCGATAGCGGATTACCTGCCACGCCCTCGCGGGCACAGTCCGGGCTGTGCGTGCACGGGGCCGGAGCGCCACCCCTGCCGGCAAGGCAAATCCCGGGCCGGAAAAAGCTGCGGAATTTTTTCACAGGCACATTGGCGGTTGAGAAAACAGATAATTTTTTGGCCGTCAACAAATTTTACGCGGCGAAACACTGGGAAATAAAGGCCGATAAATAGGTTGTTCGGGCGCGGCGATTGCAAATCGGGATTTTTTTCCTAATTTTGTTCCATAATTCGTTCTTTACATATCATCGTGTATAAACGATAGTATTGGGGCCCTAAAATCTGGTAAATTTTTTGTTATCCCACAATACAGATCGTACCCAGAAGGGTGCGTGCTGTGATTTGTGGGATAGAGGCTGACCAGAGCCATGGGCCACAGGTTCGGCACCACTCTTCCCGTTTTCTGCCGAAGCGTTTTCCACACGCAGCGGCAGGGTAATGGATTCCAATCCCCAAACTTCATAGTCTTCGAATCCATCTTCAAATGAGGCGTCACTAAATTTTCCTGCCGCTGCTTTTTTACTATCTTTGCATCCATGATCGAATACAAGAAGAGAACACTGGCGAACGGCCTGACGGTCGTCGTCAACCGGGATAAGGCTTCGAAACTCGCCGCAGTAAACATATTATATAAGGTCGGGGCGCGCAACGAGAACCCCGCGCGCACGGGTTTCGCCCATCTGTTCGAACACCTGATGTTCCGCGGCACGCGCGAAATCCCGAATTTCGACCTGCCCGTGCAGATGGCCTGCGGCGACAACAACGCCTTCACCAACAACGACTATACCGATTTCTACATCACACTCCCGAAAGACAACATCGAGACCGCACTGTGGCTCGAAAGCGACCGCATGGAGGGGCTTGACATCACCCCCGAAAAACTCGAACCGAGAAGCGCGTGGTGATCGAGGAGTTCCGCCAGCGCTACCTCAACCAGCCCTACGGCGACCAACCGATGCTGCTGCGGGCGCTGGCCTACAAGGTCCACCCCTACCGCTGGGCCACCATCGGGCTGACGCCCGACCATATCGCCCAAGCGACGCTCGACGACGTACAGGCCTTCTACCGCGCCCACTACCACCCTTCGAACGCCATCCTGTCCGTCTCGGCCGACTTCGACGAGGAGCGCATGCTCGACCTTGCCGAAAAATGGTTCGCCCCGCTCGCCGACCGCACCGTGACTCCCCAGCCCATCCCCCGGGAACCGCAGCAGGAGGCGCCCCGCCGGGAGACGGTCGAACGCGACGTGCCCGCCACGACCTTCGCTGGCATTCCACATGGGCGGCCGCACCTCGCAGGATTTCTATACCGCCGACCTGGTCTCCGACCTCCTGTCGGGCGGCGACTCGTCGCGTCTCTACAAACACCTGGTGCAGGAACAGCGCCTGCTGGCCTCGGTGAACGCCTACATTTCGGGCGACGTCGACCCGGACTCTTCGTCTTTACGGGCCAGCTTCTGCCGGAGACGACACCCGAACAGGCCGAAGCGGCCTTCCGCGCCGAAATCGAGGCATTGCAGAGCGTCCCGGCATCGGACTACGAGGTCGAGAAGGTCAAAAACAAGTTCGAAGCCAACACGCTCTTCGGCGAGCTGAACGTAATGAACAAGGCGATGAACCTGGGCTTCTACGAGATGCTGGGCGACCTGCCGCTCGTCAACGCGAGGTTGCGGCCTACCGTGCCGTCACTACCGACGACATCCTCGCCTTCAGCCGCCGCACGTTCCGGCCCGAAAACTGTTCCACCCTCATTTACAAAGCGAGCAAATGACACAACCACCTCTCGTAATACCCGCGACCGTCGAGGTCCGCACAAGCCGAAGAGACTGCTGGCCAACGGCTCGGCGCTCTACACACTCGCCTCGGACGACTTCGAAGTGCTGCGCATCACCTTCGTGTTCCGCGCCGGATCGGCCGTGCAACGGGTTCCCTTCTCGGCATCGGCCGCGGCGAACATGCTCGCAGAGGGCACACGCGACATGACGGCGCAGCAGATCGCCGAACAGCTCGACTATTACGGCTCCTATTTCGACGTCAACATCGACCGGGACTACGCCTATATCAGCTTCTGCACGCTCTCCAAATTCTTCGACGAAACGCTCGCCGTAGCCGAACAGATACTCCTGCACCCCGTTTCCGAGGAGGAGCTGCGCACCTACTGCGCCAAGCGCAAACAGCGGCTGGCCATCGAGCGCACGAAGGTCGACACCCAGGCCCGCGAGGCTTTCGCCCGGACGCCCTTTTCGGGCCCCGCACCCCTACGGCATCTCGGCCGACGAAGCCCAATACGATAAACTCACGCGCGGGGATGTAGCGGCGTTTTATGAAAGCCACTACACGGCGGACAACGGGTTCACGATATGCAGCGGGCGCATCGGCGACCACGAACGGCAGGCCGTCGCGGCGCTGGCGGAACGGTTGCCGCGGCGCGAACCCCAGGCCGGCATCCCGTTCCCGGCACCCGTGACGCAGCACGAAGTGCGGGTCGACCATCCGGGCGCCGTACAGTCTTCGGTCCGCATCGGAAGGCTGCTCTTCCCGCGCCAGCATCCCGACTTCTTGGGCATGCAGGTCGTGGCATCCGCGCTGGGCGGCTACTTCGGATCGCGCCTGATGCAGAACCTGCGCGAGGAGCGCGGCTACACCTACGGCGTGGTGGCCGCCATGGTCAACTTCGAACGGGCGGGCTACTTCGCCGTCGCAACGCAGGTCGGCACCGACGTCACGCAGGAGGCCCTGCGGGAGATCTACGCCGAAATCGAACGGCTGCGCTCCGAGCCGATGCCCGAGAGGAACTTTCGCTCGTCAAGAACATTATGATCGGCGAAATGATGCGCATTCTCGACGGTCCGTTCGGCATTGCCGACGTTACGATCGAGAACATCCTCTGCGGCCGCGACCATACCGTCATCAACGAGAACATCCGCCGCATACAGGCCATGACGCCCGCCGACATACAGCGTCTGGCGCAGAAATACCTCGCCCGCGAGGATCTGGTGACGGTCATCGCAGGCGACCCCATCCCGGAGGAGCGGCAGGCCCCGGAAGAAAAGGCGGATCGCCAGTGACGCGCTGCGCATTGCGGCTGCGGAGACAGAAATAAGCGGAAGCCCCGACCGCCGGAACGGCAAAAAAAGCACCGGGATCCCGGTGCTTTTCCATTTCCGCATCCGGTACACACTGTCCGCCCTTCCGGCCCGGCATCCGATCGGCAACGATGACCCGCAGACGCATCAAACGGCGGTAATCCGGCGCATGATCCACGACCCGCCGCGATTATTTCCGGTTGGCCGCAACCCAGTCGGTCAGCTCCACGAAGTCGGCGACCGAAAGCTGCTCGGCGCGCTGCGTAAAGAAAGGATGCTCCGCGCCGCCGAAATTGCCGAATACCGACCGCAGCGAGTTGCGGATCATCTTGCGCCGCTGTCCGAAGGAGGCTTTCACGACCTTCACGAACAGCGCCTCGTCGCAGCCGAGCCGCTCGACGCTGTTGCGGCGCAGGCGGATCACCGCGCTTCTTGACCTTGGGAGGCGGATTGAAAACCGTCTCATTGACCGTAAAGAGATACTCGATGTCGTACCAAGCCTGCAAAAGCACGCTCAGGATGCCGTACTCCTTCGAGCCGGGAGCTTCGCCAGCCGCACGGCGACCTCCTTCTGGATCATGCCGACGCATTCGGGCACCAGATCGCGGTGCTCGAGCACCTTGAAAAATATCTGCGAAGAGATGTTGTAGGGGAAATTCCCGATGATCTTCAGTCCCCTGCGGGAAACGCTCGCGCAGGTTCATCTTCAGGAAATCGCCCTCGATCAGCCGCGGTGTGAACTCGGGAAATGCGCATGCAGGTATTCGACGCTCTCCGGGTCGATCTCGGCGCCGTAGGTGACGATGTCGTCGCGCCTGAGCAGAAACTGCGTCAGCACGCCCATCCCACACCCCACTTCCAGCACGTCGCACCGCCCGGCGGCTTTCGCCCCCTGCCCGGCATCCGGCGTAACATCCGGCTCTATACCCGACACACCCTCCGGCCCTGCCTCCTGCGCAACATCCCGCCCGGCATCCGGTTCCGTCCTCTGAACAACATCCCGCCCGGCACCCGCAGCGACATCCAGCCCGGCTGCAATTTCCGCTGTCCGTCCATCGCCTGCGACCTCCCCGGTTCCGGCCGCTGCGCACCTCTCGGCAGCGTTTCCGGTCCCTCTTTTCGCTGCGACGATTACGACCGTCTCCGGCATCGGCCCAGCCGCAGCCTGCCCGTCCGCCCGGGTTTCCGCAGCCCGGCTGTCCGGCCGGATTCTCCCCCGAAAGCGATCGCAGATCTTGCGCGCGATATTGAGGTCGACCAGGAAATGCTGGCCCAGCGCCTTTTTTAGCCCTTACTTCACTCATTCTATTTCAGCAATTCGTAATAACAGCCGTCCACGAACGCTCCGTTCTTGAAAAAAGCCTTGCGGAACGTCCCGACATGCCGGAACCCGGCTTTCACCAACACCCGCTGCGATGCGGAATTGGTGGCATAAGCCGCGGCAAAGATACGAATTATCGGGGTATTTGCGAACATCCACTCCACGGCCTGCCGGACGGCCGCCGTCATCATGCCCCGCCCCCGGCAGCGGCTTGAGAGCCAGAAGCCGATTTTGGCGCCGAAGCGCTCGACATCCGTCCCGAGCACGAACCCCACGCCGCCCACGGCCTTGCCGCCTGCCACGACGGCGAAATCCAGCGGCAGGAAACAAGCCCGCTCTTCCGGAATAAAACTGCCGCCCCGGGAAAACCGCCCCATCGGAACCGCAAGCCTCCGCCCGGAAACCGAACCGCCGGGCAACGATGTCCGGCGGATGAAGGTCAGCGTTTCGACCGGCGGGATTTTTTTCTTTTCCTGCCGCTCCCGGGCACGGCGTTCGAGCCGCACGCGGCGCTGCGTGAGGCGGAACGTATAGAGCAGCCCCACGAAACCCACGCCGAGCAGCGTGATCCAGAACCACACGGCAATGCCGCGCTCCATATACTCCAGGGCGTAGATTATCCCGGCCACCGCCACGATCATCATCACGAGGCGGACTATCTGCATCACATTGGTTCATATCAGTCTTCGTTTTGCGTATTTTTGCGGCCCATGCTCCGGGCGCGGACGGCCAAAATCCCCGACGCACCGATCAGTACGAGCGGCACGTACCAGATATCCCGCCCGTCGTCGGACAGGATCCGCCACAGCGAAACGACGCCGCACACGAAGAAAAACACGGACATGATCGTCAGGAACCGTTGCATGGCACACATAGGTTACGGTATTTTGTATTTGTTCACCTCGTCGAGGTGCTTGCGTTTGCGCTTGTGGCATTCGTTGTACACCATCCCGACGCCTGCAAGCACGAACAATACGGCCACGACAAGGTCGAATATACAATTGCTGTTCGACAAGGCCCAGAATATATTGACTCCGAGCCACACGAGTGTCACGATCAGGAAAATCACGGCAACAGTAAAAGTCTTTTTGTTCATAGGCGTATTATTAAGTTAGTGTCAATCCTCGGAACAGTGACGCAACAGCCGTGGGATGGCAGGTGTCCAGGGCGTCAGTTGCCCTGCTCGCAAATGAATTTGATACGCACCAGACGTATCTCCTCCTCCGTATAGTCGGCCCCCAGTTCGTCGATGGCCGCATCGAGCGAATCGCTCTCGGCGTCCTCCTTGAAATAGAGGTAAATGTCCTCGATCTTGTCCTCGTCCATAAAGTCCCTCAGATAGTACGAGATGTCGAGCTTCGTACCCGATTGACGATTCCCTCGATCTCGGTCAGCAGTTCGTCGAAGTCGAGATCCTTGGCGCGGGCGATGTCCTCGAAATCCATCTTCCGGTCGATCGACTGGATGATGAAGATCTTGTTGCCCGACTTGTTGCCGACCGACTTGACGATCATGTCCTGCGGGCGGATGATCTCCTTCTCCTCGACATAGGCCTTGATGAGCTTGACGAACTCCTCGCCGAACTTGCGGGCCTTGCCCACTCCCACGCCGGTAATGTTCTGCATCTCCTCGAGGGTGATCGGGTACTGCACAGCCATATCTCGAGCGACGGGTCCTGAAAGATGACGAACGGCGGCAGTCCGTGCTGCTTGGCGACCTTCTTGCGCAAATCCTTGAGCATCGCAAAGAGCTCCTCGTCCGCAGCGCCGCCCTTGCCCATCGGAGCGACGGCCTCGGCCTCCCGCTCCTCCTCGTCATAATTGTGGTCGAGCGTCACCGTCACGGGGAAAGGCATGGCGATGAAATTCTCGCCCTTGCGGTTCACCGAGATCAGCCCGTAATTCTCGATATTCTTGTCCACCAGTCCGAGGATCAGCGCTTGACGCAGCACGGCGCCCCAGAAGCTGGCGTCGTGCTCGGCACCCGCGCCGAACCACTTGCTCTTGTTGTGGCCGTAGCTCTTTATGAGCGCCGTGGTCTTGCCCGTCAGCACGTTTATCAGGTAGTCGCCCTTGAACTTGTCGCCGATATCGCGCAGCGCCTCGAGCGCATCTTGAGCGCGGCCCGCGCGTCGATCTTTGGACTTGCGGATTGCGGCAATTGTCGCAGTTGCCGCAGTTTTCCTCGGTATACTCCTCGCCGAAGTAGTGCAGCAGCGTCTTGCGGCGGCACATCGAACTCTCGGCATAGGACACCGTCTCCTGCAGCAGCAGCTTGCCGATCTCCTGTTCGGCGATGGGCTTGCCCTGCATGAACTTCTCGAGTTTCTGAATGTCCTTGTAACTGTAGAAAGTCAGGCAGTAGCCTTCGCCGCCGTCACGGCCGGCGCCCCGTCTCCTGGTAATAGCCTTCGAGCGACTTGGGTATGTCGTAATGGATCACATAACGCACGTCGGGCTTGTCGATGCCCATGCCGAATGCGATCGTGGCGACGATCACCTCGACGCGCTCCATCAGGAAATGGTCCTGATTGGCGGCGCGCGTCGCGGCGTCCATGCCCGCGTGGTAGGCCAGCCGGATGCCGTTGGCCACGAGCAGTTCGGTCAGCTCCTCGACCTTCTTGCGGCTCAGGCAGTAGATGATGCCGCTCTTCCCTCGTTCTGCTTGATGAAGCGGATGATATCGCGGTCGACGTCCCCCTTGGGGCGTATCTCGTAATAGAGGTTCGGGCGGTTGAACGACGACTTGAAGACCGAGCGTCGGACATGCCGAGATTCTTCTGAATGTCCAGCTGCACCTTGGGCGTGGCGGTCGCCGTCAGGGCGATCAGCGGCGCAGGCACCGATTTCGTTGATGATCGGGCGGATGCGGCGGTACTCCGGCCGGAAGTCGTGCCCCCACTCCGAGATGCAGTGCGCCTCGTCGATGGCGTAGAACGACACCTTTATCTTATGCAGGAAAGCCACGTTGTCCTCCTTGGTCAGCGACTCAGGGGCGAAATAGAGCAGCTTCGTCTTCCCGACAGCACGTCGGCACGCACCTGCGCCACGGCCGTCTTGTTGAGCGACGAGTTGAGGAAATGGGCGATCCCGACTCGGCCGAGAAGGTGCGCATGGCGTCCACCTGGTTCTTCATCAGCGCGATCAGGGGTGAAATGACGATCGCCACGCCCTCCATGATCAGGGCGGAAGTTGATAGCACAGGGATTTCCCGCCGCCCGTAGGCATAAGCACGAACGTATCCTTCCCTCCAGCACATTGCGGATCACCGCCTCCTGATTCCCTTTGAACGACGAAAAGCCGAAGTACTCCTTCAGCTTGTCGTGCAACAGGGACGATTCAAATTGTTTCATTTCGCCGTTTCTACTCTAAAATCAGAAAATTCAATGTAAAGTTAAAAAACTTTTCGGAAAAAAGCATAACTTTGTAAAAATTTTATAGCAAGAGAACGCAATGCGCCTATACACCAGCGAACTTGTCAAAAAATATAAGGCCCGTACCGTCGTCGACCACGTCTCGATCGACGTCAACCAGGGGCGAGATCGTCGGACTGCTCGGCCCCAACGGAGCCGGCAAGACCACGACTTTCTACATGATCGTGGGGCTTATCAAGCCCAACGAAGGGCGCATCTTCCTCGAGGACGACGAAGGCAAGGTCGCCGAGCTGACCAACGAACCGGTCTACAAGCGCGCGCAGATGGGCGTGGGCTATCTGGCACAGGAAGCGTCGGTTTTCCGCCGCCTGTCGGTCGAGGACAACCTCCGCGCCGTGCTCGAAATGACCGAATATTCGAAGGAGTATCAGGCCGAGCGCGTCGAATCGCTGATCGAGGAGTTCCGCCTGCAGAAGGTCCGCAAGAGCCTCGGCATCCAGCTTTCGGGCGGTGAACGCCGCCGTACGGAGATCGCGCGCGCGGTGGCCATCAACCCGGCGTTCATCCTGCTCGACGAGCCCTTCGCGGGCGTCGACCCCATCGCCGTCGAGGACATCCAGTCGATCGTGGCGACGCTCAAGCACAAGAACATCGGTGTGATCATCACCGACCACAACGTCGACGAGACGCTGGCCATCACCGACCGCACCTACCTGCTCTACGAAGGCAAGATCCTCAAGACGGGTACCGCCGAGGAGCTGGCCGCCGACCCGATGGTTCGCAAGGTCTACCTCGGCCAGCATTTCGAGCTCAAGAAGAGCCACCAGCTGACCCAGCAGATGAAGAACCGCAAGGGACAGCAGGCGCAGCAGGCCGGAGAGGAGACCGAAACACAGGAATAGAGGCGAGGATTTTAATTTCAGGGTGCCGGCCAACCCCGGTGCCCATAAAAGCATATAACCTACACAATGGACAAGACGGTTCCATCGGGCCGCGTCAAAGGCACGCTGACGCCGCCCTGCTCGAAAAGCTACGCACAGCGCGCCTTGGCGGCATCGCTTCTCTGCGGAGACCTCGGTGCTGCGCAACCTGGAATTCTGCGACGACACGCGCTCGGCGCTGCGGTGCATCGAGACGCTCGGCGCCCGCGTAAAGCACGTGGACGCCTCGACCCTTTCGATCGAAGGCGGGCTGCATCCCCGCGGGAAGGTGCTGCACGTCGGCGAATCGGGGCTCGCCACACGGCTTTTCACCCCCATCGCCTCGCTCTGCGGGATGCCCGTCACCATCGAAGGCCAGGGCACCCTGCTACGGCGCCCCATGCACATGATGATCGACCCGCTGCGCCGCCTCGGCGTCCGGGTACGGGACAACGACGGTTACCTGCCCTTCGAAGTGCGCGGCCCGATCCGGGGCGGGGAGATCGACGTCGACGGCTCGGTTTCGTCGCAGTTCATCACGGGGCTGCTGCTGGCGCTCCCGCTCTCGCAGCACGACACCACGCTCCACGTCCGCAGCGCCGTCTCGACCCCCTATCTGGACATGACCATAGACACCGCGGCCCGTTTCGGCGTGGAAATCTGCCATAACGATTACGAAGAGTTCTACATCGAAGGCGGCCAGCGTTACAGCCCGGCCTGCCTGAGCATCGAGGGCGACTGGAGCGCGGCGGCCATGCTGCTGGTGGCGGGCGCCGTCGCGGGCGAAGTCACCGTGAAGAACGTCTCCATGCTTTCGAAGCAGGCCGACACGGCCATCTGCACGGCACTCGTGCGGGCCGGGGCCGCGGTCATCAACGACGAGGACTCCGTGACGGCCTCGCACCGGCCCCTGCGCGCCTTCGAATTCGACGCCACGCACTGCCCCGACCTTTTCCCGGCACTCGCGGCACTCGCGGCGGCGGCCCAGGGCGAGAGCGATCCGCGGTACCTCGCGGCTCGAACACAAGGAGTGCAACCGTGCGGACGCCATCCGCGAAGAGTACGCCAAGGCGGGCATCGAGGTGGACACCTCCCAGGAGGACGTCATGCGCATCCGCGGCGGCAAAATCCGCCCGGCGCGCGTTTCGAGCCACGACGACCACCGCATGGCCATGTCGATGGCGGTCTCGGCGCTCTGCGACGGGGAGATGACGATCGAAGGCGCCGAGTGCGTAGCCAAGAGCTACCCCGGCTTCTTCGAAGACCTTGAAAAAATCAGAGTCTTAAAGCCATGAACATTTTCGGTCACAACTTCAGGCTCGCCATCTGGGGCGAGTCGCACGGCCCGCAGATCGGCATCTCGATCGACGGCATTCCCGCAGGTATTCCGCTTTCGGCGGAGGATTTCGAAGCCGACCTCGCACGCCGGCGCAGCGGCGCGCGCGGCACCACGCCGCGCCGCGAGCCCGACATCCCGCAGATCGTGTCGGGACTCTACAACGGCATGACCACGGGCGCCCCGCTGACCATCGAGTTCGCCAACCGCGACACCCACTCGCAGGACTACGCCACCGTAGCCCGCCACTACCGGCCCTCGCACGCCGACATGGTGGCCTACCACAGCTTCAACGGCTTCAACGACCCGCGGGGCGGCGGCCATTTCTCGGCACGCCTGACCGTGGCGTTCGTCGCCGCGGGCGTCGTCGCCAAGAAGATGCTCCCGCCGGGCATCGCCTTCGACACGCGCATCGCCGAGATCGGCGGCTGCACCGACCCGGAGGGTTTCGACGAGGTGCTGCGCGCCGCGGCCGCCGAGCAGGACTCCGTAGGCGGCATCATCGAATGCCGCGTGCAGGGCGTTCCGCTGGGGCTGGGACAGCCCTTCTTCGACTCGGCCGAAAGCATGATCGCCCACCTGCTCTTCTCGGTTCCCGCCGTCAAGGGCGTGGAATTCGGCAGCGGCTTCGCCGGGGCGCGCATGCGCGGCTCCGAGAACAACGACCCGTTCCTCGACGTCGAAGGCACGACAGCGACCAACAACGCGGGCGGCATCAACGGCGGACTGACCAACGGCAACGAACTCGTCGTCCGCGCCGCCGTCAAGCCCACGCCGAGCATCGGCCGCGAACAGATGACCTACAATCTGGCCACGAACAAGGTCGAGCCGCTGATGATCCGCGGCCGCCACGACGTCTGCGTCGCCCTGCGGGGCGCGGTGGTCGTCGAAGCCGCCGTAGCCATCGCGCTGGCCAACTTCATCCGGCACTGATGTCCGCCCCCGACACCCCGCCCCATACGCCCCGCAGCCGCTGGACGCGGCAGAAGGCCACGGCAACCCGCCCTCGCAGGCGGCACCGGAGAGCACCACCCGCCGCGGGCTCCTCGACAAACTCACAGCCCGTCTCACGGGACTTTACGACGCCCGCGAGGCACGGAGCATCGCCCTGATCGCCCTCGCCGAATTGGCGGGGCTTCCCCTATCGGCCTTGCTGACCGACCCCGGCGCACCGATGGCAGCCGACGGGTTCGAGGCGATGGCCGCACAACTCGCCGCCGGCCGTCCCGTGCAATACGCGGTGGGGCACACGGAATTTTACGGGCATCGCTTCGCCGTACGCGAAGGGGTGCTGATCCCCCGCCCCGAAACCGAGGAGCTGGTCTCCTGGGTGGTACACGACGAACGCAGGGCCCGTGCCCTGCTCGACGTGGGCACCGGCAGCGGCTGCATCGCCGCGAGCCTGGCGCTCGCGCTGCCCGGGGCCGAGGTTTGCGCGGCCGACCTGTCGGACGCGGCGCTGGCGATCGCCGCCGAAAACTTCCGCACGCTCGGCGCCCGGGTCACGCTCCGCAAGGCGGATGCGCTCGGCGGCCTGGACGAAGCCTTCCCGGGGCCGTTCGACGCGATCGTCTCGAACCCGCCCTACGTGCCGCAAAGCGACCTTGCGGCAATGCACGCCAACGTCCGCGGGTACGAACCCCCCGAGGCGCTGTTCGTCCCCGACGACGACGCACTGCGATTCTACCGCGCCATCGCCCGCGCCGGGCGGCGGATGCTCCGCCCCGGCGGGAAGCTCTACTTCGAAATTTACGAACGCTCGGCCGGACAGATGCGCCTCATGCTCGGCGAAGAGGGATATACGGACACCGAGGTCCGCGAAGACCTCAACGGCAAACCCCGCATGGTATGCAGCCGCCTGAAATAAGGAAAAAGAAGGTCAAGACACCCGAGCAGGCACTCGCTGCGCTCATGCGGCTCTGCGCCCGCGCCGAAAAATCGCAGGACGACGCCCGGCGGCTGATGCGCGGCTGGGGACTCGCGGAACGCGACGCCGAGGGGGTGCTGGCCAAACTCGTCCGCGACTGCTTCATCGACGACGGCCGTTACGCCGAAGCTTTCGTGCGCGAAAAACTGCGGCTGAGCGGCTGGGGCGAATACAAGATCCGCACGGCCCTGCAACGCAAGCGCATCGACCGGGCGCTGATCGACGCGGCACTCGCCGAAGCCGACCGCCCGGCGATGGGCGAACGCCTGTGCCGGCAACTGGAACGGAAGGCACGAACGGCGAAATATTCGACACAATACGAACTCAAAACCAAACTGATACGTTACGGGCTTTCGCTGGGATACGACTACGAGACGGTGCTCGACAGCGCCGCCTCGGGGCTCGTGACGGACACGGAGACATGCGACGAATTCTGATACTGCTCATATCGACCGCCGCCTGCCTCGGGGCCCGGGGACAACACCCCGCCCCGGAGGAGTACATATACCCGATCCGCGACGTCGAAGGGCTCTACTCGGCCAATTTCGGCGAGATGCGCCCCGGGCATTTCCACGCGGGCATCGACATCAAAACCGACGGTGCCGAGGGCAAACCCCTCGTGGCCGTGGCCGACGGCTACGTCTCGCGCGTAAGCCTGGGCGCCTACGGCTACGGGCGCGCCGTCTACCTCACGCTGCACAACGGCACGACCGCCGTATACGGCCACCTGCAACGCTTCCGCAAGGACATCGAGGAGCGCGTGCGCGAAGAGCGCCACGCCCGCCGCTCGAACAGCGTAAACCTCTGGTTCGGCCCCGACACCTGGCCCGTGAAGCAGGGCGACGTGGTGGGCTATTCGGGCAACAGCGGCTCGTCGATGGGGCCGCACCTCCACTACGAACTGCGCGACACCCGCACGCAGCGGCTTTACAACGTCGTAAGCGCCGGGATCATCCGCCCCGACGACGACCTCCCGCCGCGCATCATGCGGATCCACTACATCGAGGTCGACACCGTGCAGGGCGTCCCCGTGCACAGCCGCCCGGAGAGCTATGCCGTCGTCCGCAGCGCCGGGGGCAACTACCGCCTGACGCGCGAAGAGCCTGTCGGCACGGGACGCAAAGGCTATTTCGTCCTCGAAGCCAGCGACCGCCGCAACGGGGTGGGCAACACCTTCGGCCTGTGGCGCCTCGCCCTATCGGCCGACGGCAAGCCCCTTTTCGAATACCGCATGGACGGCTTCGAGCAGGCGAATTCGCGCTGCTGCGACGCCGTGAGCTACTACCCGCTGCAACTCACCTCGCGCAACGAGGTGATCCGCGCTGCGCAGCTGGCCCAATCCCCCGCCTGTTTCTACCCCGTCATGGAGGAGCGCGGAATCATCCGCACCGAAGCGGGACAGACCCGCCGCATCCGCATCGAGGCATGGGACGACTGCGGCAATCGCTCACAGCTGGAATTCGACATCCTCGGCCGGACGGAGAGTTTCCGTGCCAAAGCCGACAGCGCCGCCACGGTGCTCACCCCCGGGCGGACGGGCATCGTCCGCCTCGGGCGCGAAGTCACGGCACGCATCCCCGCCGGAGCGCTCTACGAACCGGTTTTCTGCCGCGCTGAACGCTGCCCCGCCCCGGCGTCCGATTCGACGCTCCTCGTCCTCACGTCCGGCTACCGCATCCTCCCGGTCACCACGCCGCTGCACCGGGCAATGACGGTCAGCGTGCGGGCGTTCGTCCCCGAAAACCTGCATCCCCACACGGTGCTGGCCGCCCGCAACGCCAAGGGACGGCTCACCTGCATAGGCGGGAAATACGCCGACGGCGCCGTCACGGCCACGACTCGCACCACCGGCGAACTGTTTGTCGTGGCCGACACCATCCCGCCGCGCATACGCCCGCTCTTCACCGACGGGGCAGACCTCACACGCGCCCCGGCCATGCGCTTCCGCGTGGGCGACAACTTCTCGGGCATCGCCTCGTGCACCCTGTTCATCGACGGCAAATGGCTTCCCTGCGACCGTCTCCCGATGCAGGGCACGCTGATCCACCTGTTCGAGGAACCCCCGGCCCGCAAAAGCCACAGCGTCCGGCTCACCCTGACCGACGCATGCGGCAATACGGCCTGCTGGGAAGGAACAATTCGCCGGTAATCCTATTTGTTTTCCGGAAAATTTTTTTATATTTGCACTCGTCCCAACTGTAAAAACAATGACAGATAACAATCCCGATGCACGTAAACCGCTGATACTTATTGCGGAAGACGTTGAAAGCAATTACAAATTGCTGGAAATAATACTCAAAAAAGAGTATGAGCTGCTATGGGCGAAAAATGGCAGAGAGGCCGTCGACTATGCATTGGAGCATCATCCCGATGCCGTGTTGATGGACATCAAAATGCCTGTAATGGACGGTATCGAGGCACTCAAGGAGATACGCCGGCATACCACCCAATTACCCGTTATCATGCAGACCGCCTATGCCTTCGACACGGATCGCCGCATCGCCGAGGAAGCAGGATGCAACGGCTTTATTACCAAGCCGGTAATGCCCCGGGAGTTGAAAATGTATCTGGATATGAGCCTGAAAAAGGCATAAGATCCCCATAATTTTCCATAGAACGGAGCCGGACTTTTTGTCCGGCCCGTTTTTTTTTACTACCTTAGTCCCAATTTTGCGTTACACCCACATGTCCCCTGTCCGCCTGCTTACATGCATCTACTGCGTCGTCTTCGGCACAGGAGTATCCCTTATGGCCGCACCGTCCTCCGTCACGGACAGCCTCCAGGGCAGACTGGCGCATACGTCCGATCCCCGCGAACGGGTGCAACTGCTGCTCAACCTCAAAGACCTGAACGAGGACACGCACCTCAACCTGCCTTATTCCATCCAGCTTTTCCGCGAAGCGGCGGCCATCCGCGACACCTACGCCATGTCCGTGTCCATCATCCCGATCCTCAGCCGGTATTCGATTTACACCGAAAAGAAAGATACGCTCCGCTATTACCTACAGGCGCTCCGCGACCTGACTCCCGGCACACCCGAAGAGGGTGCCGACGCCTATGCAGAAATGTGCATCGGGTTCTACCGCCTGGGGCACCAGTACGACCTTGCGGAGAACCTCAGGCTGGCACACGAGGTTTACGACTGGAGCAATACCCCGCCCGAAGAACCCGAGAACATCTACCAGCGCACCAAACGCCTGTTTCTGCGCGGCTATGCCAACATCACGCTCTGCTACTACGAGGGCGGAAACCGGCGGGCCTACATCCCGCAGACCGACACGTGGCGCGAAGCCTACGAACTGACGAGGCAAATGCCGAACCTCAATATCCGCAGGTGCTTCGCCAACATCATTTACTACGTGCTGAGCGGCGCCTACAACCAGAGCTACCGCCACGATGACCAGGTCGCGCTCACCAACGACCAGATCGCACTGCTCGACCGCTACTATTCCGCCGACAGCACCCTCGGGCGGCGCCCCTACCTCTATAAGGACAACAGCTACGTGCGGCCTTACCAGCAATTGCTGCAATGTGCGCTCAACATCCGCCGCAACGACTACGCCGCCCGGTACTTCAACGAGTTCCGCAGCCGTATGCTCGCGGCCGAAGGGGAAAACCTGCTGCGCAACAAAAGTTACCTCTACGAAATGGGCTACCTCTGGAAAGCCAACACCGGCGCCTATGCCGAAAGCATCCAGTATTCCGATTCGCTGATCCGCCTGATCGAGAGTGGCAAGGGCTATTTCAGCATGCTGCCCAACAAGGTCTACCAGGCCTACCGCGACCGCAGCATCCTGCTCACCAAGGCCAAGCGTTACCCGGAGGCTTTCGAGGCCTTCGAGCACACGATGCAGGTGCAGGATTCGATCCTCACCGCCGAACGCCGCGAACGCCTCGAAACGATCCGCCGGCAACACGACCTGGACAAGCGCAAGCTGGCCGAAACGCGGGCCCTGATCCGTAACCGCGCCGCCACGAGCCTCTCGATCGTGGTCATCGTGCTGCTGATGTCCGGCACGGGGATCTACCTCCTGCGGTCGCTGCTGCGCAACCGCAGGCTGAAGGCCGACATCCTCCGCCACAGCCGCAAGGCCCAGGAGAGCGAACACATGAAATCGGTCTTCGTAAACACGATCTGCCGCGGCATCGGCCCCGCATTCGACGCCATCGACACCGCAGCCTCGCGTCTGATGCTGTCGGACATCGACGCTGCCGAGCGGAACGCCTGCTGCGAATCCATCCGCGTCAACGCCGACCTGCTGCTTTCGGCGCTCGACAACATGCTCGAAGCCGCCAACCTCGACAGCCTGACCGAGGCCCTGCGGCTGGAGGAAACCAACATCGACGAAGTGTGCCGCGCCGAACTGCTCGCCGCTTCGCGGCTTAGCTGCAATCCCGGGGTGGCCTTCACGATCGAAGCCCCGGAGAACCCGGCCACCGTCCGTACACACGCCAAATACTTTTCGTTCGTGGTGCGCGCGCTGCTCGACAACGCCCGCAAATTCACCCGGGAAGGCTCCGTCACGCTCCGCTATGAAATAGACCCGCGCCACAACCAACTGCGGGTTACGGTGACCGACACGGGCTGCGGCATCCCGCCCGAAAAACGCAACGACATCTTCGGCATGCCCTCCGACGATTCGAAGGCGACGCCGGGGCTGAGCCTCGCTTTATGCCGCCTGATCGCCCGGCACCTCTCGGGCAACATATCCCTCGACGAGGCATATACCGCCGGTGCACGTTTCATCTTCACAATCCCCGCCAAGCCATGAGCACGCGCCGACCGATACTCTTCCCGGCAATATGCCTGGCGCTCGCGGTTTTCTGCGCCGCAACGGCGCAGCCGCTGCAACCCGAGGGCGACAACGAATTCGGGGGTACGCCCGGCATGCACCTTTTCCTGCAAAGCAGGTTCATCCGTACGCACCAGGCCGACCGGCTCCACTTCGCCCGCATGCGCCACTACCGCGAAGGTTATCTCGATGCCGTCGGGCACGGGGAGTACGCCAGGGCCCTGGCCTTCTCGGATTCGCTGATCCGCACCGCCGAACACCACCCCGTGGCCGGCGTGCACTTCACGGATTGCTACAAGGAACGGGCGGACATGTTCCGCAGGCTGCACCGCGACTCCGAGGCCTGCATGGCCTATGCCCGTGCCGTGAAGGTACGGGATTCGCTGCTGCGGCTCGAACAGAGCAAAGTCATCCGCGAGAAGCAGGAGTCGTACGAACTCGACCGGATGGCGCTCGACGCGGCGCTGCTTACGGCCCACCACCACAAAACTGCCCTGGCCTACGTTTCGCTGGCACTGCTGGTGATCGCTGCGGTCGTCGGTGCGATCTATGTCGGCAACCGCCGTACCCGGCGACTGCAGAAGGAGTTACTCCTGCAAACGAAGCACGCCCACGAAAGCGAACTCAAAAAGGCCGCATTCGTCAACTCGGTCTGCCACGAAGTGCGTACGCCGCTCAACTGCATCATGGGATTCTCCGAGCTGCTCTGCGCCGAGGAGATCACCCCGGAGTCGCGCGCCCAATACTGCGAAATCATCCGGGACAACCGCCGCCAGCTGCGATTCCTGTTCGACGACATGCTAGAGGTGGCCTACCTCGAAAACCTGCACGCGCCGCTGCCGTGCCAGTATACGAACCTCTGCGCCGTATGCCAGGCGCAACTGCGGATCATGAAGGTGAGGTACCCCAAGCCTGGCATCGTTTACAAAGGCGCGATCCCGGTCGCGGAGATTGCGCTCAACACCAGCGACAAATACCTGACGATACTCATCTCGGCACTGCTCGGCAACGCCTATAAATTCACGCAGGAAGGCACGATCAGCCTCGAATGCGACCGTCTGGGCGACGACCGCGTCTTCGTCGCCGTCGCCGACACGGGCTGCGGCATCCCGCCCGAGAAGCACGGCTATGTCTTCGAGCGTTTCACCAAACTCGACCCCTTCAGCCAGGGCAACGGCCTCGGGCTCTACCTCTGCCGCCTGATCGTCACCCACCTGCACGGGGAGATATACATCGACTCCGGATACACGGGCGGGACGCGCATCGTCGCCATCCTGCCGCGCAGGTAACCCCGCCTGCATCCGCTGCCCCACACCCGCTGCCCGGCCGTGCGGGGCACCCGTCCCCGGCTCGCCGTGTTTTTTCCGCCGGCTTTCAGCGCCCCCACCGTTCTGCCGGATCCCCGGCCCTCTGATTCCCCGATTCCACAGTCCCCCGTTCCTAACGATCCCGCCTGCCCGGCCCGGCAGCATCCCGGCCATACCGTCTCTCCCTGCTCCGCATCCCGCCCCGAACCTCTCGGTTCGCCCGCGCCATCCTCCGCACGCTTTATCAGAAATGAAAAGTCGTTTATCAGGATTCGTTACCGCCCGAAGCGCATAACCTTTACCTTTGTAAAGCAAACACAATCCGGAACGACCATGAAAACCAAACCCTCCGCAATCAAAAGCCTGCTGGCGGCCGCCCTGGCGGCATCGTGCCTCGCCAGCTACGCCGCAGCCCCCCAGAAACGGGAAATGAAATTCGAGAAGCTCCGAAAGGAATTCGCCGATCCCCCGCGGGCATTCCGCCCGGCGCCCCTGTGGGTCTGGAACACGCGGGTCACCCGCGCCGACATCGACCGGATGCTGGGCGACTTCAAGGCGCAGGGCTTCGGCGGCGCCTTCGTCCACCCGCGGCCGGGGCTGGTCACCGAATACCTCTCCGACGAATGGTTCGACCTTTATAAATACAGTGTGGAAAAGGGGAAAGAACTGGGGCTCGACATCTGGATCTACGACGAAAACTCCTACCCGAGCGGCTTCGCAGGCGGACATGTTCCTGCACAGATGCCCGAATCCTACGACCAGGGCCAGGGGCTCGCGCTCACCAAAACCGCACTGCCCCCGGCCGATGCGGGAAAATACTTCCTCTGCCTGAAAAAGGAGGGCGGCACGTTCCGCGACATCACCGCCGACACGGGCCGCTACAAAGACGTCCCGGGCGAATACTACCTTTACGAAAAGACCTATTACGGCCGTTCGGGCTGGCACGGGGGTTACTCGTACGTCGACCTCTTGGTCGAGGGCGTCACCGAAAAGTTCCTCGACATCACCATGTCGGGCTACGAAAAGACCTTCGGCAACGAGCTTGGCCCGGTCATCAAGGGGCTTTTCTCCGACGAACCGTGCATTCCCAGTTCGGGCGGCGTGCGCTGGACGCCCGACCTGTTCGAAGTGTTCCGCAAACAGTGGGGCTACGACCTGGCAACTTCGCTGCCCCTGCTCTCCGAGCAAACGGGCGACTGGAAACAGGTACGCCACAACTACCTCGAAACGCTGACGCAAATGTTCGTAGACCGCTGGGCGAAGCCCATGTCGGCCTATTGCGACCGCAAGGGCATGCTTTGGACGGGGCACTACTGGGAGCACGACTGGCCGAGCATGTACCAGGGCGGCGACAATATGGCCATGTACGCGTGGCACCAGATGCCCGCCATCGACATGCTCTTCAACCAGTACAACGACCAGAGCCCGCAGGCGCAGTTCGGCAACGTCCGCGCCGTGAAGGAGCTGCGCAGCGCCGCCAACCAGACGGGGTGCGTACGCACGCTGAGCGAAACCTACGGCGGCGGGGGCTGGGACGAGACGTTCCGCGACTTCAAGCGGCTGGGCGACTGGGAATATGCGCTGGGCGTGAATTTCATGAACCAGCACCTCTCGCACATGACCATCGCCGGCGCCCGCAAATACGACTATCCCCCGGTCTTCACCCGCCTCTCGCCATGGTGGGAGGACTACAAGGTGCTGAACGACTACTTCGCCCGCCTGTCACTCGTGCTCAGCCAGGGCGAACAGATGAACGACATCCTCGTCCTGGAACCAACCACGACGATCTGGCTCTACTACTCCTATGTCATGAACGACCCCCGCTGCATGGAGATCGGCAGCGCATTCCAGCGTTTCGTCACCACGCTCGAAAAGGCGCAGGCGGAATACGACCTGGGCTCGGAGCACATCATCAAGGACCGCGGTTCGGTCAGGGGCGGTAAATTCGTCGTCGGAAAACGCGCCTATGCGAAGGTCGTGATCCCGCCCATGACCGAGAACCTCAACGCCGGGACTTTCAGCCTCATCCGCCAATTCGTCGAGGCGGGCGGGCAACTGGTGCTCTTTGCCAAACCGACGCTCGTCGACGGGCGGCCCAGCCCCGAACTGGCGGATTTCCTCGACCGCAACGCCTCCCGGATACGCCGTTACGCGGCACTGGACGGTAAGGCGATCGCCGAATCGTTCGCGGACGACAGGATCCGTTTTTGCAACGTCACGGGCAACGACCTCTACCACCAGCGGCGCAGCTACGAGGACGGGGAGCTCCTGTTCCTGGTCAACTCCTCGCTAAGCGACACCGCCACGGGCAGCGTCGGCCTCCCGGCCGGGGAGCTGGTCGAGCTGGACGCCGTCTCGGGCGACATGCGTCCCTACCCGCACACCGCCGACGGGAAAAGCGTCGGGGCGGACTTCAGCCTGCCGCCCGCCGGGAGCCTCCTGCTCTTCGCCCCGGCTTCGGGCCGGAGCGCCCTTGCACGTACCTCCCGGGCGGCATCCGGCACCGAAACACAGCCAGCAGGGAGCACCAAGCTGGAGCCCGCCGGCCCGCTGGAGGTCACCCGCCTGAAAGACAACGTCCTCAACCTCGATTTCTGCGACCTGACGGTCGACGGGCGCACCGAGCGCAACCTCTACACGTTCGAGGCGTGCAACAAACTCTTCAACCATTGCTACGGGACAGGCAACCCGTGGGACTCGGCCATCCAGTACAGGCAGACTATCGTCGAACGCGACACGCTGACCACGGGCGACATCCGCGTAAGCTACCACTTCGTCGTGGCCGGGGACTTCGACACGCGCGGCATGAAGCTGGTCGCCGAACAACCCGGCATCTGGAACGTGACGTTCAACGGCACGCCCGTCGAAGCCGCGGCGCCCGACACGCTGCTCGACAGCCGCTTCGGGATCTACCCCGTAGGCAATCTGGTGCGGCGGGGGACGAACACCGTCGAACTGAGCGTCTCGCCCATGAGCATCTATGCCGAAATAGCCCCCGTCTACCTTTTCGGCGACTTCGTGCTCGAATCGGCCGGGGCGGGATGGATCGTCCGCGAACCCGCCGGGAAACCGGCCTTGGGAAGCTGGAAACGGCAGGGGCTCCCCTTCTATTCGTGGGACATGGCCTACGGCCGGGACTACGACATCGACGACCCCGCGGCCGGTTACACGCTCCGGCTGAACGCCTGGGAGGGGACGCTCGCACGGGTCTGCGTGAACGGCCGCAAAGCGGGCATCATCGCCTGGCAGCCCTATGCGTTCGACCTCACGCCCTACCTGCGCAAGGGACGCAACCGCGTCGAAGTGCATGTGGTGGGCAGCCTGAAAAACCTCTTCGGCCCTCATTACAGCGCCGACAAGGGTATCGCAGGCCCGTGGCACTGGAACAACGTGCCCAAACAGCTGCCCGGCAGCGACTACGACCAGCGGGACTACGGCCTGCTGGAAGATTTCGAAATCGTCATGACAAAATAACGGATCACAAACCATGAAAATAGGATTGATCGCAGTAGGGCTGAACACCTACTGGCACCAGTTCGGCGGACTGCGCGAAAGGCTCGACGGCTACCGGAACGCCATAAAGGAAAAAATGGAAGCCTACGGCGGGCAGATCGTCGCCGACGCAGGCATGGTCGACGACGTGGACAAGGCTCACGCAGCCGCGGCCCTTTTCAGGCGCGACGAAGCCGAAGTGCTGTTCATCTTCATCTCGACCTACGCCCTTTCGTCCACGCTCATCCCCTTCCTCGGCGAGGGCATCCCGGTCGTGCTGCTCAACCTGCAACCCGCCCCGGCCATCGACTACGCCCGCCTCAACGGCATGTCCGACCGCGGGGAGATGACGGGCGAGTGGCTTGCCAACTGCCAGGCCTGTTCGCTGCCCGAATTCTGTTCGGTATTCAACCGCGCCGGCACCAAATACGACGTGGTGACGGGCTACCTCGACGACGCGCAGGCCTGGGCCGAGATCTACGGGTGGATCGACGCGGCGAAGGTCGCCTGCGGCATGCGCCGCAACCGCATGGGACTGCTGGGCAACTACTACGGCGGCATGGTCGACGTCTACTCCGACCTCAGGCTGCAGAGCACCGTCTTCGGCACCCATGCCGAAATCCTGGAGATGTGCGAACTGCACGAATTGCGCCGCTCGGTGACGCAGCGCGAGGCCGACGCGAGGGTCGCCGCGTTCGGCGAGGCGTTCGTCATCGACGAGGGCTGCACGCGGGAGGAGCTCGAGCGCGCCGCACGCACTTCCGTAGCGCTGGACAAACTCGCCGAAGCGCACCGGCTGGGTTCCCTGGCCTACTACTACGCGGGGGCGGCGGGCAACGCCTACGAGGACATCGTCACTTCGGTCATCGCCGGCAACACCCTGCTGACGGGGCGCGGCATCCCCGTCGCGGGCGAATACGAGGTGAAGAACGTGCAGGCCATGAAAATCATGTCGCTGCTGGGTGCCGGGGGCTGTTTCTCGGAATTTTACGGCATGGACTTCACCGACGACGTCATCCTGCTGGGGCACGACGGCCCGGCGCACTTCCTGCTCGGCGAAGAGAAAGCCCGCCTGGTGCCGCTTCCCGTTTACCACGGCAAACCCGGCAAGGGGCTGTCGATCCAGATGTCCGTGAAACACGGCCCGGTGACACTCCTGTCGGTGGTCGAAGGACGCGACGGGATTTCGTTCCTGCTGGCCGAAGGCGAATCGGTGCCGGGCCCCGTGCTGAACATCGGCAACATCAACAGCCGTTACAGGTTCCCGCTTCCCGCGCGGGAATTCATCGACCGCTGGAGCAAGGCGGGGCCTTCGCACCACTGCGCCATCGGTGTGGGACATGTCGCCGGAGCGATCCGCAAATACGCCGCGCTGCTCGGAATCCCGGTGACGGTCGTCTGCTGAGGAGGTTACCGCCCGGGCTGCCTCCGCTCGCGGCGGTACTGCTGGGGCGGGACGCCCTCCCTTTTGCGGAAGAATGTGGAAAAGTGGCTCGGGGTCTCGAACCGGAGCCTGTATGCGATCTCCGCGACGGTGAGCTCCGTCGTATCGAGCAGCTCTTTGGCACGCAGGAACCGGATCTGCGAGAGATATTGCGCAGGCGAGGCTCCGGCATACTGCCGGAACATCTTGCGGAACCACGAATAGCTGACCGACAGGCGTTCGGCGATCCCCTGCGGCGTGAGACCGCCCTCGACCTCGCGTTTGATGAGGGCGCGCGCCTCGTCGATCTTGCGGATGGCCATCGAGTCGTTGAACAGAAGGTTCCGGTGCTTGTAGTAGACCGAACCCAGCAGGAACTGCACGATCCCCGCCGCGACCTGCTGGTAACCGGCCTGTTCCC
>VOFI01004059.1_pt1 | contig 76263 bp, 94 predicted proteins | sample 5384131 | NCBI WGS metagenome assembly VOFI01 (sample SAMN12384728, study PRJNA508395) | human gut metagenome | isolation source: healthy gut H | host: Homo sapiens
ACGCCAATACGGCCTACATAATCATCGTAATCAATATTGGAAAACAAAATCTGCAGCGGTCCGTTCAATTCTCCCTTCGGGGCGGGCACATATTTCAAAATAGCCTCAAACAACGGGGTCATATCCTTGCCGGGCACAGCCGGATCCGTGGTAGCGTAGCCGTCTCTGCCGGAGGCGTAAATCACCGGAAACCCAGCTGGTCATCATCCGCGCCCAGCTCAATAAACAAATCCAGCACCTCATCCACCACTTCGGCAGGCCGGGCGCCGGGACGGTCGATCTTATTCACCACAACCACAGGCCTCTTTCCCAAGCCAAGAGCCTTTTTCAGCACAAACCGGGTCTGGGGCATACAGCCCTCAAAAGCGTCCACCAGCAGCAGAACGCCATCCGCCACCAAAATCGGCGTGACCGGGAGTATCCACAATATTAATTTTCGTATCCTGGTACATGACCGCCGTATTTTTAGAAAGAATGGTAATCCCGCGCTCCCGCTCCAAATCGTTGGAATCCATTACCCGTTCCGCCACCGCCTCGTTCGCCCGGAAAATACCGCTTTGCCGCAAAGCATCTGATCCACCAGGGTGGTTTTGCCGTGGTCTACGTGGGCGATAATGGCAATATTCCGCAAATTCTCTCTTACATCCATTCAAGCTTACCTCTTTTTCCTGTTACTTGCTTTCATTTTCTTTTTTCATCAATTTTACACTCTATTATATCACAAGGAGCAGGACTCGTACAATGATAGAATCACTTAAAATCCGGGCCGATTCCTTCTAATTTATAGCAACTACGGCGTTGATATCGCCTTCTGTAGTAAGATCCACACACAAACAGACGCAAAGCAGCGGCACCTCAAACGCCGGCTGACGGATTTCCACCGCAAAGCAGTCCATTCTATCCTTCCAGCATTTTTGATGGCTTAGCAGCACGCTGGAGTCAACATCAATCACGTCAAAATTCCGCGCCACCAAATCGCCCCGGAAATGCCAGGTGACCCCGCCCAAAATCAATTGCTGGGGAATCCCATTCCCGGAAATCCGCAAGGTAACGCTGAGATTTTTCCCCTCCGCCGGCGAAATCCCGTACCGGATAATAGGAGGAAACACCCTCTGCTTAATTTTGGCGGCCGCAGTTCCACGGGGATCGTGCTTTTGCAGCTCGTGGTTTTTCTGGTTAGTCATGGAATAAGCGATATTCGTACAATGGTCGGCGATTCGCTCCAGGTTGGTGAGCATGTCCATAAACACCGTTCCCGCAACCACAGAGCACTTTCCTTGGTTCAGCCGCTCAATATGGAGATCCTTCAACTCCTGTGTGGCATCGTCGATGATTTCCTCCCGGCGGTTGATATCCGCCGCCATCTGGGGCTGAGTTTCCCGGCTGGCAAACATCTGCAATGCCTCTTCCAGCATCGCCTCCACCCGGTTCCGCATCTCCGTGGCCTGCTCCACCGCCCAGGGACTGAATTTCTGCTTGGATTTCTTCAGGGTCTGGGCCAGCTCACACAGGTTCTCGCTGTGATCCCCGATCCGCTCCATATCGCTGATGACATGGTACATCGAGCCCAAGGCCTGCCGGTCATAATCCTCCAAATCCAAGCCGTTGATTTTTACCAGATATTCCGCGATCCCCGGTTTAGGAAATTGATCGTATTTTCATTTTCATAGATTTGATCCACCTTAGTATTATCTTGGGTAATCAAGGCGTCCATGGCCATCCCTAAGGTTTCCTTAGCAAGCTGCCCCATACGGTCTACCTCTTTAAACAGCTGGGCAACGGCGACCGGAGGAGTGCTCAGAATTCTGGCGTCCAGATAAGCCAGGGAGTTGGAGCTTTTGACCGGATCAGAGCCCGGAATCACTTTACAGGCAACCTTTACCAGCAGGCTGCTCAGAGGAAGCATGATCGCGGTGCAAACAATATTAAAAATCACGTGGACAATCGAAATCTGAGACATCACGTTGCCCGGGGCGATTCTCTGAACCAGCTCCGCAAAGGGAAACAGCATACTGATGACGATAAACAGGATTGCGCCAAATACATTGAACATTAAGTGAACCACCGCGGTTCTTCTCGCCGTCTTGCTGGTGCCCACGCTGGAAATCAGCGCGGTGACGCAGGTGCCGATATTTTGACCGTAAATCACATAAATCGCACTTGGAAGAGTGATGGCGCCAGCCGCACCCAACGCCTGAAGTACGCCGACAGAGGCGGAGGAGCTTTGGATAATCGCGGTAAACACCAGACCGACCAGCACGCCCAAAAGCGGGTTTGAGAAAGAGGTCATCAGGCTGGTAAAAACCTCAGACTCAGAGAGAGGTTCCATAGCGGTGCTCATCATTTTCATGCCCATAAAGAGAATTCCGAAGCCCGCGATGATCTGGCCGATATGCTTAACGCTGTTTCGCTTGATAAAGGATATCATTACCACGCCGATGAGAACCGCGATCGGCGCAATCGCAGTTAGATTGATAGCGATCATCACGCCGGTTACTGTAGTACCGATATTAGCGCCCATGATCACGCCTACCGCCTGGGCTAAATTCATCAGTCCAGCATTTACAAAGCCTACCACCATCACCGTGGTGGCAGAGGAGCTTTGAATGACAGCCGTAACCACCAAGCCAACCAAAGCGCCCATATACTTGTTTTTGGTCAAGCGCTCGATCATTCCTCTCAGCTTTGAGCCGGCCGCCATTTCAAGGCCGTCCCCCATAAGCTTCATTCCGAACAAGAACAACCCAAGGCCTCCGGCCAGCTGCATCAACATACTCCCTATTTCCATACTATCCCACCCGTCTCAATTTTCAGATCCTTGCATTTTTGAATTCATTTTTACAATTTCATTATGAGTTTATTACTTCAATGTTAAGTGTACGTTAAATCCTTTCATATTTCTATACTTTTCCCGATAAATTTTACAAATTGACCAATTTTATTTTTCGTTTTAATCATATTTTACCGGAAAAAATCATCCATTTTTTTCCAAATATTAGATAATAGTTAAATTTTAAACAGCATTATAACTATAGAATAATTAGTATTAATAATATTTATATATTATTAACTATTGTTAATTTATAATATAAAAAACAGCTTTAACCGCTACCAAAGTTCCAATTTATGTGGTATGATGATGCCAACAACAAAAGGGACAGGTGGTAATCATGAAAAAGCTACTTTTGGTGATCGACTATCAAAATGATTTCGTCAGCGGCAGCTTAGGGTTTGAGCAGGCAGTTTCTTTGGAGGATCCGATCTGCCGTAAAATTGAGAGCTATCTTAAAAACGGGGACGACATTATCTTTACTCTAGACACTCACGGGCAGGATTACAGTTCCACGCAGGAGGGGAAAAAGCTGCCGGTTCCCCACTGTCTGAAAGGAAGCGATGGCTGGAAGGTCTACGGCAAGGCTGCCTCTTATCTTTCCAAGGCCGCGGCAGTATTTGAAAAACCGACCTTCGGCTCTCTAGAGCTCGGGGAATATTTAAAAAGCCATCCCTACGAGTCCATCGAGCTTTGCGGCGTGGTATCCAATATTTGTGTAATTTCCAACGCGGTTTTGGCCAGGGCCGCTTTACCGGAGGCCGCTATTGTGGTCGATTCCCACTGTACGGCAAGCAATGATCCCGGCTTGAATCAAAAAGCGCTGGATGTAATGGCGGGCTTTCAGGTAGAGGTTCTATAAGCGCTTATTTCCTTGCCGCGCCGCCGGCCGGTACGGCGCGGCCGCTGCCGAAGCTCCGGCAAACCGCCTTTTTGTGAGCCGTTTCCCGCAAACATGCAGAAGCTGGTAAAGGATCTTGTGCTTTGTTCCGCTTTTTTTGCCTCCCTCAGCGGACGCCGCAGGCAGCTGCCTTTGGGGCTTTGCCGCATCGGCGGCTGAGGCAAAGCCTTAGGCGCTATAAGCCAATCAGCGATATGCCTGCTCCTGCTTTCCTCGGTGCTCCTGGGAGAGCAGTTATTTTTGCAATACCGCGGCGCTTTTGCGTTCCGAAAATAGCTGAACATTATAAAAAGAAGAACCGCTGCCTATGATTCCGCCAGGAGAATCAGGCCGCGGTTCTTGATTTTTCCTCGGTTGGTTTTTTCCCTGTAAGCAGGTCAGCTGCCATAAAATCAGGCCGGTCAGCCCCAAATAGCGGCAGTAAATAAAAGGCTGCCACCATAGAACAGGGCCAAGCCCGTTTGATACACCAGCATTGCTACAAGATATGCGGTACCTGTTTGAAGCCCACCGCAGCCAGTGTCCATTTCCAGGAGCCCAGCTCCTTTCTCATGGCACTGACCGCACCAATGCAGGGAGCCGCCAGCAGGTTGAACAGCATAAAGCTGTAAGCGCTCAGCGGGGTAAATACGGAGGAAAGCCCCCAGGCCGCCGCGCCGTCCGCTGCCGGAGCTCCAGTCCGGGGCAGCAGAATTTCCAGGGCCGCCACAATATTTTCTTTCGCTAAGGCGCCGGATAAGGCGGCCACCGCCGCTTCCCACCTGCCGAAGCCTAAGGGAGTAAATAACGGCGCTAGGCACCTGCCCAAATCGGCTAAAATGCTTTCAGATGGCTGGCTGACGGCAAGCGTCCGGTCAAACCTCTGTAAAAACCATAAAATACCGCAGCCGATAAAGATAATAGTGCCAGCCTTTACCACAAACGCTTTTATCCGTTCCCATACCCTTCTTCCCACGCTTTTCAAGTTCGGCAAGCGATAGTCCGGAAGCTCCATGACGAACCCGGAGGCTTCCCTGTGAAACGGCTTCCATTTTTTTAATAACAGCCCGGCAAAAATTGCCGCGCCCATCCCAACAAAGTACATAGAGGGGGCTACCCAGGTTTTGTCTGGAAAAAAGCGCCCCCAGCAAAGCAAATAGGGGAAGCTTGGCGCTGCAAGGGATGAACGGCGTTAAAAAAATAGTCAGACGCCGGCTGGTTTGATCCTCTATCGTCCGGCTGGCCATAATCGCGGGAACAGAGCACCCTGTGCCTACTAAAAATGAGATAAAAGATTTTCCGGAAAGTCCAAGCCGCTTCAGCAGCCGGTCCATCAGGAACGCTACCCGGGCCATATATCCGCAGTCCTCCAGCAAAGAGAGGATCAGGAACAGCACGGCAATTTGCGGCAGAAAGCTGAGCACAGCCCCTACTCCCCTCAGCAGGCCGTCTGTCAACAGGCTTTGCAGCCATTGGGCCGTACCCATAGCTTCCAGCAGATCCAAAAGGCTCCCGCCAATCAGGTCTTGAAAGAGCTTTTCTTGAAGCCAGCCGGTCACTGTTCCCCCCACCAGATTGACGGAAACCATATATACTGCCCACATAAGAGCCGCAAAAATAGGAAACCCTAAAAGACGGTTCATCAAAATCCTGTCGATCTGCCTGGTAGTATTCCGCGCTTTATGGTTTCTTCGTACCGTCAAAGCCACTAATCGGTCAACCTCTCGGTACCTCATGGAAGCCGCCGCCTCGTCAGGAAGAACAGCGTCTGCATCTTTTCCTTTCAGAACCTGCTGAGACGCCGCCCCGCCAGCTTGACGGCCGTCTTCTTTTCCTCCAGGCGTTTTGCCTTTTAGACAGCCGGCAAGGGTTCTCTCCCGCCGCAGTCCTAAGCTTACAGCGGCCTCCGCCGCCTCCCGGACTCCCTTTCCCTTGGAAGCAGCCATCGGAACCACCGGACAGCCGAGCTCTTTGGAAAGGCGCGGGATATCGATCCGGCCCCCTTTTTTCTCCACCATATCCATCACGTTCAAGGCCAGCACGAGAGGTATTCCCAGCTCCAGCAGCTGTGTGGTCAAATATAGGTTTCGCTCCAGGTTGGTGGCGTCTATGATATTTAAAATTACATCCGGACGCTCTTTTTCTAAAAACGCGCGGGGCTGCCTTCTCATCAGGACTGGCTGCCTCCAAGGAATAAATCCCCGGAAGGTCCGCCACGGTTACCCTTGGGTTTCCCGGAGTACCCCCAGCTTTTTTTCCACCGTCACACCCGGCCAGTTACCCACATATTGAGTGCTGCCGGTAAGCGCGTTAAACAGCGTGGTTTTGCCGCAGTTTGGGTTTCCCACCAGCGCAATGATCATAGGCGTCCCCCCTAATCTGGTACTAGTTATATGGACGATATTTCTTTGTTATGACCGCTGAGCGTCTCGAAACTTTTCCGGAAAGCTTGCCCTTTCTTTCCCGGCTATGCTATAATAAAATAATTGTACTGCTATTTTATTCCATGGAAATTTCCTGGCTTTACCGCCATAGAAGACAATTAGGAGGCTTTTTCATGATTGTAAAACCAAAAACCAGAGGATTTATCTGCACCACCGCCCATCCTGTCGGCTGCGCGCGCCATGTCGCGGATCAAATCGCCTATGTGAAAGCCCAAGGCGCTATGACCGGATGTAAAAACGTATTGGTGGTAGGCTGTTCCACCGGCTTTGGGCTGGCCACGCGGATCGCGGCCGCATTCGGCTGCGGCGCGAAAACCATCGGTGTGTCCTATGACCATCCCGCTTCCGGAAAGCGCACCGGTACTCCCGGATGGTATAATAACGCGGCCTTTGAAACCTATGCCCTGGAGGATGGCCTTTACGCAAAGACGTTGATTGGCGACGCTTTTTCCCAGGAAATGAAAGAACAAGCGGCTGAACTTATTCAAAAGGATCTGGGACAAATCGACCTGCTGGTTTACAGTGTGGCCGCTCCCCGCCGCACAGACGCAGAAGGACGCACCTACTCCTCTGTTTTAAAACCGGTAGGCGCTCCTTTTAAAAGCCGGAGCATCGACCTGAGCACCAATCAGATTAAAGAGGTTTCCATCGAGCCTGCCAGCGGCGAGGAGGTCGCCGCAACCGTCAAGGTGATGGGCGGAGAGGACTGGCAGCTTTGGATCGACCTCTTGAAAGAAAAGGGACTTCTCGCACAAAGCTTTGCCACAGTGGCTTATTCCTATATCGGGCCTGAGGTAACCCACGCTATTTATAAAAACGGTTCCATCGGACAAGCCAAAAAGGATTTGCAGGAAACCGCCCTCCGCATTACCGAGCAATTGTCGGCCATCGGCGGCAAGGCTTTCATTTCGGTGAATAAGGCCCTGGTCACTCAGGCCAGCGCCGCCATTCCCGTGGTGCCGCTGTATATCTCCATTCTGTTCCATGTGATGAAGGAACAAGGAACCCATGAGGGCTGTATCGAGCAAATGGACCGTTTGCTTCGGAAAAAGCTGTTCGCCTCTCCGATTCCTGTGGATGAGGAGAACCGCATTCGTATGGACGACTGGGAAATGGATTCCAGGGTTCAAAGCGCCGTCGATTCGCTTTGGAATCAGGTTACGGATGAAAATCTAAAGCAATACGCCGACCTAGACGGTTATTGGAAGGATTTTTACCAGCTTTTCGGCTTTGGGATTGACGGTGTGGATTATGACGCCGACGTAGACGTGGATGTAAAAATCCCGTCTGTGAAATAAACAACCGCCTAGCCTTCCGAATACTGCGCAGGCAAGGCCGCCCCGCTTCAGCGGTGCTGTGCCGAATAAAATTCCCGGAAGGCTCTTTCGCAGGCTTTGGCCCTTCTAAGGCCGCCGAACAAAAAGGATATCGTATCCTGCGGCATTTCTGCTCTAAACAGGTTTCGCGTTGCCGCAGAAATCGATAGGATCGGCTGCGTCAAGCTGAGCATTGACCCTGGCGTGTTTTTCTCGGCCGGATTCCGGCACTCGAAAAAGGCCCCCTGCCGGACAGAGAAACAGCTTACGAACAGGAGCGCGGCAGGCCTTTCCGTAAAAATCTGTTCTCTTCTCTAAAAAACGAAAGGAAAAACATGTTTTTGTCCGGCGGCTCATAGGATAAAAAGGGCATACCCAAAACAAGGAGATGACGGCATGGAAATAATTCTAGAATATTTAAAATCCGTTTTATTCGGCATCGTGCAGGGAATTACCGAATGGCTTCCCATCAGCAGCACCGGGCACCTGATTCTGCTGAACCAATTTACCCCTCTGACGGTAGCGGCGGATCCGGCCCGGAATCAGGAATTCTTTGATATGTTCAAGGTGCTGATCCAGTTTGGTTCTATTTTAGCGGTTGTGGTGCTTTATTTTCATAAGCTGAACCCTTTTTCTCCTAAGAAAACAGAGCGGGAAAAGAAAAACACCTTTTCCCTGTGGGGAAAGGTGCTTGTGGCCAGCGTTCCCGCCGGCATCATTGGAATTTTGTTCAACGACGTCATTGACAGCGTCCTTTCCACTCCCTATGTCATTGCCGCCACGCTGATTCTTTACGGCGTTCTGTTCCTGATTCTGGAAAGCCGGAACAAACAGCCCAAGGTAAAAAAGTTTTCTGAATTGACCTACCAGATGGCTTTGCTGATCGGCGTATGCCAAATGCTGGCGCTGATTCCCGGCACCTCCCGGTCTGGCGCTACTATCCTCGGCGCTGTGTTCCTTGGCTGCTCCCGTTTTGTAGCCGCTGAGTTTTCCTTTTTTCCTGGCGATTCCGGCGATGCTGGGCGCCAGCGGCGTAAAAAATTCTGATCTTTCTGGTGGAGGGCGGCGGCTTCTCGGGGGCCTGAGCTGGGTATTTTGCTGGTAGGCATGGTGATTTCCTTTATCGTTTCCATGCTGGCCATCCGGTTCCTGATGGGCTTTATCAAAAAGCACGATTTCAAGGCCTTCGGCTGGTACCGGATTGTACTGGGCATAGTGGTCGTACTGTATTTTGCCTTGTCCGGCGCTCAAATGATGCCGGTATGACGGCTTTCGAGCGTCTCTGAACCGTTGTCTTTTTAATTTTTCCTGCCGCACAGGCTGATAGAAAATAATTTTGCCTTCAATCGCTCTCGGAACGCTCAATAAAATTCCGTGAAAAAGGCCGGAGCTTATTTGATTTGCTCCGGTCTTTTTTCATGTCATCCAACTCAAACAGCAAGCCCGAAGCACAACGGGAAAAATTGATTTCTCCATTGCATTGAAGGCCGGCAGCTGGGAAACCGCGCCTTTCTACCCGGCGGTTTGTTTCCAGCGAACATCAAAAGGTCGGGGATTACAGATCTTCTGTAATCCCCGACCTTTCCCTATTTCGTTATTTTTTTCTTTGGTTTAAAGCTGTCCTTCAGAGATACGGAACGGTTGAACACCAGCCTTCCCGGCTTGCTGTCCTTATTATCAAGACAGAAATACCCTAAACGCATAAACTGGAACGACCGGGGCGCCTGCGCGTCCTGTAAGCCCCGCTCCACCTTGCAGCCGGTGAGAATCTCCAGGGAATTGGGATTTAACAGGGTCAAAAAGTCCTTGTCACCGGCCTCGGGCCCGGATCCAAAAACAGGTTATCGTACAAGCGGACCTCGGCGTCCAAAGCAGTTTTCGCATCGGCCCAGTGGATGGTCCCCTTAATTTTTCTGCCGTCGGGAGTATTGCCTCCCCTGGTCTCAGGGTCGTATTCCGCGTATACCTCCACCACGTTACCGTCGTCATCCTTTTTGCAGCCGGTGCAGCGGACGATATAGGTGGTCTTCAGCCGCACCTCGTTGCCGGGGAACAGCCGGAAATAGCCCTTCACGGGTTCTTCCATAAAATCATCGGCCTCGATGTAAAGCTCTCTGGAGAAGGTCACCGTGCGGGTGCCGTCCTCCGGGCGGTTGGGGTTATTCTCACCTCAAACGTCTCGGTTTTATTTTTCGGATAATTGGTCAGGATCAGCTTAATCGGCCGCAAAGCACCGCCATAGTGCGCTGGGCGTTCAGATTCAAGTCCTCCCGCAGGCAGTGCTCCAAAAAGCCGTAGTCCACCGTGGAATTCACCTTAGAAACACCGATTCTATCGCAGAAATTTCGGATGGAGGCCGGGGTATACCCTCTTCTTCTCAAGCCGCCCAGGGTGGGCATTCTGGGATCATCCCAGCCGGATACGTGACCGTTTTCCACCAAAGCCCGCAGCTTTCTTTTACTCATCACCGTATGGTCAATGCCCAATCTGGCGAATTCGATCTGCTGCGGCTTACAGGGGCCGTCCACATTATCAACCACCCAGTCGTACAAAGGCCGATGGTCTTCAAACTCCAGGGAACATAGGGAATGGGTGATTCCCTCCAGCATATCCTCGATAGGATGGGCGAAATCATACATAGGATAAATGCACCAGGTATCTCCGGTGCGGTGGTGCCTGGCCCGGTTGATCCGGTAGATAACCGGGTCGCGCATATTGAAATTGCCGGAGGCCAAATCGATTTTAGCCCGCAGCGTCATTTTTCCATCCTCGAACTCCCCGGCTCTCATTCTGCGGAACAGCTCCAGGCTTTCCTCCTTAGGGCGGTCCCGATAAGGGCTTACCGCCGGATGGGTCAAATCTCCCCGGTTTTCCCGCATCTGTTCGGGAGTCAGCTCGCACACATAGGCCAGCCCTTTTTCAATCAGGCGGCAGGCAAACTCGTACATTTTCTCAAAGTACTCGGAGGCATAGTAAAACCGGTCGTCCCAGTCAAACCCCAGCCAATGGATATCCTCCTTTATAGCGTCCACGTACTCCACGTCTTCCTTGGTAGGATTGGTGTCGTCCATTCGCAGATTGCAGATTCCGCCAAACTTTTCCGCCGTGCCAAAGTCGATGCAGACAGCCTTGGCGTGGCCGATGTGCAGATAGCCGTTAGGCTCCGGAGGAAAACGGGTGTGAACCTGCTTTCCCTCAAATTGTCCTCCCGCCTTCAAATCCTCCACAATATAGTCCTGTATAAAATTGGATGGGGTTTCTTCCCCTTCCGCTGGCTTTACAATTTCCGGCATGAAGCATACTCCCTTCTTATAGTTTGGCAAGGCCCAGGCGCAGGCGCCGCAGGCTTTCCTCACGGCCCAGGATTTCTAAAATTTCAATCGCGCCCCCCGGCGTGACCAATTGCCCGGCGGCCGCGATTCTCACCGGCCACATAACGGTGCCGTTTTTCAGGCCTTTCTCCTGGGCGTACTGAATCAGGCAATCGTGGATCCCATCATGATTCCAATTAGGCAGAGCTTCCAGCAGCGCGATGGTATCCTCTAAAACCTCCTTGGAATTTTCCAGGTTGGTCTTGCTTTTTTTATTGATAAACAGCTCCTTTTCGTAGCCGGGAAGCTTTTGGAAAAAGCCGATCATCTCAGGAATCTGCGTCAGCCTGGTAACCCGGGGCTGAAGAATTTCCACCAGCTTGGGATAAGGGGCCTCCGTATCCGGGAACGCCTGCCGGAAATAAGGCTTCGCCAGCTGTAAAAATTCCTCCGGGGATTTCCCGCGGATATACTCCCCGTTAAACCAGGTCAGCTTATCATAGTCGAACACCGCCGGCGATTTGCTGATGCCGTCGATGGAGAAGCTCTCCGTCAGGCCTTCCAGGGTGAACATTTCCTGATTATCCTTAGGACACCAGCCCAGCAGGGCGATATAGTTGGTGACGGCCTCCGGCAGATAGCCGTCCGCCATCAGGTCTTCAAAGCTGGTGGCGCCGTGGCGCTTGGAAAGCTTGGAAACGCGCCATCCTCATTTTTCCCCATAATCAGCGGCAAATGCACATAAGTGGGAACCTCCCAGCCGAACGCCTCATACAAAAGGTTGTATTTCGGCGCAGAGGACAGATATTCACATCCCCTCACCACATGGGTGATATGCATACTGTGATCGCGATAACGTTGGCAAAGTTATAGGTCGGATAGCCGTCGGCCTTCAGCAGAATCTGATCCTCCAGCTCCTTATTTTCCACCGTGATCTCTCCGTAAACCGCGTCCTGGAAGGTGGTAGAGCCCTCCAGCGGCATTTTCTGACGAATAACATAGGGGACTCCCTGAGCCAGAAGCCTGTCTACCTCTTCCTGGGGCAGATCCCGGCAGTGGCGGTCGTAACCGCCGCCGACGCCCTGCTCCTGGTGGAGGGCGTCCAGCCTCTCTTTGGTACAGAAGCAGTAATAAGCCTTGCCCTCTTTCACCAGCTGTTCCGCATAGGGCTTGTACATATCCTTTCGCTGGCTCTGTACATACGGGCCGTATTCACCGCCCACATCCGGGCCCTCGTCATGCTTCAGACCTACCATATCCAGCGTGCGGTAGATTACCTCCACAGCGCCATCCACCAGCCGCTCCTGGTCGGTGTCCTCGATCCGCAGAATGAATTTCCCGCCCTGGGATTTGGCGATCAAATATTCATAAAGCGCCGTTCTCAGATTACCCACATGCATAAACCCGGTAGGACTCGGCGCATACCGTGTTCTGACTTCCATGTTCATTTCCCCTTTATTCTTCCATAATGAATTATTATATCAAATTTTCCCATAGGTGGAAAGGCTTTCCGTAAAAAACTCAATATCCGTAGCCGCCCGCGCCGCTGAACACCTCCGGATCATAGCCGTATCCAAGCAAAAGGTCAGAAAGGCTCTCTGACCAAGGAACCAGGCCATAGCAAACCGGAGTATTCGTTTCTGCGCGGAATCCGGCGATCAGAACCCGGTCCGGCGTCCATCCATAAATATTCCAGTAGAGCTCTGAGGAGGGCGACTCTAAGCACAGCTCCATATAGTTCCAATAATACCCATTCTCATAGATATCATTCACATCTCTTATCGAGCCTATTCTGGAATAAAACAGAGAAACCGCGCTGTCCATTTTCGCCGTAACAGTATCCGCTAAATCCAGGCTCCTTTCCTGAAAAAATACTGACCGGCGTCACCTCGATATCCTCCTTGACACAGTGCAGCGCGATGATCTCATCCGCATAACCGCAGGCGGTAATGCGCCAGGTAGTGGATTTGGCGTCGGTAAATAGGATATCCAGCGAAAAGGCGTCGCCCTTTTCCTCCTCATAAAGATACTGTTCATACTCCCGGAGGCGCTTTTGATACTCCTCCTGCTGTCTTTCGTATTCCTCCTGCTGAAGCTTTGCCTCCAGCTCTTTTTCCTCATCAGAAGGCTCTAAAGAGCTGTCCTGAGGCTCCTCGCTGGTTCCTGTGCTTCCGCTCTCAGGATCCTCAGCGCCTGGCTCTGATAAGGTTCCTTCCGGCCCGCTGCCGGTTTGAGGCGACACGCCGCCGCTTTGAGCGTCATCAGGCTCCCATACCGGCTCGGAAGGCACCGTTACCTTTCCCGGCGTCAGTCTCCAGGCCTCAGCGTATTTCTCCATAATCACGCTGTCTATCTTCAGATTGAACAGGTATTCCACATCCTCGCTGACGTTCTTCAAAAACAGATTCCTTGCCTGAACCACCGTTTCGTCAATCTGACTGGTATTCAGCGGTTCCCGGAGGCTGTAGGCCGCCGGGTACAGCTTTTGCGGATCCGCTTTCATCGCGGGGCTTTCGATAATTTTCTGCGGGTTATTCAACGTCACCGGCATTACGACCGCCTGTTCGCTTTTATCCTCTGTGGCAGCTGGGCAAAACCCAGGTGGAAAATAGGATGCCGGCGAATAAAATCACGCAGGCGAACGCTATGGTTTTCCCGGTATTTTTATCAAATCTCACAGCACCGACCCCTTTCCTTTTCCGTCAAAGCGCAGGCGGATCACCGTTCCCCTGCCGACCTCGCTTTCGATTTCTAGAGTCGCGGCGTGAGCATGAGCAATTTCCATACACAAGGCCAGTCCCAGTCCAGCTCCGCCGTATTTCCGGGACCGGGCCTTGTCCACCCGGTAAAGGGCTCGAAAATTTTATCCAGCTCTTCCTTGGGAATACCGCTGCCCTGGTCGGCTACGGAAAACTCCATGACGCCGTCCTGGGTAAAATAGGCGTTAAGCGTCACGCACGTTCCCGACTGGGACGCCTTTACCGCGTTGTCGATCAGGTTGTACAGCAGGGATTTAATCAGCTCCCGGTCGCACACCAGCTTCGCCTCCACCGAGGCGGCGGAAAACGCCACCTGCCTGCTGGAAGCGATGGGGCGCACGCTTTCGTCGATTTCCTCCACCAGGCGGGGAACGTCGATTTCCGTCATTTCCGGCTTTTGGCGCAGCAAAATCAGATCCATCAGCTTCGATGAGATGGATTTGAGGTATTTCCCCTCTTTATAAATGCTCTCCGCGTAATCATGAACCGTTTCGTCATCCAGGCGGGCGCTTCGCAGCAAGTCGGAAAAACCGATGATAGAGGTTAAAGGCGTTTTCATCTCATGGGTCATATTATCGATAAAGACCTTCCTCTCGCTGGCGATATCCTCCAGCTTTTCCACCTTCTGCTTAACCGCCTCGGTCATGGTGTTGAAGTCGGCGGTCAGTTCCCCAATTTCATCCTTAGACTTAATTTCTATGGCGTTATATTCTCCGTTGGCCACCTTCATGGTGGACTTCCGCAGCCGGTTGATCCGGCTGGTCAGCAGCTTTGAGAGAATCAGCATGATAAACGCCACTACCACGGAAACAATAGGCCCCAGCACGCTGAAGAAACGGAGCTGATCATTTTCACATCGTAAATATTGGTAATATCTTTAATAGTAGTAAAAAAATAATTACTGCTCTGAATCGTCACCGGCGAGGTGATGTAAAGGTAAACCCGGCTGTCGTCATCCCGGCGGATCAGCACACGGGCGTCGCCCTCGCTGAGCTGATTCACATTCTCGTATAGATTGTCCGGCAGATCCCGGGTAAAGTTAGAGAATACCCGTTCCTCGCCCTTGTTGAGCTGTATGTACAAATTATCCAGAGTGAACAGGTAGGAAAACTCCCGGGCAATCTGGGTGATCTGGGTATCGTCCAGCTCCGCCTCGCTGGACCGGTAGCGCTCGTAAAGCACATTAGTCTGGAAGGATGAAACCACAATACTGTATTCATCCACGCTGGATTTAATTTCTTTTTCCTTATTCAGCTGATGGTTGTTTCCGATCAGCAGATAGGCGATGGTATTCACCGCAACGGTAAGCACCGCCAGGGAAATCAGGAATATTTTCTGCCAAAAGCGCATAGAATCCCCCTTCCCAGTTTTCGGCCGCAAGCCTTAGAGGTCGTTTTCCAAACGGTAGCCCACTTTAAAAACTGTTTTCAGGCAGTCCTCCAGCCCCAGCTTTTTCCGCAGGCGCTGGACATGGTTATCCACTGTCCTGGTTTCGATATTCGCCGAGCACTCCCAGACATCCATCAGGATTTTATCCCGGCTTAGCGCCACGTTCTGGTGCTTTAAAAACAGCACCAGAAGATCGTATTCCTTCGGGGTCAAATCGATGATTTCGCTTCCCCGGCGGACGCTCCGCTCCTCCATATTGACGGTAATGTCCCGAAAACTCAAATTCTTCTGTTCCCGGTTGAACCGGCGCAGCACGATCTCAATCCTTGCCAGCAGCTCCAAGGGCTCAAAGGGCTTTACGATATAATCCTCCGCTCCTGACTTCAAGCCCTTGACCCGGTCGGAAACGTCTCCCATGGCAGTTAAAAAAATTACCGGCGTTCCCGTTTCCCGAATTTTTTCCATCACCTGAAAGCCATCCAGCCCTGGCAGCATGATATCCAATAAAATCAGGTCGAACTCCTCGTTTCTCACCATATGTACCGCCTCGTTCCCGTCAAAACAGGGTACGCTTTCATACCCTGAAATGCTCAGGCTGGCGGCGATCAGCTTAGATATGGTCTGGTCGTCCTCAACGATCAGAATTTTCGGCATAGCTTTTCTCCTCTTTTCCTGCTCCGCTCCCGCTTTTTCGTTCCAGCTCGTTCTCAGTTTATTCTGACCGCGGCATCTCTAGGGAGCCATCCATCAGCCCCGCCGCGTATTCCTCCAGGCACAGGCCTTTGGCGTTCATGGCTTTGGCTGCGGCTTGTCCTACATACCGGTAGTGCCACGGCTCGGTGATGATCCCTGTGATCTCCTGTTTATCCTCAGGGTACCGCTGCACAAAGCCGTAATCCTCAGCGTTTTCGCTCAGCCAACGGTAGGCCTCGGTATATTTGAAGTCGTCGGAAACCTCGTTCAGATCCACGGAAAGGCCTGTCTCATGCTCGCTGGTTCCCGGCACCGCCACCGCGTTGGCGGCCATTGATTCCGCGTTATCCCGGGGATAGCCTTTTTCCAGATAGCTGGCGGTTTCATCCTCATAAAGCCGGCGCTGGAGCTGGTTGGACCGGTAACCGGAGGAAATCCACAGGGACACTCCATCCGCCCGGGCTGCCCGGATCATATCGCACAGCGGCTCCATGATCCTGGAATCCACCTCCATGGTTCCGTCGTATTTTTCCGTAATTACATCGTAACCCGTGGGAACGGGATTGTCAACATTCACAACGATTAAATTCCAGGGGCATTCCTGGTTCCACTGAGTAAAATCCGTCCCGCCGGTTTTGGGAGATCCGCCGCCTTCTCCGCTGCTCTTCCCGCCCGGCTCCTGAACAGCCGACGTCTGGGCACTTTCCGGCTTTCCCGCCGTATTGACGGTAATGCCCGGAAGCAGGCGGTTGACAATCAAAACGCCCGCGCCGATCACCAGCAGCAGCACGGCGGCCGCCGCGCTGACAATTCCCACCCGTGCTTTTATTCTGCGGCGCCGTACCGCCCTGCGGTAGTCGGCTCTGGTATATCTTCTTGGTTCCTGATTCATATGGTAAGCGCCTCCTTATTTGGTATGATACCCCGGAAGCCTTTCCCTATTCTGTCGAAAAAAGAAAGGATGCAAGCCCCGACAGGCTCACATCCTTATTCGCACTCTTTGTTCGAGACCAAATCAGCGCTTAAATTCCTGCTCGAAGTAAATACAGCGGTCCAAATGCCGTTCCCGGTCACTGAGGCGGAACACCTGCTCGATGCCCTCCTCCACTGATGTAATGCATCTGGGATTTTTTGCATTTGATCACATTATGGATCTCATTGGGCAGGCCGATGGCCTTTTTCTCCGCAATGACTCCATCCTTGATGACGTTCACCGTGATATTATGGTCGATAAAGCCTAAAATATCCGTGTTGATCTCGGTGATGCCCTCAATTTTGATAATGTCCTTTTTTCCGTATTTATTGCTTTTGGCGTTTTTGATGATGGCCACGCAGCAATCCAGCTGATCCAGGCGGAGATAACGGTAAATCTCCATGCTGGAGCCCGCTTTGATGTGGTCGATCACAATGCCAGAGTCTAAGCTGTCGATATTCAGCATTCCGGTTCCCTCCCAGCAAGATTTAATAAGGTTGCGATCAGCGCCATTCTAACGTAAACCCCGTATTGGGCCTGTTTGAAATAGGCCGCCCGGGGATCGCTGTCCACCTCGGTGGCGATCTCATTTACCCGGGGCAGAGGATGTAAGACTGCCATATCGGGCTTTGCCGCCGCCATCTTTTTACTGGTCAGGATGTAACAGTCTTTCAAGCGCACATAATCCTCTTCGTTAAAGAACCGTTCCCGCTGCACCCGGGTCATGTACAAAATATCCAGCTTGCCCATGACGTCCTCCAGGTCGCTGACCTCCTCATAAAGGGATCCCCTCCCGGTCCAGCACTTCTTTGCGGATGTAGTCCGGCAGACGCAGCTCGTCAGGGGAAATCAGAGCGAAGCGGATGCCCTGATAGCGAGACAAGGATTTAATGAGAGAGTGTACCGTCCTGCCGAACTTCAAGTCTCCGCACAGCCCGATGGTCAGATCACCCAAGCGGCCTTTCAGAGACCGAATGGTCAGCAGGTCGGTCAGTGTCTGGGTGGGATGCTGGTGTCCGCCGTCTCCGGCATTGATCACCGGGATCCCGGAAAACTGGGATGCCACCTTTGGGGCGCCTTCCTTCGGGTGGCGTATGGCGCAGATGTCCGCATAGCAGGAAACCACCCGAATCGTATCGGAAATGCTTTCCCCTTTGGCAGCGGAGCTGCTGTCGGCAGAGGCAAAGCCCAACACCCGGCCTCCTAAATTCAGCATCGCGGCTTCAAAGCTTAAGCGGGTTCTGGTACTGGGTTCGTAAAACAAGGTGGCCAGGGTCTTGCCATCGCACAGATGGCTGTATTTCTCCCTGTTGCGCTCGATTTCCCCTGCCAGATCCAGCAGGGCGTCGATCTCTTCCACAGAAAAATCCAGCGGATCGATCAGATGTCTCATTGGTTGTCCTCCCTGTTACAATTCTTAGTTTAACATTCCTTATGCAAGTTGTCTCAAATCCCACAGATTTCTTACAACTAACTGACCATTTCGTGATAATTTATACAAAAAGCAGACAACTTTTCTCGGATAAGCTTTTCTTTCTCGAAAAAAGCCGTCTGACGTTGTTTCCACAGCAAAGCTATCGCCAGGCCTAACGGGCGCAGTAAGACGCTTTCCTTTTCAGCGCCCGCATTTATTTAATCTAAAAAGCTCTCTATGTAGACGACGTATTGATAAAGGTCGGCTCTGTTTTTGAATACAAAATCTTCTGGCCCCGGTATAGGCCGTGATAACCGGAAAGCATATAGCTGACCGCCGCGGCTACGGCGTAATATAGGATTCCCTCCGCGCCGAACAGCTCCACTCCCAGCAGCAGAGAGGTCAGCGGACAATTGACCACGCCGCAGAACAGGGCAATCAAACCAATCCCCGCCGCGAAGGAGGGATCCAGCCCAATCAGAGGGCCCATGACGCAGCCAAAGGTGGCTCCCACAAAGAAAGCGGGGACGATTTCGCCGCCCCGGTAGCCTGCTCCCAGGGTCACCGCTGTCAGCGCCAGCTTTAGGGCGAAAGCCTCCGGCCGGGCCTCTCCGCCGTCGATGGCTCGGCGGATCACCTCCATACCCGCACCGTTATAGTCCCGGGTCTGGAATAAATAGGTAAGGCCGATTACCAGCAGGCCGCCGGCTAAAATGCGAAGGTATCTGTTTTTCAGCAGCCTGCCATAGGCCTTGCCGGAAAGATGCATCACTAGGCAAAACACCACGCTGAGCACAGCGCACAATGCCGCCAGCAGGATTACCTTTCCTAACGGAAGCGCTCCCATCTCCGGAATCCCGGTCAAATGAAACCTGACGGGGATCACGCCGAAATAGACCGCCACACCGCAGCCCACCACGGCGGACAGCACGCAAGGCACCAAGGCGGAGTAGTACATGACGCCTACGCTGATTACCTCCAGGGAAAACACCGCCGCCGTCAGCGGGGCGCCGAAAAGGGCGGAAAAAGCGGCGCTCATGCCGCACATAACCATGATCCGTTCATCTTTCTCGTCGAACCGGAACCATCGTCCAACCTGAGCCGCCATGCTGCCTCCCAGCTGAAGAGCGGCGCCCTCCCGCCCGGCGGAGCCGCCCAGCAGGTGGGTGAGGACCGTGCTGACAAAAATCAGCGGCGCTGTCTTAATAGAAATCGGTTCTGTGGAGCGGACCGACCGAATCACCAGATCTGTTCCCTGATCCCGCTCCATTTTCGTAATTTTATAAAGAAACACGATCAGCAGGCCGCCCAAGGGCAGAAACCAGATTAGGTAAGGATACTGGCCGCTGTAACGGTTGGCTCCGTCCACACAGTAGTGAAACAGAGTGCCGGCGGCCCCCAGCACCAAGCCCATCAGCAGGGCGCAAGCCACCCATTTTAGGAAAATCATTCCATGCTCCAGCCAATGCTTCAGCTTTTCCCGAATAGACTCCTCCATGGCTCTCCCTCCCCCTTTTCAGCCGCGTCTCCGGAACCGCCGGCAAACCAGATGCTTTCCCTCTTCTCTAAAAATCGGCACAATCCCTCTGCCGTGGGAACCGCCGGTTCCTCCATTTATTGCACGGCTGGAGGCTTCCGGCGGCCCTCAAAAAGCAGGATGTTGGAAACTTCTCCTAAGAAGGCCGCCCATACCCTTTCAAAAGGAGGCCGCTCCCCCGTGGAAAGCGGAAAAGCCCCTCGCGTCCCCTCGTTCGGGTTGACAAAGGCTTTTAACAGGATCAAACCGGAATACAATGAAAACCAGCTTCTACAAAAGAAGGGCACACCCGAAGTATGCCCCGGCTTCTGTCAAGAAAGCTTTTCAAACGCCTGCTTTAAATCGGCGATAATATCTTCTACATCCTCAATGCCCACAGACATCCGGATCATGTTCGGCTCTACGCCGCATTCTTTCAGCTGCTGCTCGTTTAACTGGCGGTGGGTGGTGCTGGCGGATGGAGCACGCAGGTACGGCAGTCCGCCACATGGATCACAATAGACGCCAGCTTCAGAGCCTCCATCAGCTTGGCGGCGGCTTCTCTGCCGCCCTTCACGCCAAAGGCAATGACGCCGCAGGTGCCCTTCGGCATATATTTCTGTGCCAGCTGGTAATACCTCTTTGCTGGGCAGGCCGGGATAGTTGATCCACTCCACCTGCTCCTGAGCCTCCAGAAATTTTGCCACCTCCATGGCGTTTTGACAGTGGCGCTCCACCCTCAGGAACAGGGTTTCCAGGCCAAGATTCAGCAAAAAAAGCATCATGCGTTTATCCATGATGTGCGTGGGCTGTTATATAGGCCATCATGCCCATATCGGCGTACACCACGCCGTGGTAAGACTCATCCGGCTCGGTAAATTCCGGAAATTTCCCGTTTTTCCAGTCAAAGTTCCCGCTGTCGACCACCACGCCGCCTAAGGCTACCGCATGGCCGTCCATGTATTTTGAGGTGGAGTGAACCACAATATCGGCCCCAAACTCAAAAGGCCGGCAGTTGATGGGAGTGGGAAAGGTATTGTCCACGATCAGCGGCACGCCGTGGCTGTGAGCCAGCTTAGCATAAAGGCTGATATCCGCCACTACCAAAGCGGGATTGGAAAGGCTCTCGATAAACACACAGCGGGTATTCTCCTGGAACGCGGCGTTGATCTGCTCCTCCGCGGCCTCCGGCGGCAGAAAAGTGAAGTCGATTCCCAGCTCCCGCAAGGTTTTGTTGAACAGATTAAAGGTGCCGCCGTAAATCGCGCTGGCGCACACCACATGGTCGCCGCTGTGGCAGATATTGGTCACAGACATCATGGAGGCCGCCTGGCCGGAGGAGGTCAGCACCGCTCCCACGCCGCCTTCCAGGGCGGCAATTTTTTTCGCCACTGTGTCCACAGTGGGGTTGGCGAGACGGGTGTAAAAATAGCCGGATTCCTCCAGGTCAAAAAGCCTGCCCAGTGTATCCGCCGAATCGTACTTGAAGGTGGTGCTCTGAACAATCGGAACCACCCGGGACTCGCCGTTTTTCGGCTCATAGCCGGCTTGTACGCATTTTGTATTGATTTTATATTCGCTCATAGTAACCTCCCGATTTGTCTGTGTGAATTCTTTTTTCAGCAGAATTTTTTTATCTTTTTTATAGTACCCCACTTTTTTTTCTCTGTCAATCGTCCCCATTCCAAACATAGAGCAAATGCTGTCTAAAATTTCGGCAGCATGCCGGTTCAGGATCAAATGCCCCTCGCCCACCAGCCAATGACTCACGCTTTTAGGGAAAACTCCCAGGGCTTGGTGTAAAGCACCGCTTCCTGGGCCAGGTACCTGCTCCCCTGACGGAATATTTCCCGGTTGGCGGAAAGAACTTTCTGACGGTTTTCCCGTGTGATCTTCCCCATACGCTTTTGGTCGCTGTCCGGCAGCACTTTTCCCATCAGCCGGTAATAGGTATCCACCTTCTTCGTCATCATATACTTGGTGATTCTCAAAATGAACCTGACAGTACCGGGATAATTTCGGGCGCAGTAAAATAAACTGGCATTAGAGGCGTTCATCCCTTGGCGCTGTCCTCCGTATCCATCGGCCCCAGGCCGCACACCACCACGCCGGCCCGAATTTTTTTCCCAGCCTGCTCAAGCAGGCCAGAACATAAGGCCCCCCGCCGGATACCCCCATCACCACCGGCCTTTTCAGCCGAAGCCGCTCCATCAGCTCCTCTATGTCTCCGCCGAAATCAGTAAGGCTCCTTGGCTCCACCGGGTCGGAAAGCCCGATTCCCGGCCGGTCCACCGCAATCAGCTTTAACCCGCGATTCCCGGCCGCCTGCTCCAGCCAGCGAAAATCCAGCCGGCTGCCGGGATAGCCGTGAAAGCAGAGCACCGGCTTCCCTTTGGGATCACCGCATTCCAAATAGCCCAAACGCCTTCCGTCCTTTAGGTAAAGATAACAATTTTCCCGCAGCATTACTTGTTTCCCATAATAAGAGCCATCACCCAGTCGGTAGCGCTTACCACGCCCCACACCAGCAGGAAAAACAGGATCATGGAAAGAATACGCCAGAACCAGCGCTTTTGATTGCTCATCTCTTCCCACTGTCCCGACTTCTTTTCCTCAGCCTTCCCCTTGGCGGAAGGCGTCTCGGCCGGCTTTTCCCGCAGCTGGGAGGCCTCTTCCAGGTTCTTCCTCCGCGTCGGCGCCAATACCGTACAGCGCTTCCCTGGCCTGCTCTAAAGCCTCATAGGGAACGCAGAGCTCCCATTTCACGCTTCCCTGTCCAGCGACGGCCTCACTCATATTCCTTTCCCGAACAGGGGGTTTCGCTGTACGGAATCCCGGCGTCTGCCAGGGCCCCCGTAATTCTATCCTTTTCAAGCCCTGACGTCCGGGCCACGCGCACAGGCGTATCTCCCCGCAAGACCTCGTAATGTTTTAAGATTCTTCCGCAGCTGCACTGCTCTCGGCTGTCAGGATACACTAAACGGCATTTCGGACAGTATTTCATAGTTTTCTCCTACCTTCATACGGCGCTATGCTAAGCTTACCAGATCATGGTTGTCAGCGCGGAAGGCCGTTTAAATCCAGCTCCGCCCGGAGAGGCGTTATGTGTTTCGGCGCACGGTCTAAACACAGGCTAAGATCTTCTCTAAGCATCGGCAGCCCTTCCAACCATGATAGGTTGAGAATATTATATCATAAAACGGCGGGAAACGCGCGTCAGGAATGAAATTATACCGGAAAAAGCGACAAAATGTGTCAAACCATTTACAAAACATATTTTCTATATTATACTGAAATCAAGGTTTGCGGCCGTCTTTAAAGGCGCATGAAAACGCTGTATAAATGCGGATAGGCCGCAAGAAAGGTAGAGTGATCTTATGAAATGTGTTCATTGCGGTAACGAGTTGATGCCCGGCTCCAAATTCTGTACAAACTGCGGCACTCCGGTTTCCGAACCTGTGACCCCTGTCCCATCTCCCAATACCGGCTCTTCTCAGGATCCAATGGGTAATTGGCCCGCCTCTGAGTTTACTGCGCCGCCGGAAAACAGCTCCCCTGGCAGCGTTGCAGAGGAAATCTCTGCCGCAGGCGGATCAGTTCCGTCTGCGCCACAGTCTGCGCCTGTTTATCAAGAGAGTATCTCCCAAGATAGTTTCTCTGCCTCCGGCTCCGCAGCGCAGGAAGCACCCTCTGAATGTGGGGATATCCCAAGCGCTGTGCCTCCTGCCGGTCACCAGGAACAAGTGAATGGAATGCCCTCCGCCCCTTATGGCCAGGCCGGCGGCCCGCCGCCCATTTATCCCCAAAATTACGCCGGGAACATTCCGCCCGCTTATCCCCAGAGCAATAACGGCGGCACCCCGCCTGTTTACCCAAATCAGCCCTACTACCCCCGGATATCCTCAGGGTCCTACGCCGCCTAAAAAATCCAGCAAGCTTGTTTTAGGCATTGTATTAGGAATCGCCGCCTTGATCATTGTATTGATCGTCGTGTTGGTGGTGCTGCTGCTGAACAACAATAAATCCACGGAGCCCGTTCCCCCCTCCGGCGCGGCCTCCAGCAGCGTTTCCAGCCAAGCGTCTGACGGCGCTTCCTCCGCTCCTTCCGGCGAGACGGTTACCCTTACCATTGGCAGCGCTTCCTTTACTGTTCCTTCCGAATGGGAAAGGGACGTTGATGAGGATAGTATTATCTTGTATCCATCTGCTGACGAAGTCATCGTCATTTACTGCTTCGCTGGCGAAGCACAGTATTATTCCGAAAACGATTATCTTGAAACCTACGCTCAGGGCTACGATGATTACCAATACATCAGCCTAGAGGAAACCTCTGTCGGCGGGATCTCCGGCAAGCTCCATACCTATTACGCTTATGTATCTGATATTGACTACGAGATTAACAGCTTCTATTACACCATCGGCGACGATCTCATGTCGGTGGATTATTTCCGGCCGCTGCTTTCCTCTTCTGATGGGATTCAGCCCTTGGAGGATGTCCTGGCGACCTTGCAGATTGCCGAAGGCGCCGGTTCCGCAAGCTCCACTGCTTCCTCTAACGGCGGTTCTGCTGCTATTCAGGATGCTTACGGAGAGGGAATGTATAAAATCGGCGCCGATCTTCCTGCGGGGGAATATGTCCTGCTGCCGGCTTCTGAGTTCTCCGCCTATTACGAGGTGAACTCCTCTTCCACCGGGGAACTGGAGGACATTATCGACAACGATAATTTTGACGGCCGCCGCTATCTCACCGTGGAGGATGGACAGTATTTGACCATTCAGCGCTGCATGATGGTGCCTCTGGATAAAGCTCCCAAGGTGGATATCTCATCCGGCGTAGTTCCGGAAGGAATGTACCGGGTAGGCGTTGATATCCCCGCCGGGGAATATAAGCTCCGCAATAACGCTGAATACGACGGTTATTATGAGGTGAGAAGCAGCAGTCTGGCCTCTGAGGGCTTTGACAGCATTATTACCAATGAGAATTTCAGCGGCGATGTTTATGTGACCGTTCAAGAGGGTCAATATCTAGTAGTCAACCGCGCCGAGCTTCAGCTTCCCCAATAAAGGACCTGTCCGAATCCAATCTAAAATCTAAAAATGCCCTGATTCTAAACGAATCAGGGCATTTTTTAATGGTTATACAGTTGATTCCAGAGGGATGTTTGGGCAATTTATTTCATAATTTTAATTGTTTCCCTTCCATGGCCGCCAGTACTGATTCAGGAATCATCTCAAAATGCGCCACCAGGGATTTCGGCTTTTTTATCATAGTCATCCTGAGAGAAGGGGACAAAATAAATATTCTTTGTGTTGATCATGGCGCCTATATTTTTAGCGGTGGCGCCGAGTCCATCGTTGGTGGCTAAACACAAAAGCACCGGCCTCCCAATGCGCAAATGGCTTTTGCAGGCCATTGTCACCGAGGTATCTGTAATGGCGTTAGCCAATTTTGCAAGGGTATTGCCGGTACACGGGGCCACTACGATGATATCGCACATTTTTTTCGGGCCTATGGGCTCCGCCTCAACGATGGATTTGATAATTTTTCGGCCGCAAATATCCTCTATTTCCCAGACAATATCGCTGGCACGGCCAAAACGGGTATCAGTATTGCAAGCGTTTTCCGACATAATCGGCAAAGCACTGTGGCCCCTTGCTCCTTTAACGCCCGCATTTGGGCAATCGCTTTCTCAAAGGTGCAAAAGGAGCCGCACAGCGCGTAACCGACGGTTAAATCACTCAGTGTCATTCTGCTCCCTCCTCAATCATATGGTAAATGGTGGTTTTGATGATTTCTCCCGCCGCCTGCGGCGCTACCCTTCCGGGAAGGGACAGCGCTCTTTGGGCGTTGATGCCCAGGCGGCCGGCTGCCTCAAAGTCCACCCCCCCGGATCGGAGAATAGAACAAGAAACCAAACGCCTCATAAGCGCCGGGAACCTGCCCGCCATTTTACGCTCCGCCTTATAAAGCATCGGCGGGAGAAGCTGATTGCTTGGTGATAGGGAGAGACGCCGCTTATGTCGGGGGTAAAATAGTTTCGCGCAGCGGCGCGTCACTCAAAGCTGACGAAAAGCCGCCCGGAAAACCGCTCCAGCATTCTTGCGCTTTTGCAGGCTTTCCTGCCGTCTGATAAAAAATCCCGGCTCTTGAGAAAACAGCTCGTTCTCCTCAAAAGCCGGGATTTACATCATTCAGCAAAATCATCCCCTGAAGGCCGGTTCTCTAAACCACCCAAAAGCCCAACCCGCCCACGACTAGGCTGACTGCCGCTCCGGCCAGCACATCCCGGGGATAATGCAGCCCGGCGACGACTCGGGAAATTCCCACAAGCACAGCCAGCGCCGCGGCGGTGATTCCTAACGGCTGGCAGACATACCAAAAAGCCATGGCGATAATCACCGAGCTGGCGGTATGCCTGCTGGGGAACGAATTTCCGGGCTTGTGAGAAATTAAGGGATAATAATTCATCTGGTCATAGGGTCTGGGCGCGTGGAATACGTGCCGCAGTACCGTTACTAAAATCAGGGCTGCCAGCGGCACCAAAATGAATTTGAGAAGCCTGATCCAGGGAGGCCCTTGGACCAGCAGAACAACAATAGCGGGGGATAAGCCGCCGCCAATAGATCCGGCAGATATTTGGTGATTCCGGCAGTAATCTTTTCTCTTGTTTTTGTTTTCCGGCAGAACGCCGTCATCTTTTGATACTGTGCTTCCTTCATACAATCTCTCCCTTGGAGATCATCATACCACTTATTTTTACTTCCCGCAACGAGAGACTTTTCAGTCATTCCAGCGCCCGGCGCGGCCAAGACGGCAAAAACTATTTGGGCGAGGACGGAAGCCGGATCCGTTTCCCCATCTTTCCCGCAGGCCTATTGCGAGACGCCTCTCAGCCTGCCGGCAATCACCTCCGTCTCCCTGTTTAAAATGCAAGTAGGCTTTGCCTTACCCGCCCGATCGCTTTCCATATAGACTCAGGGCGTTATTCTGGGATCCGGGAATGAAAAGTAAAGCTCCAGGGATTTATCCCCGCATACCACGATCTTTTTTACCAGAGCCTGGATCGTTGTCCTGCCGGGGCGCTCAAACCTCAGAAGCTCCCGCGCGGCCATTTCCCGCCGGTCCTGCGGGTCTTCAGCAGTCAGCTCCTCCTCCAAAGCGTCCACCTTGCGCTGCCATAGCTCGCAGTAACTCAAAAACTGCCGCTGAATATTCGGAAAATTTTCCGAATCCCGGCCTGCCCGGCGATAAAATTCAAGCTGTTCCTTGGCGCTCCGCAGTTCTCTTGCCGCCAGCTCCCGGGATTTTCTAGGAAACTCCGGATATAGGCTTTGGGGCTGGATGCCTTCGCTGAGCTTTCTTAGGCTGTCCAGCAGCGTCCGCTCCACCTCATCCTCCCGGACGCAGTGGGTTTTGCAGGAGCCGGGATACCGCCGGCTGGAGGAACAAACCAGGTAAGTCCTGGGACCGTCTTTTACAAAGGTCATTGGAGAGCCGCAGTCCCCGCAGAACACCAGGCCGGAAAGCAGGTGCCGGTCCTTCGGCTCCCGGGGGCTGGATCTCGTTTTAAAAAGCTGCTGAGCCATTTGAAATTCCTCCTTTGTAATTAAGGGCTCATGCGTATTGGATACCACAATCCATTCCTTTTTTGGGAACAGGGATCCGTTTCTTCACCTTATAACTGATGGTTTTACTTTGATTTTGGGTCAAATTGCCCGCGTAGGTCTCACAGGTCAGGATACGCCTGATCGTGCTTTCATTCCATCGCCTTTGGGCTTTCAGGCCGCCGCTCCGCTTTTCCATCGGCGTGGGAATTTTATCCTCTGTCAGGCCTTCCGCGATTCCTCGAACGCTTTCTCCCTTTAAAAAATCCCGGTAGATACGCCTCACCACTCCGGCACTTTCCGGGTCTGGAACCAATTTCCCCGGCTGTTTCGGGTCTTTTTGATAGCCGTAGGGCGCCCAGGCGCCGATAAATTCCCCCGCCCGGCGCTTTGCCGTCAGGGCGCTTCGCACCTTTCTGGACACATCTCTGGCGTAAAAATCATTAAACACCGCCTTAAACGCGCTCATATCGTTTCCAGCGCTCTCCTCTTTGCCGGTGTCCACCCCATCGTTAACGGCAATATACCGAATCCCTTTTCCGGGAAATAGCATTCCACATATCTTCCCGTCTCAATATAATCCCGCCCGAGCCGGGACAGGTCTTTGGTAATCACTGTTTTTATCTTTCCCCGTTCGATATCCCGAAGCAGCCTCTGAAACCCCGGCCGGTTAAAATTAGTACCGGTATACCCGTCGTCAATGTAGCATTCCGCCACCGTGAAGCCGTTCGCCTGACAATACTGGGTTAAAAAGATCCTCTGATTGGAAATGCTCTGAGACTCCCCCACCGTTCTCCATCCTCCTGGGACAGCCGCAGATACAGCGCCGCCGGCTCCATCATTTTCCGCTCCCGCCGGCTTCCAGCAGCAGCGACAGCAGAAGCTTTAATTTTTCTGCCAGTGCCGTCTCCTCCGACGCGAACACAAACCTCACCTTATCCGTTTCTTTCATAAAGATCACCTCCCTCTATCCTTATGCGGAGAAAAAAGTTTCATATCTTTTTTTCTTTCAGATCTTGACATTACGCTCATTGTGAATTACACTATAGAAAAGGCACGTGCTCGGGCACAACATGAAGAAGGGGGTCTTTCTCGTGAAAATTCAGTCAATTAATGACCCGGCGTTTTTGAAATACGGTAAGGTTCTCACCGGCTATGATTTAGATGGCCTGATAGCTGCTATGGACAGCTTTGAGATTCCCGACGATGTGGTTTATGTGGCTTCCAGCCCTGAGCTGGAGCGGCTTCCCGTTTTTCAGGAGCTGCAAAACCGAGGCTTTGGAGGCGTTCCCATTCAGGTTGGCTACTGCAACGGGCATAATAAAAAGCTGAACGCTCTGGAATACCATCGGTGCTCCGAGATTAACGTGGCCTGCACTGATATGGTTCTGCTGCTGGGCGCCCAGCAGGATATTGATCTGGACAATTATACCTATGACACTCAAAAGGTGGAGGCGTTTCTTGTGCCGAAGGGCGCTGCCATTGAGGTTTACGCCACAACCTTGCACTACGCTCCCTGCCACGTGAGCGGCGAGGGCTTCCGCAGTGTGGTTGTTTTGTCCAGAGATACCAATACTGATTTGGATTTTGTTCCCCAAAAGAAAGGGGAGGACGCTCTGCTGTTCGCCAAGAACAAATGGCTGGTTGCCCATCCCGATTCCGGCTTAGAGGAGCAGGGCGCATGGATGGGTCTAAAAGGCGATAACATCACCATTTAAGATATATCAATGAAAAGAAAAAGCGAGGCCGACTTCTCCCGGTCTCGCTTTTTCTTGTGCATCCCGGCATTCCGCCCCGCCGGGCAGCGAGGCAAGGTCGATTAAAATCGCTCCTTGAGCGGTTTTCGCCAACGTATAGGCGTCAAAAATCATGGTGGGAACGGTATTGAAAATAAAGTCAAATCCTTGATGCTCGCTCAATTTCCCAGTGGAAACAGGTGTATAGCCATAAATCTCGATCCAGGCCAGATCCTCCGGCTTTCGGGCGCTGACCGTTACCCTGGCCCCCATGCCCTTAAGCATCCCGCTCAGCACCTTTCCGATCCGGCCGAAGCCGGTCACTAAGCACCGGGAGCCAGCGATCATGCCGTCGTATTCTCCCATGGCGATCTCCAGCGCGCCCTCCGCCGTAGGCACCGCGTTTCTTACCGCGAATTCCTCCCGCTTGGAGTAATCTAAAAGCGTTAGCTCCTTAAAATAATCTCCCGCTTTCAGCAGAGTGTTTTTCATACCGCAGAACACCTTTTTCCCCTTCAGCATTTCAAAGAATTCCCGATCCAGCAAAAGCTCCGTTGCCGCATAAGGAGCGTTCAGGGTCACGCCGTCCTTTGTTACCGGAAGAGGCAGGATAATATAGTCCGCTTTCAGCGCCTCCTGCCATCCGGCCTTTTTTAAGTTTTTCCCTTTTACATGCTCCAAACCGGCACAGAGCACGGGATAGCCATCCGCCGCCATGGACTCCGCCATGGACGCCTGCCGCTGATCCCCGCCCAGTACCCCGAAGCTGTTTATTTCAATCATTAGGTACAACCTCCATAAAACAGGCTCAGCCTGCCGGCATTTCCCGAACGCCGCAGGCCCTTTTCGGGACCCATTCCCCGTCTTATTTAAGAGAAATCCATGTCCCGTCTCTTTACCATAGTATGGCCGCAAGGGGGCAGCGGTGATAAATTTGTAAAACTTATAAAAAAGTGTTTAAATTCTTCAGCAAACGCAATATAATAGAAGCATATGCAAAATTTGACAACCGCCATGCTGACTCAGATTTTAGTGCAGAGCGGCAAAGACCCTACGGCTATCATCGGCGGCAAGCTGCCCTTTTTGGGCGGAAACAGCCGTGTAGGCAGCAGCGAGATCATGGTGTGCGAGGCTTGCGAATATGTGGACACTTTTTTACAGCTGACGCCGGCGGTTTCCATCATTTTAAATATTGACGCCGATCATTTGGACTATTTTAAGGATCTGAACAATATTATAAAGTCCTTTCATCAGTTTGCCTTGCAAACCACGAAAAGGCTGGTGGTAAATGGCGACGACACCAACACGCAAAAGGCCATTGCGGGCGTCAGCCTGCCTGCGGTTACTTTTGGCATGAAGGACACCAATGATTATTACGCAGGAAGCATCGCGGAAAAGAAAGGCGTGTGCGAGGAGTTTTCCCTAATGTATCGGGGCGAGAAGCTGGCGGAGATCGTTTTAAGCGTACCGGGAGAGCACAATATTTACAACGCTCTTGCCGCAGCCGCAGCCGCTCACACTCTGGGAGTCAGCCCTGAAGATATCGCTAAAGCCTGCATGCCTTTACCGGGGTTCACCGCCGGTTCGAGGTGCTGGGAAATCCAAGCGGCATTATGGTAGCCGATGATTTCGCTCATCATCCCACAGAGCTTTCCGCTACCCTGACAGCCGCCATGAAAATGGGCTTTCATACCGTCTGGGCAGTATTTCAGCCTCACACCTATTCCCGAACCGCCTTGCTTTTGGAGGATTTCGCCAAAGCCTTGTCTATTCCCGACCGGGTCGTGATGTCTGAGATTCTTCCGGTCCGCGAGGTCAACACTTATCATATTTACACGAAAGATTTGGCGGATAAAATCCCCGGCAGCGTTTGGTTTGACACCTTTGAGGAAATCACAGATTACGTCACCGCTCACGCTGAGCCGGGAGACCTAATTCTGACCTTAGGCGGCGGTAACGTTTACCAATGCGCTGATATGATCTTAAAACGCCTTCAGGGGCAGGAGAAGCAAACCGGAAGATAAAGATTTGAGACTTTACGTATTCTATAAAATCTGTTTCAGGCCTTCAGTATCACAGAAAGATCTGAACGCAAGTCAGAACGATTCTAAAAATGCCGGGCTTCTGCGTCACAGCCATCTTGTGCTCCTTGTGACGCAGTCAAGGCAGTGAAAAAGGCGGGCTGAGAATTTTCTCAGTCCGCCTTTTTCATTGAAATTCACGATTCTTCAATATTCCGCCAAAAGGGGATTCAGCATTCCCTCTCCCTTTTGATCCATTTTATCAATATACTCCAAGCCTTTGCCGGCGCCCAGCACCACGCAGTGATCCGGATTTTCCGCCACATGGACCGGAAGCTTCGTTTTCTTCGCAATTAGATTGTCAAAGCCGTAAAGCCGCGCGCTTCCTCCGGTCAGGACAATGCCCTCGGCGTAAATATCCGCTACAAGCTCCGGCTGGGTTTCTTCCAGCATATCCTGGACCTCCCTGGCTATCTGCATCCCACATTCCACGAGGCACTCCAGCATCTCATCCGAGGATACCGTCACCGCTTGGGAAGCCCGGAAAGACCGTTGCGGCCCTTCATGACATAATAGGAAAGCTCCTCCTTGGGATACACGCAGCCGATGGCGGTCTTCGCGTTTTCCGCCGTTTTCTGGCCGATGATCAGATTATATTTCCGCCGCATATATTTGATGATCGCTTCGTCGAAATGGGTTCCCGCCAGCTTTACAGAACGCATTGTGGAAACGCCGCCCAAAGACACCACCGCCATGTCGGTGGTTCCGCCGCCGATATCCACCACCAAGGAACCATGAGGGGTAAAAATATCAATTCCCGCCCCCATAGCCGCGGCAATCGGCTCCTCGATCAGACAGATTTTCCGCACGCCCGCAGTGCTGATGGAATTTACCACAGCGCGTTTTTCCACCTCGGTCACCTCGCCTGGAATACAGGCCACCACCCGGGGCATAAACACCATGCTGGAGCTGACCTTTTTTAGAAAATAGCCGACCATCTGCTCCACAAGGATAAAATTTGAAATTACACCGTTTACCAGCGGATAAGTTACCGTCAGCCTCTGAGACGTACGTCCCACCATTTCATAGGCCTCCTGGCCGATGGCAATAATTTCCTCCGTCATATTGTCCACTGCCACCACGGATGGCTCATCTATCACAACTCCCTGTTGCGGAAGATAAATTCGAGTTCTGGATGTCCCAAGATCAATTGCGGCATCTGTTCCCAGCAAAGAAAACGCCTCCTGTCCTTTTTTCTCTTTGTACAGCTTCTTTTCATCGTTCCAGCCTGGATAGGTGCATATAAATTTATTATAGTATACCGATGGGTAAATTTCAACCTTCCGTTTCCCACTTCTTGACCCGGCAGAGACTGACGCCGTACACCGCCTTCGCACCGTGCTGAAGCAGTACTCTCCCCGCCTCCCACATTGTCGCGCCGCTGGTAACGATATCGTCGCAAAGCAAAACAGTTTTTCCCCGAACGTCAATCTTCCTTTTCAGCCGGTAAACCCCCTTTACATTTTCCCATCGCTCAGCAAACGACAGCTCATGCTGGATTCGGTTCCCTTTGGCTTTTTCCAAAGCGCTGACGTAAAGGCAGCTTTAGCCCGCGCGCCAGCTCCTTGGCCAGCAGTCGGGCCTGATCAAAGCCTCGTTCACGGCGGCGGCGCTTGGTTAAGGGAATTTCACAAACCAAGTCGAATGCAGCGGAGGAAAAGTTTTCTTTTACGCTTCTGGCCATAGAAAGGCCGAAGGCCTCCGCGTATTCCCGCCGGCCGTGAAATTTAAACCGGAGCACCGCCGCCTTCGGCTTGTCCCAGTAAGGCCAGGCACTACAGCAAATAAGCTCAATGTTATCATTTCCCAAATAGGGATGATAAATCCAAAAGGCTTCCGACTGCCCCGGATTCTGAGACACACAGTTCTTACAGCCCTCCTCAAAGGGCGTGGTAACCTTGCCGCAATAGGGGCACCGGGCGGGATAAAAGCTTCTTAATAATCTTCTCAAAAATTTCATTCCGCTTCCTCCGCGGCCCGGAGCAGGAAGTAGCATAGTCCTGTATACCGCTTAGTCTTACGGTTGTTTTCCACCATCCGTTCCACAGTTTTTGGCGTTCCCACCATCACCAGGAGATTTTTCGCCCGGGTAACGCCGGTATACAGCAGGTTCCGGTAGTAAAGCTGCCGGGGGCCCGGATACATAGGCATCACCACAGCCTCAAACTCACTGCCCTGGCTTTTATGCACCGTAACCGCGTAGGCGAGTTCCAGATCCCCGATGCTTTCCAAATCATAAGCGGCCACCTTGTCGTCATACCGTACGGCGGCGCTGCCGGTCCGGTCTACCTCCAGCAAAATTCCTACGTCGCCGTTGTACACGCCTTCCCCTAAGGTGCCGTCATCCTTTTCCCAGGGAATATTATAATTATTTTTCACCTGCATCACCTTGTCGCCCTCCCGGAGCAGCACACCATTGACGGTAATCTCTTTTTTTATCCCCTTTTCCGGAGGATTGACCGCCGACTGCAGCGACTGATTCAGAGCAATCGTCCCTAATTCCCCTTTTTCTGCCGGGAGACAGCACCTGGATATCAAACACCGGAGAATAGCCGTAGGAGGCCGGCAGCCGGCGCAGGCATAAATCCACGATGGTATCCCGGATAGAAACGGGATACTGGTTCGGCAAAAAGAAAAAGTCGCCGTCCTTTCTCCCAAGCTCCGGCATCTGTCCCTGGACGATCTGATGAGCGTTGGTGACGATCAGGCTTTGCATGGACTGGCGGAAAATCTCTGTCAGCTGTACCACTGGCAGCAGCCCCGAAGCGATAAGATCCCCCTAATACGTTTCCTGGGCCGACAGAGGGAAGCTGGTCTGTATCTCCTACTAAAATCAAACGGCAGCCCAGAGGAAGAGCCCGCAGAACCCCTCGAACAAGGCGTTGTCCACCATAGAGAGCTCGTCCAGAATCAAGGTATCGCAATCCAGCATATTTTTTCTCGTTGCGGGTAAACACCGGCCTGTCCTGTGGATCCCATTCCACCTCCAGCAGCCTGTGAATCGTTTTGGCCTCCCGCCGGGTCACCTCCGACATCCGTTGGGCAGCCCGCCCCGTGGGAGCGGCTAAATACACCCGTTCCCCATTTTGTTCTAAAATATTTAAAATGCCGTTCAGAGTAGTCGTCTTTCCCGTGCCCGGGCCTCCGGTCAGGATCAGCATTCCCTTAGAAAGCGCTTCTGTGATCGCTTGTTTCTGCTGCTGGGCGTATTGTATCCCGCTTTGCGCCTCAATGGCGGCCACCGCTTCCTCCACACCGGTGATGCTCTGGGCGGGAAAATTCAGCATCATCAGCATTCTGGCCGCGATATAGATCTCGCATTGATGCATTTTCGGCGTAAAAATAAACTCTCTGCCGTTGATTAAATCCAGCTCCAGCGTCAAGTCCTGGATCATCTCATATAGGATTTCATCCGCCAGTTCTTCCTCGATTTCCAGATAGCTGGCGGCGGCAGGCAGCAAGCGGTCCTTGGGCAGGCAGGTATGCCCGTTGTTCATGTTGTGCAGCAGCACATAGGAGATTCCCGCCCGAATCCGCCCCCTTTCATCGTGCGGCCGTTCCAGAGGCAAAGCAATCGCATCCACCCGCTCAAAGTCAATGGAAACCGGCTCCCGGCAAAGGACATAGGGATCCATACGAATCATCTCTACCGCCGCGTCTCCCCACACCTTCCAAATTTGCAGCGCTTCCTCCGGCGAAATGCCAAAAGCTCCTAAATAGGACATGACCTCCTGGATTCCGGAAAGATTATGAAGCTCTGAAGCGATCTGCTGGGCTTTTGCCTTGGAAATTCCCTTGACTGAGGCCAGCCGCTCGGGATGGTTCTCTAAAACCTCAAGGGTTTGATCACCGAAGGCGTCTACCAGCCTTGCGGCCATGACCGGGCCGATCCCCTTCACGGCGCCGGATGACAAGTAGCGCAGGATCGCCCCTTCTCCAGCCGGCTGGAACCGTTCGCAGGCCACTGCGGCGAACTGTGTGCCGAAATTCGGGTGGGTTTTCCACTCGCCTACCAAGCGCAAAGTCTCCCCTGCGTTTACCCAAGGCAAAGTGCCTACCGCCGTTACCTCGCCGTCTCCGGCCAAAAGGGAAAGCACTGTATATCCGTTTTCTCATTGCGGTAGATCACCTGCTCCACCGAGCCGGTCAGCTCCAACAACTGATTTTCACCCATTGCCTCATCCCCGTTTTACGTCTGCCTTTTTCTATACAGTGGTCTTTAACGTCAAATCAGCAAAGCCGTTTTAAAAGCTGAAAAACCTCTTATTGTATTACAGGCCCCTTTCAGCCGCTGGACACCGGCTTTCACCGTCTTACGTTTTTGTACCTTTATGATAACACAAAAACGCCCCGCCGCATAGGGCTTAACAGAAAATACGGCGTACCTTCTCGAACTCAGGAGCCTCCTTAGCTGGAGCCCTTAAGCCGCGCAGGGACTTTTTTCTCCGCACTCTGGCTGCTTTCCCATGGAAGCCTGCGGCTTACTTCATGAAAAAGAAACCTTATCCTTCCAGCCGTCCTCTCCGCCGCAGGCCACAGGCCGCAGCCTTCCTGTTCCCAGTCGTTATCTTTAAATTTTAGCATTGCCAAAAAGCACTTTACCATTTAAACAGAGAAAATGAACTGCCTGCCGCACGGCAGAAATTGGAACAAAGAGCCGGCCCCCTGCCAAAAGACCGGGCTGGCTAGAAGCACTGATCGCGCAGCATGCCTTGAAGCTCTTCCATCGTACAGATCTCCATAAACCCATAGGAATGAACCAACTTTTCGCAGATCATCCTAGTTTCCAAATCCATGCCGCAATCCAAGCAGATGACCCGGCGCTCTCTGCCGTTGTCAGCCCACTTCACTCTGGCGGCGGCGCTTCTCAAAAGATATTCGGCCTCTTCATTATGCCCGCAAATGGGAACAATGGTCATAGCGGTATCCTCTCCCTTCGGCCGGAGAACAAACAAAACAATACTTCGAAAGACTTCCACTAACCCGATAATGATAAACAGCACGCAGATTATGGCAGAAATTGTTTCAAGCATTCCTATCACCTCACGCTATCTTATTCTCTCGGGGCTTATCCTGTGACATAATCTTAGCGCGTTTTTCCTCTCAGAACGCTCAAATATAAAAGGCGGAGATTACCGCCGCCCCTTTTCGCTGCTATTTCAGTATCGCTTATCCTATCCATAGGGATCTGAATCACACATTACACTCTAAAAAGCCATCCTAATATAAGCATACCGCTTGAATAGATCTATGGGTGCGATTGGTTTCGATCGCCGCAGCTTTCCCAGCCGCTTGGTTAAAGCGTGAAAAGGCCGCAGCCCCTTCCCGATTTAACGCTAAGCATTCATTGATCCAGCAGGTACATTTTACGAGACGGTTTCTCTTTGCGGCGTATCTGCTTGGCCGGCCAACGCATAATACCCTACACCGGCCTGTTCAGGCGCAAACCAGCCGCCGCTTTACAGCGCCAGTTACCGTTAAAGGAGCGCCTTTCTAATTCCCTTGCTTTCAACGTTTCATGCCCTCTGCTTTTTATAGAACCGCCACAGTCTGGCTGTCTCGTCTCAAATAAAAAATCCGGGATTCAAGAGCCCCAAATCCCGGATTTCTTTCTGTTTACGCCAGCTTAGCCGCTTCCGCTTTCAGCTCATCTACCCGATTCAGTTTTTCCCATTCTACGCCCAGATCCTCCCGGCCCATGTGACCGTAAGCCGCAAGGCTCCGATAGATCGGCTGTCTCAGCTTCAGCGCTCGGATAATCGCCGCCGGACGCAGATCGAACACTTTTTGAATGGCCTTCGCAAGAAGCTGGTCGTCAAGCTTGCCGGTACCGAAGGTATCCACCCGCACCGACACCGGCCGAGCCACGCCGTCGCGTAGGCCAGCTGCAGCTCGCATTTTCTCGCCAGCCCGGCGCCGACCACGTTTTTCGCTACCCACCGGGCCGCGTAGGCCGCGCTGCGGTCTACCTTAGTAGGATCTTTGCCGGAAAACGCCCCGCCGCCGTGCCGGGAGTATCCGCCATAGGTATCGACGATAATCTTTCTGCCTGTCAGGCCGCTGTCACCTACCGGTCCGCCCACTACAAACCGTCCGGTCGGGTTGACGTAGCTCTTGGTATCCTGATCCATCAGCTCCTCCGGGATTATCGGACGGATAACCTCGCGCTGGATATCCTCACGAATTCGTTCCAGGGTCACGCCGCTGTCGTGCTGGGTGGAAACCACCACCGCTTCCACACGAACCGGGCGGTCATCGCCGTCATATTCCACTGTGACCTGGCTTTTTGCCATCCGGCCGCAGGTAAGTCAGGATCCCTTCTTTCCGCACCTTGGCAAGCTGCTTGGAAAGCTTATGGGCCAGAGAGATCGGCAAGGGCATCAGCTCCGGGGTTTCGTCACAGGCATAGCCAAACATCATTCCCTGGTCCCCGGCGCCGATCTGGTCATCAGCGTCTCCGGCTCCCTCCTTTACCTCTAAGGACTCGTTGACGCCCATCGCGATATCCGGAGACTGGGCGTCAATAGAGGTCAGCACCGCGCAGGTATTGCCGTCAAAGCCGCATGCGGGATCATCGTAGCCAATACTTTTCACCACTTCCCGGGTCACTGCGGGAATATCCACATAACAGGTGGTTGATATCTCTCCCATTACATGAATCATTCCGGTGGTCGCGGTTACCTCGCAGGCCACATGTGCCTGAGGATCCTGTTCAAAAATCGCGTCCAGCACCGCGTCGGAAATCTGGTCGCATACCTTATCCGGATGCCCTTCCGTTACCGATTCAGACGTAAATAATTTCTTTGCCATTCGTTCCTTCCTCCTAACTATTATTTGCCTTATCCCCTCTGCCAGTCCGGTTGTCTTTCGTCATTCCGCAAAAAAGCCGCCCGGAAATTCCGGACGGCTCGTTTTCACTTAACCTCATCTTCCGGTTTTCCCGCAGAAATTGGCACCTTGCAAACCGCAGGTTGCCGGGCATCACAGGGCCTGTTCCCTCCGCCTCTCTTGATAAGGGTTTATTCTGTTGTAATTTTAGTTTATCACAGATTATGAAAATGTAAAGAGAAAACCTGCTAGAAAATTTTTCCCGAAATTTAGAGGATTTGATCTATTTTTACGGTTGGCCAAGCATGGTCTTATGCCGGTTTACAAACGGGGAAAGCAGTTTAAACAGGATTCCAGCCAGCAGGCTGTTGGCCCCGCCCTTGATCAGGTTAAAGGGGATAATTCCCGGCAGCATAATGGCATCCACCACATCTTTTTGGGGTACCATAAACATGAACCGTAAAAATATAGTTCATAGGAATCATAATCAGCGTCATAGCCAAGGTGCCCAGCGCCATACCAACCACCGCATCCTTCATCCGTTTTTTTCGATGGTACAGCCAGCCGGTAAGCACCACCAAGGCGCCAGAGGCTACAAAGTGCATCAACAGGCCGACCCAGCCGTCGGAGGAAAACAAAAACGCCTGGATAACCGATACCACCAGCAGAATGGTCATACCAGGGACAGGGCCGAACAGGAGGGTTCCGATCAAAACGGGGGCGTCCGCCATATCGTACACCAAGAAGGGCGCCGCCGGAACCAGGGGAATCCTGACAAACGCCACCAAAATCACGGAAATCGAGGCCAGCATGGCCATTTGAGCCAAGCGGATGGTTTTTGACGATTGTTTCATGAAAGCATCTTTCCTTTCGCGCTGTCCACTGAAACGAAAAAGCGTCCCGGAAAAATCCGGGACGCGCAAAAGCAAACGCTTCTTTTCTTCTTCCATCCGGACTATACCGTCGGCTCTGGAATCTCACCAGATCAGCAGCTCGCGGGCTTCCCATGTTTGAAAGGGTTACCGCCGGTGGGGACTTTCACCCCGCCCCGAAGACAGCTATTAAATTTGTTTAGATTATATCATTCCCTGTGCGGCGTGTCAAGGCCGGCAGCGCACCCACGGGCTCTTTTGTTCCTTTTTCACCCTGCTGCGGACAGTAACCGGACATAGGAACGGTTCCTCGATCAAGGTTTCGTTCATCGTGTAGCCGAACAGCATCCAGAAGGAAACCACCATAAAGGTGATATCGAACAGCGCGCCCGCTCGAATAACGCGTATACCGCGTAAGCGCACAGAGAACAGAAAAGGATGACCAGCTCCCGCTCGCCCCGCTGAGAATATCTGCGGAATACGGCCTTCATCACTTTTCTGGCGGCCAGCACGGCAAAAGCCAGGAAAAGCCCTAAGCCTACCGTGCCGCAGGAAATCAGAATGGTCAGGTAGCCGTTATGCAGGTCAAAAAACTGAAACCCTCTTGCCAAATAGCGGTTGCCGTATTCCAGAATATTGCCCTTGCCGATTCCCATGATCGGATTCTTTTGATAAAGCACCATAGCTTTCTGCAAGGAATCCAGCCGTCCGCTGGAAAGCTCATAATTGCCGTCTCTTCCGATGGTCACCAGCACCTCAGAAGCCGATGTGGCCGCGTCAGAGGTAACCACTGTGGTACCGCTTTTATGCAGCGCATTGATCGCCTGCGCCATGCCATACTGGCTGACCTCCCTCAAGGCAAAGCATCCGACGGAAGCCGTCAGGGCAACCAGCAGGACCAAAACGGTTTTCCTCACCAGGATTTTTCCTTTGGAAAACCCATTTTTCCGGTACATCCGGGTGAACAAAAAGGCCGTGCCGTATACCAGCAGGAACACCATCGAGGCGTTGGAGTCGGACAGGAGCACTGTTAATACATTGACGGCAATTCCAAGATTTAAAAACCATCTGGGCAGTTCTCTTTTCTCAGCGCCGCCCCGGCTTTTTCCATACATCAGGTGGATGCACACAAGCCCCACCACGCTGACATAGGCCGCGATATTAGGATTGGTATAAAGGCCGGTAAAACGGTTATCCATCAAACCGATGCAATAGGAAAACGCCTTTACCCTAGTGAAAAGAAACGCCGCTAAGAGGCCCGCCGCGGCGAATACCGTAATGAGGAACGCCAGGATTTTCGCCATAAAAAACATTTCCCGGCGCACCTTTTCCTTATCCCGCTCCGAATGCATTCCGTAGACAATGAAAAAGCACACCGCCACATGATACATCATCACCAGATTGGTAACCAGGTTATCCTCCGCATGAAGGAGAGCGGTTGCCAAGCCGCAGGCAACAAACGCGCAGAGCAGTCCGAAATACTTTAAATTCTTTCTGGGGTAAAGGCGGCGGAATATATCGATTAGGATTAAAACCGACCACACCATAGTCACGCCGGTCAAAATCTGGAAACCTAATTCAACAAAGCAAAGAGAGCTTAAAAACAAAGACAGAAAATAGCAGCAGCGAAACGCACTGTGATCCCATAAAAATTTCCTCGCCGTACCTTTTAAGGCAGCAGACAACCGCCAATCACTCCTTTCTTTTTTATCAATCTCGGTTTCCAATTATACATCAAACAAAAAGCAAATTCAATCTTTGTGATATTTGACCATACCCGTCTAAGAAAGCCTCTTATCAAATTGTTTTCAGTACATTTGAAAAATATTCAATTTTTATTCATCTTTTTTGGAAAAAACAAATAGAGGATGATTCTTATCATCCTCTATTCTTGGTTAAAATTTTAAGTTCTTACGAAATTATTAATTTTAATGATTTCTTTATTTTTTTCTTGCAGTTTTTATCAAAACCAGGGTTGAAAGCATAGAAGTTTTTTACTGTCTAGGCGGTCGGTGGCTATCCGCAATCCTTCCCCAAACCGTATAAGGAAAAGGTAATTGGCGATTTAGGCTTCCCTTATCGGATTTCCATCACAGAAGAAAAGATGGGGGACGGATTGTTTTCCACCTTCTTTGAGAATTTTGATATTTTAACAGCCGTAAGATAAATCAATGAGATTCTCGTTCCTGGACGGCAGCCGTTTCTTTCCGCATTCCAGTCAGGCTATCCTCTTTTCGAAACGCAAAGCAGCGCTTTTTTCTTGCCGCCATGGCTTTTTATATGCTTTGGGGTATTTAAAAATCAGTACCGCCAGGAAAGCTCGGCCTTGTCCTTGAAAATCGTTATCTTTTCTATCACGCTATCCGCTACTAAGCTTTTCTCCTGATTGGAGAATTTATTCCAAACCGTTAAAGCCTCCGCAAGGCTTTGGGGTGTTTTTCCACTCTTTAAGGTTGTTTTATGCTCCAAGTTTTTTTCCAGGCTGTATTTTTTCCTCTCCAGCTCCTCGGCCTTTTGGCTTAAATAACCCATCAGCGCTTTGCCTGCGCCGGCAGCCTGGCTGGTTAGCTCTTCAATCTGGCGTTCCAGCTCTAATTTTTGCAAAAGGATTCTATTATCCGCCTCCTTCCTTCCGGCGTCTTCTGCGGACACCGCCGGAGTCCTCAGCTTCTCCACGATTCTTTGATAAATAAACTCCTCCAGCTCCCGAGCTCGAATAGTCCCTAGTCCCTCGCATCCGTTATGCCGGATTCTGCCGCCGCAAACAAAATACCGGGTTCCTCCCTCCCCTTTTTTCCTCACCGCCAGACTGCTGCCGCAAATGCCGCACGCAACCTTCCCTACAAGCCAGGAACTCTTTTCCGTTCCCTTAGGCCCGGCCCGTCGGTGCTCCAGACATTTTCTTCGGCAGGCAAGCCAAGTGTCGGAATCAATAATTCCCCTGTGAGGCGCCAGCACCGCCAGGCATCCCGTCAGAGCCGCTTTAGAGCCCTTTTCCTCTTGGTACAGATAGCATCCTCTTTCTCCTGTATACCATCCAGGCGGATCCAGAAGGCGAACGCCCCGATCGCGAAAAAATTGATAAACCTTCCCGTCCGCCTTGACGTAAACCGGATTCCGAATGAGCTCCCCAGCCTAGCCGGACAAAAAGCCTTTCCTTGACGGTTTACCGCTCCCAATTCCTTTAGGTACTGTGCCAGTTCTCCCAAGCTGGCCTCCTGTTGGGCGTAAAACGAAAACATTTCCTTTACCCAGCGGATTTCTTCCTTCACAGGCTGATACCGGCTTGTGGATATCCCATCCATTTTGATTTGCTCCACACGGAAGCCAAAGGGCACTCTCCCTCCCATATAAAATCCCTTTTGACTTCGGGATCGATAGGCGTCGCTGACTCTCTTTTGTATGGTTTCCCGTTCCAGCTGAGCAAACACCGCACATAAATTCAGCATAGCTCTCCCGATTGGTGTCGAGGTGTCAAATTTTTCCGTAGATGAAATAAAACTTACGCCATAGCTTTGAAAAACTTCCATCATATTGGAAAAATCAACGATGGAACGGCTGATCCTATCCAGCTTATACACTACGACCGCTTGGATTTCTCCCCCTGCGGATATCGTCCATCAGTGCTTCGAAGCCAGGCCTTCGAGTATCTTTTCCGCTGAAGCCTCGGTCGATATATGTACGGAATGCCTGCCCTTTAATTTCAAACCGGCAGAATTCCAGCTGACTTTCCACAGAAATGCTGTCCTGTTTCTCTACCGACTGCCTTGCGTACAATCCGTACAAGCTTTTTTTTTTCCCCCTTTGGAGTTTTCCAGCAGACAGAGCGGACAGTTGTTTCTGCGTTCGGAAAATCCGCTTCTTCCTTTCCTCAGGAAGTAAATCCGGACTCGTCTCGCCTATGAGAAAATGACGTCCAAACAGCGTCTGGACATATTCTATCCTCATTTCACCAGCCTCCCCATTTTTCTTTCTTTGTCATTTTATGAAGAAATGCTTGTACGGTATGCCCTGCAATTTCCGAACAGGTTTTGCAGGATTTTATATATATCTTTCGTTTTTAAGCTGAAATTCATTTAAATTTTAGCAAATTCCTTATAATATAGATTTTTAAAAATATTTTCCTGCAAATATTTAAAAATTTTTCATAAAAGCCATTGACAAATAAGGCACGGAGGCTTATAATGCATACATGCAAAGGCAAAGGCGCCGCGAGTAAGAGCTCGCGGCGCCTTTCTTGTTTCTATCACATTTCACCTCTAAAGCGGAAAAACATTTCTGGTCAAGAACCTCCCGCCTTATAATAGTGGGGAGGCAGCCAAACGGTTGGAAGGTTTTCAGATAGTCTTTGCCACAAATTAAATAAAGCGCACAAAGGCGTGTGCTTTGCTGATCCTGACAGCAAAGCATGCGCCTTTTTTATATAGATGAAAGACATCCCGGAAAATTTTTAAGCAAAAAAGGAGGAAACGACATGGATGGATTTTCTGCTGTAAATACCATATGGGTATTAGTCGGCGCGGCATTGGTGTTCTTTATGCAGGCCGGTTTCGCGATGGTGGAAACCGGGTTTACCCGAGCAAAGAACGCCGGTAACATTATTATGAAAAACCTAATGGACTTTGCCATCGGAACGCCGCTGTTCTGGCTTTTTAGGCTTCGGCCTGATGTTTGGCGGAGCGGGAGCGCTGATCGGAGGGTTCGATCCTTTGGTACAAAGGGGACTATTCTTCGATTCTGCCGGACGGCGTTCCGCTTCCCGCATTTCTAATTTTTCAAACAGTATTTTGCGCCACCGCCGCTACGATTGTCTCAGGCGCTATGGCGGAAAGAACTAAATTCGCGGCTTATTGCATTTACAGCGCCGCAATCAGTCTCGTCATATACCCGATTTCCGGACACTGGATTTGGGGCGGCGGATGGCTGGCTCAGATGGGCTTCCATGATTTCGCCGGCTCTACGGCGGTACATATGGTAGGCGGTGTCGCAGCATTGGTAGGCGCCAAGATTCTTGGCCCTCGTATCGGGAAGTACGACAAAAACGGCAAGCCCAGAGCAATTCCCGGTCACAGTTTAACCTTAGGCGCCTTAGGCGTATTCATTTTATGGTTCTGCTGGTTTGGTTTTAACGGTGGTTCTACAGTATCGATGACCGGCGACGACACCATTTTTTCTGCCGGCAGCATCTTCGTTACCACCAATCTGGCCGCCGCTGTTTCTACAGTGGCTACCATGATCATCACTTGGATCCGCTATGGAAAGCCGGATGTCTCTATGACCTTAAACGGCGCTTTAGCCGGCCTTGTTGCTATTACCGCCGGCTGCGATGCCGTCAATCCTGTGGGTGCCTTCTTCATCGGCCTAATCGCCTCTTTCGTCGTGGTTTTCGGAATCGAATTTGTCGACAAGGTTCTGAGGATTGACGATCCGGTAGGCGCGATTGGCGTACACGGCTTCTGCGGTGCTGTCGGCACGATTCTCACCGGACTTTTCGCGGTTTATCTCACAGACGACGCGGGAACTCCCTTGGGCCTGTTTTATGGAGGAGACGCAAGCTTTCTGTTAACTCAGCTAATCGGTGTGGTTTCTGTAATCGCATGGGTTGGAATAACCATGACCATTGTATTTCAGGTGATCAAGCATACTATTGGACTTCGCGCCAGCCGTGAGGAAGAGGTCCGCGGCTTAGATGTTACAGAGCATAACCTCACCAGTTCTTATGCAGACTTCATGCCTATGCCGCCTGAGATCCTCACAGGAAAATCCACAGCTTCCCCCGCTGCTTCTATGGAAAAAGCAGTGGAAGTAAAGCATTATCCCGTTTCTGAATCCGGTACACCCGCTTCCACAGAAACTGGCGCCAAGCTTACTAAGGTTGTAATTCTGTTTAATCAGGATAAGTTCATTGAGTTGAAAGATGCAATGAACGCCATTGGTGTAACAGGTATGACGGTAATCCATGTAATGGGCTGCGGTGTCCAGAAAGGAAACACCCGGTATTACCGCGGCGTTAAGCTGGATGATATAGTCCTGCTGCCTAAAATCAAGCTGGAGATTGTGGTGAGTAAGGTTCCTGTCCAAACGGTTGTAGATACCGCCAGAAAGGTCCTTTACACCGGTAATATCGGCGATGGAAAAATCTTTATTTATGATGTGGAAAACGTCATTAAGGTCCGTACCGGTGCGGAAGGTTATTACGCCTTGCAGGACGATGACGAAGCTTGAACCAAAGCCTGCAATAAGCTAATAATATACTACTCTCTAAAGCCAGTAATCCCACGGAATACCGTGGGATTACTGGCTTTTATGTAACGAAAAGCGCCCAAGAAAAATTTAAATGACCTTTCTGTTCCGCGTTTTGCTTCCCCAAACCGTTGATAGTGAACAATCTCGCGCTCCCTCAGGAATCGGATCGGATCCTTGACGTCTGGGTCATCACAGAAACGGAGAATATTATCATAGGTGGTTCGGGCTTTTGTTCTGCCGCCATGTCTTCATGAAGATCGGTAATGGTGTCGCCGGTTACCTGAATGGTAGCGGCAGACCAAGGCATTCCATTGGCGTCGGCAGGATAAACACCGGTAGTATGATCGACAAAGTAGGTGTCAAATCCCGACTTTTTGATTTCTTCCTCAGAAAGATTTCTAGTAAGCTGATATACAATAGTCCCTACCATCTCTAAGTGATTCAACTCCTCACTGCCTATATCGGTCAGAATCGCTTTTAATTCCGGATAAGGCATAGAATATCGTTGGCTCAAATATCTTAAAGAAGCTCTAATTCGCCGTCAGGCCCGCCATATTGACTGATGATCAGCTTTGCTAAAGCTGGATTTGGCCGGGTAATCTTAATCGGATATTCAAGTCGCTTTTCGTAAACCCACATACGTTATAAATCCCTTTCTCACAGTCTACATCCCATGGCCATGGGTCAGAAATCCAAGCCCATCGGTTGGCTTGAATCTGATTTGCCATTAAAGGGCCATAGGTTTCCTCAAATTCTTTCCGGAGCATTTGACTTTTCATATCGTGCTCCTTTAGCTTCATCGCGGCTTCTTTATTATTGGGATGGGAATCCATAAACATATGAAGCTCAATGACCGCAAAATCCTCAGCGGCAATACGTTTCAAAAGCTTTTCTCGTTCATTCATCTCTTGTTCCCTCCAAATCGTTCCGGCCATAAGACCTTGTTCTACACCATATACAGCTTCTAATTGCTGATAGGGTACATAAGCCATTGCAGGTACAGGATTTTCCGGTAATGGCGATATTCCGTATTCCATGGACGCTAATTTCATAAAGTCATCCATTTACAAAACTCCTTTCAAAGTTTGATCATTGTATCATATGCGCAAAAGTGCGGACAGGTTCTTTTTCTGATTTTGCTTTTACATAATCAAGCAGGGCATTCGCCTTCCATAATAGCGCCCTCTGTTACCGCCTTTCTGTATTTTCCTTGACAATTCGCTTTTTTTTTTTACGTTATAATAGAACTATAGTTCGATTTTTCTGTATTTTAATAACGATCGAACAATGTATGCGCAGGAGGTAATGATGATAGAATTCCGCTGTCCTAACTGCAATAAGCTGTTGGGAAAAATTGATGGCGTCGCGGAAATCAAATGCCCTCGATGCCGAATTACTTTCCGAATGGATAATCGAAATAAAATTGTTATTGAGCGTCTTGAACGCCGGTGAACGCAAAATTTATTGTGTTCGCCGGCGTTTTTTTATCTAGAGATACCATTTTAAAATTTTTAAACACGCCTCTCGTGATCCGGATACCTTGGGCCCTTCTTTTATGCCCGCGTAAAATCATTATTTATCATTTGCCGTCCCTTCACCTTAAAATACAATACTAATGAATGAGAAGGAGGAACTTTATGAGCACACAAACGATTATCAATAAAAAATCTCAGTTTTATGTTCGCGGTGGGTATATTATCGTAAATACAGTCTTAAAAAATCAATACTTTTATCCAGGCGGTGAGATTTTATTATGACCAAGGGCATTGACGTATCTACCTGGCAGGGGAAAATCGATTGGACCCAAGTGAAAGGAGCTGGAATCCATTACGCCATTCTCCGTTCCTCGTTCGGTTCTCCGGATCCTTCTCAGGTGGACAATCAGTTTGAAAACAATTACAAGGGAGCCAAAGCCGCCGGGATCCCAGTAGGCGCTTACCACTACGGCTATGCGGTTTCCGAGGCTGAGGCGCGCCAGGAGGCTAAGTTCTTCCTGGACACCATTAAGGGCAAGCAATTCGAATACCCCGTCTATTACGACGTAGAGGACAATGGAACGATGGGCACGCTTTCCCGGCAGACTTTGACCAATGTAATTAAGGCTTTCTGCTCTGAGGTTGAAAAGGCTGGGTATTATGTGGGCGTTTATGCCTCCCTCAGCTGGCTGGACAGCAAATTCTATCCTGACCAGCTTCCCTATGATGTCTGGGCTGCCCAGTATTTTACTGAGTGCCAGTATTCCGGCCAATATGGCATGTGGCAGTACACCAGCTCCGGCAGCGTTCCCGGAATCCAGGGCGGCGTGGATATGAATGAGTGCTATCAGGATTATCCTAAGGCCATCAAGGAGAAGGGCCTTAATGGTTTTAATAAGCCAACTCCAACTCCAGCTCCCGCGCCCGAGCCAGCGAAAACGGCAGATGTATACTACCGGGTAAGAACCAAGGCGGACGGCTGGCTTCCCGAGGTGAAAAACCTTGAGGATTACGCGGGATTTACCGGAGCCGTCACTGATGTCGCTGTTCGTGTTTCCGCTGGTTCCGTAAAGTACCGGGTACATATTAAGGGCGGCAATTGGCTTCCCTATGTGACCGGCTGCAACATCAACGACGCTGTAAACGGCTACGCGGGAAACGGTTTGGAGATTGACGCTGTTGAAGTGTATTATTACACCCCGGACAGCATCAGGCCGTATAAGAAAGCCAAATATCGGGTCGCTCCTGTGGGTGGAAGCTATTATCCCTGGCAGTATGACAATGAAACCGGAAACGGGCAGGATGGCTACGCGGGCGCTTTCGGCAAACCCATCGGAAAGCTTCAGATTGTAATTGAGTAAGGCGGTGGAGCTGATGTCAACAGAAATCATCGTCTCCGTCATTTCTCTGCTGGGAAAAAGTGGCTAAGCACAATAACCTGATTGAAAGAATGTATAAGGTGGAGGACAGCGCGAAAAGCGCCCATCACCGAATCGACGAGTTAAGGGAGGAACTGAAATGAAAATCAACTGGAAGGTACGGTTTAAAAACCCTGTGTTCTGGTTCAATCTGGGGGCGTCCATTTTTCTGCCTATGCTGGCTTGTCTGGGCTTCAACTGGGAAGACATGACAAGCTGGCTGTTATTGATGAAAGCGCTCAAAAGCTTTCCTTTATTATAGTAAGCGGCGGGAAAATCGGACAGCAGATTCAGATTTCTCCTCTAATGCTGTGTGATTTAATCGGCGCACAATTCGCCTCAGTCGCCTATAATGGATAAAGTGAATTTCCCGATCTGATCAGGAAATTCATCAGCAGAGATCAAGTATGTTTTTCACTTTCCCTGTCGATATCCAGACTCAATCTTTCCGTGATTTTTATAAGAAGCTGGTACGTTCGTTTCAAGCATATACCATGTGTATGGCAAGCGGATATAATTACCACTCCCGGGGTTGCCAACTAGCAGAAAAAAGCCCCTGACAAATGGACATACCATCTGTCAGGGGCTTAAAATGAACTTTCTTTTGGACTCACCTGTTTCTCATCCTATAAGACGATTATTTGTCACTTGTTTAGAAACGATTTATCCCATTGGACTTTACCAATCCCTTTCTGATTTTTCTGAATTATCTACGATTTCACTGGTTAAGAACTGCTCTTTTTGAAAAATGCAATCCAAATTTCTCAAACTCAGCTTTTTCTTCTTCATGAAATCTTCCAAATTCAGGTTTCAGCACATGGGATTCTACGCACCTTTCTTTGACAAATCAATATTGATCTGAACATTTTAAACGGCTTTCAAAACGAGGCTACCGCCTTTTTTTCACTGTACTTTGGACTCACCCTTTACAATGAAGTTTTATTTTTTTATCTATACGATAAAGGCCATTTCAATTTTGTGTTTACCGCTTTTTAAGGAGTAATTTCCCCGGCACTACGTCCGGTTACTTTTATCAGTCTTTCGTTTTACGAAAGGCCCTCTCCGCGCTTCTTTGGGGACTCTCCCAATTTGTTTTGACGCTTACTCCCAAATTTTTGGCTTACAATTGTCCTTGTACCGGACAAAATTAAACTCCTAAATTTCAGCCTTCAAAACATAGGAAGCCTAAAAAGCTCACACGCTTCTATTCAATTTTTATTTGACTGCCGTCCTCATGCCGCGCATATCTTTCTCCATTTTTTGAAAATACAAAAGAACATCCGCCGCGATTTTATTTCGCCATGGGGACGTTCCGCCTTTTGTAAGCTTAAGATAGGAAGCTATCACAAAAAATCTGTTTCTCACCTGTTAAACCGGCGCTTGTGTCAGACTGTCTCGCAGATAAGCTCCGCTCTCGGAGAAACCCACGACTCACCAGGTCTTTTTCAATTTCTAACAGATTTTTGAAGGCAGGGAGCCTCGGTCCCCTGACCGATGGCAAAAGGCTGCGACTGTGAATCGTTCATTGGACTCGCTTCCTTTCCTCTGAAAATTTGCTTCCCAATTCTTTTTGGAAGCTTCTTTTCTTATTTGTCCTCTTCTCTTTGAGTACGATTATATTATACCACGTTTTTAGTAAATGTCAACATTTAAAATTAATAAAATTAATATTTTATGTTAAAAATCTGTAAATAAAATATTTCTTCAAATGCGGTTGACTTGGTAGCAGAAGGGTAAAATAAATACTATCAAATTAGAAAAGAGAGGTTTTATCAATATATGGATAATGAATTTGCCGCCGATCTCATCACCCTGATTGATGACGAGGGCACCGAGCATGAATTTGAGATTCTTGATGTAATCGAAAGCGACGAGGGTACTTTTTACGCCCTTCTGCCTACCTTTGACGATCCCGGAGAAAGTCTGGAAGCCGACGGAATGTATTACATTTTTGAGGCGATCGAGGAGGATGGCGAGCAGCAGCTGGCAGAGGTGGAGGATGAAGAGCTGCTAGATCGGCTCTCTCAAATCTTTGAAAGCCGTTTCGAGGAGCTGTACGAGTATGATGAAGAGGAAGATTCTGAAAACCAGTAATTTCTTTTTTGATTGCTCTGTTAAAATCCAAAAACTGTGTTATAATAATTCTGCGGCAAGGGCCGCTCAATAAGAAAAAAGATCCTGCGTGATTCGTGGACCGTGCTTATATAACCCTACAACTTATTTTTCGGGAGCTTTGTCTCCGCTGGCGGATTGCAGACCTCCCAGCCTTAGCTGGACGAAGGGAGCGTGAAACCAGAGGGCGGGCACCCACCTGTCTTTTGGTAGGCAGGTTATTGATAGCACATTACGGTCAGGCGGGATTCTTTTATACTCTTTTCCAGCGGGTCAGCTTTTATAGTTTTCCTTGCTGCCAGTTCTTTGAAAGACCCCGGTCTAAAAAGCTTTTCCTCAGCCGAAAAGCTAGTATTTCAGTTTAACCCGCAAAGGGGTTTTCTTCTTTTCTCAAGGACAGCCGCATATTTTGATAAAGAAATACGTTCTTTCTCCAAATTTTCTTTTTTGATAAAGCTTGAATATAAAGTTAAAAAGCTGTCAACCGGAATTTATTGCAAAAAACGCGGCGCTGAAGAAATCTTTCAGCGCCGCGTTTTTATTTGGCGGTGTTCTTTTTCCTTCCTCTTTCTTATCTTAAACCGATTGATCATTTTATCTGCCGGCGGTTTTAGAGAAAGAGAGAAAGGACTTTTTTGATTCAGCGTATCTTTCACCCTTTCTTTTGCCATACTAAAAATAAAGGAAACGGGGTGTTTTTTGAAGCTGAAGAATACTTTATCAGCGGTAGGAGGCTTTCTTTCCGGCGCTGTTAACGGCCTGCTTGGAGCCGGAGGCGGTATGATTGCTGTGCCTATGCTGGCCAAATCCGGTCTGGAAGCGAAAAAGTCCCATGCCACCTCGGTGGCTGTCATTTTGCCGATTTGCGTGTTCAGTTCCATTCTATACTTAACTGACGGAAGGGTAACTTTGGGCGATGCCGCGCCTTACCTGCTTTGGGGAGCACTGGGGTCCATCATCGGCTCCTGGCTTCTGACAAAAATCAAGGATGTGTGGCTCCACCGCATTTTTGGAGTGCTGATGCTGTGGGCCGCTGTCAGGATGCTGTTCCGATGAGCTTCCTATGGGCTGCGGCAGCCGGCACCCTATCCGGCATGATTGGAGCCATGGGCCTTGGAGGCGGCGGCGTTTTAATAATCTATCTGACCCTGTTTCTCGGCATGGAGCAAGGTATTGCCCAAGGCGTAAACTTAATTTTCTTTATTCCCAGCGCCGTCATCGCTCTGATCGTATACTCAAGAAAGAAAATGATCGACTGGAAGGCCGCCATACCCGCCGCTGTTTTAGGCGTGGCCGGTGCCTGGCTCGGCACCTATCTTTCCTCTCTGATCGACGGCTACTGGCTTTCCAAGCTGTTCGGCGGCCTGCTGCTTATTATGGGCGTAATGCAGCTCTTTTATAAAAAGGAAAAGGGCGGGGATTCTGCCGGCAGTAAAAAGATCTCTTCCAGCTCTCACCGACAAGGAGAATAAATTCCTTTCCTGCTTCCGATATGCTATAATATTATGAAACAATATTATATTTTTCGGAGGTAGCTTATGAACGCGACGGTTCTTGGCTGCGGGCGGTGGGGTTCCTTCATCGCCTGGTACTTAAATAAACTTGGCTTTTCCGTGACCCTTTGGGGACGTCCCGGTTCCGCTCGGCTGAAAGCACTCTGCGAAACCCGTGATAACGGCTTGCTTACCTTTCCCTCAACAGTAAAATTCACCAACGATCTTAAGCAGGCGGTTTCCGAGGCCGAGCTTCTTTTTATCTCTATCAGCGCCCAATCCTTGCGGACGCTGACAGCTTCGCTGCAGCCCCTGCTTCCGAAAAACACGCCGGTGATTCTTTGCATGAAGGGAATTGAGGAGGCCACCGGCCTACGCTTGACTCAAATCGTGGGAGAATTTATTTCCGCGCCCACTGCCGTCTGGGTAGGTCCGGGCCATGTACAGGACTTTCTTCAGGGGATTCCCAACTGCATGGTGATTGACTCTCAGGACGATACCCTGAAGCAAAGGCTGGTGCCCTTGCTTTCCAGCGAGTTGATCCGATTCTACTATGGTACCGATTTGATCGGCAGCGAGGTCGGCGCAGCGGCCAAAAATGTGGTAGGCATCGCCGCCGGGATGCTGGACGGGCTGGATCAGTCCAGCCTAAAGGGTGCTTTGATGTCCAGGGGAACCCGGGAAATCGCCAGGCTGATTGAGTCGATGGGCGGCAATGGCCTCTCGGCCTATGGCCTGTGCCATTTAGAGATTATCAAGCCACCTTGTTTTCCCAGCACAGCCACAACCGCCGCTTTGGCGAGCTTTTTATTCGCCATGAGCCTTATGGAGAACTAGCGGAGGGAGCCTCTACCGTGCGGGCGTTGTGCCTGCTGGGGCAACGGCTACAAGTGGATTTGCCAATCTGCCAGGCGGTAGATCAGGTGGTTCACCGGGGTGAGGATCCTAGCCTGGCATTGTCCGGCTTGTTTTTGAGAACCTTAAAAAATGAGTTTTAAGGAGGCTGAGCAATATGAGCATCGACCATGGCCGGCCTTTTGATTAGCAGATTCGTCAGGCTGAGCTGCTTTCCAGATCCTCCGGAGGGAATATCCGCTATCTGACAGGCTCTGCCGAAGAGATTTCTTTTCCTGATACAGTCTTTGATGCCGTCACTGCCTGTCAGTGCTTTTTTTCTATTTTGATCACACCCGTCTGGCTCCCAAGTTATTCCGCATTCTAAAGCCTGAAGGAAAGCTGGCTATTATTTATATGGCCTGGCTTCCCTTCGAGGATAAAATCGCCGGAGCCAGTGAACAGCTAGTTTTACGGTATCACCCGGATTGGACAGGCGGAGGAGAGGTTCGTCATCCCATAGAGGTAGATTCCTGCTACAAAAGGTTCTTCACCTGTGAAAACGAGTGCGTTTTCGACGTTTCTGTTCCCTTTACCCGAGAAAGCTGGGCTGGACGAATCAGAGCCTGTCGGGGGATTGGGGCCTCTCTCCCCGGAACAGGTTCAAGAATTTGACTCGGAACACAGACAGCTTCTGCGGGACATTGCGCCAGAACAGTTCTCGATTCTCCATTACTGCGCCGTGACGGTGCTGAAAAAAAAAGGTCTTTTGTCAACTTTTCCAGTGAGCCATAAGAATCCGCTTCTGAAAAAGTAGGCCAATAAAGGCCAGACCGGAAATTTCCGGTCTGGCCTTTTCATATCAAAGCTCCCAGGCTTTGCAAAAAAGCATTCCATTTGGGAAATATTATTAAGGGATAAAAAGCTGTTGACAGCCGCTGAACAGCATTGAAAGCAAGAATAGGATACCCATAAGAAAGCTATAGTAAAACGACCGTTTATTTGCAAGCCTAACTTAATAAAACAAAAACCGTACTAAATTTTAGTTTCCGAAAGAAAAGTCACATGTTTATTCTGGCAGCCATACACACTTAGCTCCCCTTTGAAAGCTTCGCTTGGTTCAGCTTTGTTTCCCGCGATTGAAAATACGGTTGGAGGCTTCCGAGCTGACCAGCATAATCACAATATACACCAGCAAAAACACCGGCAGCAAACCTACGTTGACTTTTGTAGCGACCAATCCGAAAAACGGCGGCAGCAAGGTTGAACCAGTATAGCAGACAGCCATCTGAAACCCCATCATTGACTGGGCGTCCTCTTTTCCAAACCGGACAGGGGTTTCATGAAGCATACAAGGATAAATTGGAGCGCAGCCAGCTCCAACCAGAATAAAGCCGATGAGACATACAAACTGCGGCAAGGGCAAAAGCAGGCACACCACTCCCAAGAGCACCGTGAGCTCTCCGATTCGTATCATCTGCTGGTTATTGAACCGAATGGCCAGGAATCCGGAAACCAGTCTGCCCGCGGTCAAGCCTCCCCAATAGAGGGAAACCCACTGCGCCGCGGCAGCGGCGTCAATTCCTTTTTCCGTAATTAAAAAGCTGCTTCCCCAAAGGCCCAAAGTCATTTCTACTCCGCAGTATAAGAAAAAGGAGATCAGCGCTACCTTCGCGCCCTTGATTTTCAAAGGCCCAAGGGAAGCCCCCTTTCCCGGAGGCAATAGGCGGGTCGAGATCTGCTTCCCGTTCTGGCTCTCCAGGATTTTCACCATTCGCATCTGCCTCCTGCTTTTTTTTGGCTGGTTTTTCCGCCACCTTATTCCATAAGGGCAGAGTCGCGATTAAAACGGCCACCAGGACAAACTGGATGATTGCCACCGTTAGATATCCCATTCTCCAGTCCACACCCAGGCTCATATACTGAGACATAATCAGAGGACCGGCCATGGCTCCAACGCCCCAGAAGCAGTGCAGCCAGCTCATATGCCGGGATTCATAGTGCTCCGCCACGTATTCGTTCAGGCCCGAGTCCACCGCGCCGGCACCGAGGCCCAGAGGGATCGCCAGCAGAATCATAAAAACAAAAGCGGGTACAAAGCTGAAGCCCAGCAGAGCCAGAGCGGTCATCAGCACGCTTACCGCCGTTACCTTTCCCACGCCGAAGCGCTTTAAAAGCTTGCTGCTGAACAAGCTGGAAACCACCGTTCCAACAGAAATCACCATAGAAATAATCCCTGCGTCACCCAGGCTTGCCCCAAATTCCTTCTGAGCGACAGGCCATGCCACGCCTAATAAAGAATCCGGCAGCCCCAGGCTGATAAACGCTGCGTAAATCACAATCAAAAATAATGTAACCATGATGTCTGCTCCCTCATTTTCCTCAATGCAAAATCTTAATGCCGCGCCGTCTTTGACAATCCTACTATACTATCAGGAGGATTGTCAATCGGGCAAATTAATCATTTTAAAGTTCAGCACAATCAGACAAAAGCAAGGCAAATTTTATGTTTCTTTCGCAGAGAGCGGCTAAAAACAGACTTTCTCAAACGGCAGGCAAAAGCTGCAATCAAAAAGCTTCCAACCGAAAGCGTCTTTAAGGCCGCTTTCGGTTGGAAGCTTTTTATTGATTTTGCCGAAACCAGCCGCGGCAGCCTGTTTTTATTCCTTCGCCGGTTCCTGAGCCTGATCAGCCGTCTTTCCTTTTCGGCGCTCCCCTACGCTGGGATTCCCATACATAACAAATTTTTGCCTCTTTCCCTTTGGTCACGCTTCGGCGGATACGGTCAAGAAGATATTTAACAAAGCCTCCCAGGCCAAACCCGGCCATAGAGCAGATCACGTCGTCCACGTCCGCCACGCCGGTATTCAAAGTATATTGAAACGCCTCAATCACAACCACTAGAGCCAACGGAACCAGCAGCCTTTTCCACAGCCTCCAGGCCGGCGTCAGCGCGGACAGGAAGAAGCCAATCGGGATAAAAAAGATCACATCGCTGAAAAACAGCTTCATCCCATCGGGATTTCCCTCTCGAAACGCCTGAATATAACGTAAGATCTGAGAAAAGGGCACTAAATTCAACTGGCGCATCCCACTAAAGTTCATTGGACGGAAATAGAGAAAAAAATCGCCAGCAAAGCAAAATCAGCAGGTAGCATCCGGATGCCACGGAAGCCTTCTGGAAAAAACAGCAAAAGTCCCTTTTCGCCTCCGGTTCGCTCCAATTTCCCTGGGCAAAAATACGCATGAGAAAACAGCAGAGCAAGGGCATTGACCAAACCATCCCCCAGCTCACCCCATCGTACACGTTGACAGCCATGGTGAAATCCTCCATGCTGGGTCCCTCATAGATCCTGATTCCAATCCGGATTGCAAACGTAATTACTGTGAGAAACATGGAGGACAGCATCGCCACGCCTATCGGCTCGTACAGCTTGAACAGAAGCAAAAGGACAAGCGCTATGCCGAAGGCAACCACGGCCACAAAAATCTGGCGGTAAACATCGGAAAAATAGCTCTGCGCGTCTTGGGGCAGCAGAAACATAGCCAGGCCGGCCGCAATAGACACAAACCATTGGATCTTTTGCTCATTCTGGGAGGCGCTTTCACCTTCATAGGCAATTCCTCCTATAATCCAAATAATTCTGTAAAATAATGACCGCGGCGACGCTGTCCACCACAGCCTTTCTTTTTTTTCCCCCTGACATCGGTCTGATTTAGATAGCCATGGGCAGTCACTGTAGTGCCCCGTTCATCCACAAAGGCTACCGGCAGGCCTGTCTTTTCTTGCAGAAGCGCTCCAAATTCCCGGGCGTTTTGGGCGCTTTCTCCTTCGGAGCCATCCATATTTTTCGGCAGGCCCAAAGCGATTTGCTCCGCCCGCCGCTCGTTTGAAAGCTTGACTATTTTCTCTATCAGCCGCTCCCTGTTGTGCTCCTGAATGACGCATAGGGGCGACGCCAGCATTTCCGCCCGGTCGCATACCGCCACGCCGGTACGGGCCTTGCCCAAATCGATTCCCAGGATGATCATCACGCGCTGCCTTTCTTCTTTTCAGGTCTCCACCAATCCTGTTTTTCAAAGGTGGAAACCTCCGGATTTAAATGGGAAGCGTCGTTCTGTGAGACGATGTGCGGCACAAAGCTGTCGTCATATTCCACCACACTGACCGCGGTATTATCGCACCACTCCACGGAATTTAATTCCTCAATCGGCTTTCCGCCCGCGTAACACAGGAAATTCCGGATCGCGCAGCCATGGGTGGCGATGCAAACCGTTTTTCCCGGGTGCTCTCCGGCGATCCTGTCCACGCAGCTTTTCATCCGCTCAAACACATGAACCATCGGCTCGCCGTCCCGCGGTGCAAACTTCCAGGGCTGGTTCTCCCATAAGTCGTAGTCCTCGGGATACAGGGTAGAAAAACTCGTTCCAGGGACCTCCCTCCCAGTAGCCGCCGTTGATCTCCATCAAATCCGCCTCCACATAAATTGGCAAATGATGAAACTGATTGATGGCCTCGGCAGTAGCATAAGCCCGCTTTAGGGGCTGGAATATAAGTAATCGATCTTTACATTCCGCATCCGGAGCGCCAAAAGCTCCAGCTGTTTTTTCCCGTTCTCGGTCACCTCGGCGTCCGTGTGTCCCTGAAACCGTCGGTTTAAATTTCCCGCCGCTTCACAGTGGCGGACCAAAATAATTCTTGTCATGCTTGTCATCTCCTAATTTACCACGGCTTGACCATGCCGGCCAGCTCAGTCACTGAGGCGATTCCCCTGATCATCCAGGTAGCGGTTCAGTCCTTCCTTGATTTTCAGGGGAGCATAGGGATCAGAAAACAGAGCCGTGCCCACCTGGATGGCGGAAGCCCCCGCCAGCATCATCTCCACCGCGTCCCGCCAGGTGGAGATTCCTCCCATGCCCACCACGGGAATTTTGACCGCACCGGCCGTCTGCCAAACCATGCGGACCGCGACCGGAAACACGGCCGGGCCGGAAAGGCCTCCGGTATTATTTCGGATAATGGGACGGCGGGTGTTGATATCGATCCGCATCCCAGTCAGTGTATTGATCAGCGATAAGGCGTCGGCGCCCTCGCTTTCCGCCGCCCTGGCGATCTCAGCGATATCAGACACATTGGGGAAAGCTTCACCATCAGCGGCTTTTTGCAGTGGGCGCGACCTCCCTGGTGATGGCTCCCACGCTTTGACAGGAGGTGCCGAACTGAACCCCGCCATGCTTCACATTGGGGCAGGAAATGTTCATCTCGATCATATCCACAGAGGATTCAGAGAGCTTTTCCGCCATTTGGGCGTATTCCTCCGGCGTGTTCCCGGCAATATTGGCGATCACAACCGTTTCCTGCTCCTTGAGCCAGGGCAGGTCCCGCTCTATAAAATGATCCACGCCTGGATTTTTGCAGGCCGACGGCGTTTAAAATCCCAGACGGGGTCTCGGCGATTCTCGGCGGCGGATTACCCATTCTGGGCTTCAGGGTAATCCCCTTGCAGGAAAGGCCGCCGATCTCCCTCAGCGGATAAAACTCGCTGTATTCCCGGCCGAAGCCGAAGGTGCCGGAAGCGGTGATCACCGGATTCTTAAATTCCACGCCGGCGATATTCACAGTTAAATCCGCCATTAGAAAACCACCTCCTCAGCATTGAACACAGGACCGTCCTTGCAAACGTGGAGATAAGCCTCTTCCCCGTCCGCTTTTTTGATTTTGCAGGCGCACACCAGGCATGCTCCCACACCGCATCCCATCCGTTCCTCCAGGGAAATCTGGCAGGGTACGCCCCGTGCTTCAGCTTCTTCCGCCACACCCTTCAGCATGGGTCCAGGACCGCAGGCCAGCACAACGTCCTTCGGTTCTTCCAGAACCTTCCTCAGCGGCTCGGTAACCAGTCCGCGGAACCCCGCGCTTCCGTCGTCGGTGCACAGAATGACCCGGCAGCCGGCCTTCTCAAAATCCTCCTTCAGAATCACGGCATCCCGGCTGCGGAAGCCCAGGATCACCGTAGCGTTTTTGCCAAAGGGCTTGGCCGCCATCAAAAGCGGAGGCACTCCGATGCCGCCGCCTACCAATACCGCCCGCCTCGAGGGATCCCCTGCTGTAAACCCATGGCCCAGGGGCGCCAAAATATCCACCGTCTGCCCCTCTTCAAATTGGGAAAGAAGCTCAGTGCCCTCTCCCCTCACTTGAAAGACCAGCCGCAGAGTTCCTTCTTCCGGGTCGGCGTCACAAATAGAAATCGGCCGCCGGAGAGTCTTCCCCGGCACCAAAAGATGGGCAAACTGCCCCGGCTGCGCCTTGGAGGCGAACTCCCGGCTCTCCACAGTAAAATCGTAAATTCCGGGCTGGAGCTCTTTTTTGCAGACCAGCCGGCAGGACTGGGTATTGTATTTCATGCTATGTGTCATCCTTCCGTCCTCTCCAGGAGAGGATAAGACTTTATAAGTATTGTAGCGTGCTTTTTAATTCTCAATAGGTTTTCCCAGCAGGCTTTGCTTTCCGGCTCTTTCCGGCAGATAAAGGCCCAAAAGCTTTGAGAGCAGTCTGCTCCGGCGGCGGCCCCTCCGCTGACGCCGCTAAGGTCATAGGCCGCCGTATGAACCGCACCTCTGAATTATCACCGGCTGCGGCTCCGGCGGTGCCGCCCAGATTATCACTTATGGGCCGTCTGTGAAGCGGCCTCTCATCGGAGAAAACGAAAGCTTATCCCGCCTGGATACAGCCTACGATCTCATCCCGCATCCGGATGGCCTCCCGCCGGGCGGCGCCCGCATAATCCCTTTCGTCACAGCCTTCCTTCTGCCAGGCGCAGAGAATCCCCCGGGAGGAATTGATAATGGCTCCCAAGCCGTTTTGGTCAAAGGCGGGGGCTACATCTCTGGCGCCGCCGCCCTGGGCGCCGTAACCGGGCACCAGGAAAAAGGTATGGGGCAAGGCCTCGCGGAGCTCCTGAAGCTGAGCGGGATAGGTGGCCCCCACTACCGCGCCCACGCCGGAATAGCCGTAAGCGCCCATCAGCTCCCTGCCCCACTGCTCGCACATCATGCCCATGGTGTAGTATACCGTATCCTCAGAGGAAATCAATTGATTCTGCAGTTCGCCGGATGAGGGATTGGAGGTTTTCACCAATACGAACATCCCTTGTCCATGGCCTTGCACACCTTCAGCACAGGGTGATTCCATCGGATCCTAAATATCCGTTTACCGTCAAGGCGTCGGCGCCGAAGGCTGAGCAGGCGGCTTCCTCCACCTGGGTTTCTCCCAGATGGGCTGCGGCGTAAGCCTCCATTGTGGTGCCGATGTCGTTGCGTTTTCCGTCCTCAATCACGTACATCCCTTTTTTCCTTGGCGTACTGGATCGTCTGGGCCAGGGTTCTCATTCCCTGCCAGCCGTACATCTCATAATAGGCGCATTGAGGCTTTACTGCCGGCACAATATCGCACAGGGCGTCGATTAAGCCCTTATTGTACTCCAAAATAGCCGCGGCGGCTCCCTCCAGAGTTTTTCCGTAATTCCGATAGGCGTTCTCCTTCAGGTAAGCCGGAAGATAGCTCAGCTTGGGATCTAAGCCCGCCACAGTAGGGTTGTTTTTCGCTTTGATATTGTCGATCAAACGGTCAAACGGCATGATAAATTCCTCCTATGTTTCGGTTTTTGTGTGTTTGATATCTCTCCGCGATTTGTCATTGCTTTTTTTTATCCTTCAAATTCCAGCCTTTGATCTTTTAACGCATTTCTTTCCCTTTCGCTGTCTTACATCATCTTTTTCACCATTTTATCTGTTTTCCTCCACTTGCCGGCTCAGCCGTCCTGGTAGACTATTTTCGCCCCGGCATACGGTCATGACCACCTTGCCGGACAGGGACATACCATGAAACGGGGTGTTTTTGGACCTGCCATGGAGCCTGTCCCGGTCCACCGTCCATCGGCGGTTCTCGTCAAACAAGGCAAAATCAGCCGGCCCGCCGGCTCTCAGCGTCCCGCCGGGCAGCTTTTAAGAGCCGCGCAGGATTCAAAGACATTTTTGCAATCAATTCCGGCAAGGTTAAATAGCCTGGCTTTACCAGCGCCGTATAACAGGCGGACAAGGCTGTTTCCATGCCGATGGAGCCGTTGGGCGCCCTGTAAAAATCCGCCTTATCCTCCTCGCTGTGAGGAGCGTGGTCCGTGGCGATGGCATCCAGAGTTCCGTCTCTCAGCGCTTCCAGCAGCGCCTTACGGTCCTCGTCTGTTCTCAGCGGCGGGCTCATGCGCCAGTCAGCGTTTTTCTTTCTCAGCGCTTCCTCGGTCAGCAGGAGATAATGGGGGGCGGTTTCCCCAGTGACCTGCACGCCCCGTTTTTTAGCGTCACGGATCATGGCGGCGCTCACCGCCGTGCTCACATGGCAGATATGAATCGGGACGCCATAGGATTCCGCCAGCGCGATTTCCCTGGCTGTAGCCGCGTTTTCGCTGGCCGCCGGCACGCCGGGAACATTCAGTTCCCGGGAAACCGCGCCCTCGTTCATCAGTCCGCCCTGGGACAAATACAAATCCTCGCAATGTGATACCACCCTCAAGCCAAGGCTGGCGGCTTCCTTCATGGCTCTGGCCATCAGCAGGGAGTTCTCCACCGGCCTGCCGTCATCCGTTAAAGCAACGGCGCCGGCCTTTTGCAGTTCCATGAAAGGGGCCAGCTCCTCCCCTTTCATTCCCTTCGTGATGCAAACGGCTGGATAAACCCTGCAGCAGGCGCTTTCAGCTCTTTGCAGGAGCTCCTCCACCAAGGCGGGAGAATCCATAGGAGGCTTTGTGTTGGGCATAGCCAGCAGAGGTCACTCCCCCGGCGGCGGCGGCCCGGCAGCCGGTGAACACGTCCTCTTTATAGGTAAGCCCCGGATCTCTCAGATGAACGTGCATGTCCACAAGGCCTGGCAGCAAGGCGAGGCTCTGAGCGTCCACGGTCTTATCCGCTGGGTCCTGTATATTTTTTCTATTTTTTCAATAACTCCATTCCTGCATAGCAGGTCAAGCCGCTCACAGCATATTTTTTCAGGGTCTGCCAGCTTAGCGCCCCGGATTAGGATGCTTCCCATTCGATCACCTCATTTTTCTCTAATGATAGCATACCCTTTTTTTCTTCCTTTCTGTAAAAGGAAGATCCAAAAGAAAGATGCTGTTTTTTTACCGTTCGCGCGGCGGTGGGCAGAGAAACGCACGGCAATTAAAAACAAATTCACACGGCGAACGCCCGCATGGCCGCTTTCATGATTTTAAGGCGGTTTCCCAAGGAGGCTCCATCAGGAATCAGGAAAGCCTATCGTCTTTTTACCCACCGGGCCGTCTCCGCTGTTTTCAAAAATGATTTCAGGTTTTGAATGAAGCCTCATTCCACCGGAAAGGTCCCTCCCCGGTTACTCTGGCATAAATCAGCGGTTCCTTTTCCGGAGGCTGGGAGCCAAAGGAAAGAGCGCTGCAAAACGTATCCGCAGCCGGAGAGAGAAGCTCTTTCCGGCTGGTAAGCAGCGTGGCTATACTGTCGCCTTTCCGCACAAAGTCTCCCGGCTTTTTATGAAGCTCAATTCCGGCGCCGTAATCAACAGCGTCTCCTTTTCTCTCTCGGCCCGCTCCCAGCTGAGCGGCGGCCGCGCCGACCAAACGGGTATCCATATGGGTAAGGAAGCCCTCCCGGGAAGAAAAAACCTCTTTTCGAAAAGAGGCCTGGGGCAGCCGGGAAAAGTCCTCTAAGGCGCTTTCATCCCCGCCCTGGGCTTTTACCATCTCCTTCAGCTTGCGAAAGGCTTCCCCATTGCCGAGCTGCTTTCTTGCCAGGGCGCAGCACTCCTCCTGCCCGCCTTTTCCCGACAGGGCCAGCAGCCCTGCGCACAGGTTCAGGCACAGCTCCGTCAGATCCTCAGGGCCTTGCCCCCGCAGGGTCTGCACGGCTTCCATCACCTCCAGGGCGTTGCCGATCCGGTTTCCCAAGGGGCGGTCCATATTGGTAATCAGGGCCGCCGTTTTCCGGCCCGCCCTGGTTCCGATGCCCACCATTTCCCGCGCTAAGGCGGCGGCGTCCTCAGCCCGCTTCATAAAGGCCCCGCTGCCGGTTTTCACATCCAGCAGAATACAATCCGCCCCCGCCGCCAGCTTTTTGCTCATAACGCTGGAGGCGATCAGCGGGATGCTCTCCACCGTGGCGGTAACATCGCGCAAGGCGTAAAGCTTTTTATCCGCCGGTGCCAGATTCCCAGTTTGGCCGATAACGCAGCAGCCCACCCGGTTGACAATCTCAATAAACTTTTCCCGATCCAATTCCACTTGAAAGCCCGGAATCGCCTCCAGCTTATCCAAGGTTCCTCCCGTATGGCCTAGGCCTCTTCCGCTCATTTTCGCCATTTTCACCCCCAAAGAGGCTACGACCGGCGCAACCACCAGAGTGGTTTTATCTCCCACGCCGCCGGTACTGTGCTTGTCGGCCTTAGCCCCGCCGATACCGGACAAATCCACCTGGTCTCCGGAGGCAGCCATTGCCATGGTCAGATCTGTTGTTTCCCGCCGATCCATTCCGTTGATGCAAATAGCCATCAGCAAAGCCGACGCCTGATAATCCGGGATCATCCCCTGGGTGTATTGACTCACAAAAAGCGGATCTCCTCCTCCGACAGGGCAAGGCCATCCCGCTTTTTGGCAATGATGTCATAAATTCTCATAGGCGCACCCTTCTTCAATCAATAAATTTAAACCGGCAAGGCCGCCTTCCGTCGTTTGGAATCCAAAGAAAGCCGAATCGAAAGGGAACCGCCGCGCAAGCAGGAAACGAAAACAGAGAAAAACCCAAATTCAACAGCCGGAAACCGAGCCTGAAGCCAGCGGGAAAAGGGCTTCTAATTATTTTAATCTTCGGCCGCAGCTCTTCCGCGGAGCTTAAAAACATTCAAAGCGCTGCGCGCCGGCTTCACCAATAGCCGTTCCCAGCTTGCTTTCCCCCAAAAATTCTATTTATCTGGTATCCGGGAAACATTTTACACGGCTATTCCTCCAGCCTGCTCTTCCGGAAGCCCCTGGGCAAAAGCTCCTTCAGCAAATAAGCTTCCTCCACCCCGTTCTCCGTCGCCAGCAATATCTCAAAGGTTTCCGGGTCGCAGAACTCCGCCATCACCTGGCGGCACACCCCGCAGGGCGGGCAGGGATTTTCCGGGTTCTCTCCGGTTCTTCCTCCCGCTACGGCGATGGCCAGAAACTCCCGCTCTCCCTCGCTGACCGCCTTAAAAAAGGCCGTTCTTTCCCCGCAGCTTGTCGGACTGAAAGCGGCGTTCTCAATATTGCAGCCGGTATAGACTTTTCCATTCTTAGTCAAAAGGGCGGCTCCCACGGCAAAAATGGGAATAGGGCGCGTAAGCGTTTTTCTAGCCTCCAGCGCCAGCCTGCCCAGCCTCTCACGGTCCATGAAACCGCCTCCTTTTACACTGATTTACGCCAGCTCCAGGGCGACCTCCATCATCCGGGTAAAGCCGATCTGCCGCTCCTGCGCCGGAAGGGATTCTCCCCGCAGCGGGCAGTCGGAAACCGTCAGAAGGCACAGGGCGTTTTTCCCGCACCGGGCGGCGTTCATATAGAGGGCGGCGGCTTCCATCTCCACCGCCAAGACCCCCATCCGCTTCCATTTCAGTAAGGACTCCTCATCGTCGCCGTAAAACAAATCGGATGAAAGCACATTGCCCACCCGAATCGGAACCCCCTTCCGTCCGGCGGCGGAAACAGCCTTTTCCAGCAGCGCAAAGCTGGCGGTAGGGGCAAAAGGCGCCCGGCGCCGATACTGGGCGGCGTAATTGGAATCGGTGCACGCTCCTATGCCGGCGATCAGATCCCGGAGCTGTACCTGATCCGCGATGCCGCCGGCGGTTCCAATGCGGATGATATTCTCCACACCGTAAAAATGAAACAGCTCATAGGAATAGATTCCGATAGAAGGCATACCCATACCGCTGCCCATAACGGAAACCGGCTTTCCGCGGTAGATTACTGTGTAGCCCAGCATATTCCGCACGGTATTGAAGCATTTTGGATTCTCCAAATAGGTTTCCGCGATAAATTTGGCCCGCAGAGGATCTCCGGGCATCAAGACTGTTTGGGCGATCTCTCCCTGCTTTGCACCGTTGTGAGGGGTTGGCGTATTCTGCATTTTTATCCTCCTTTGAATCCTGCGGCCGCTTTGCTTTCAAAACGGCTCTCCGCAGCGTTTCTCACCGGCGCGTTTGCTTGACCGCGCGTTTCCCGCGCCGCCGGCTGTCCGCTGCTTTTTTTCATTCTCCATCCCGCTTTTTCAGCGCTTTTGTTATCAGGCTTTTAGCAGATCCGCCAGCCGGCTTTTTCCCCAGGCGAGAGGCGGCAGGCGGAAATACTCTAATATCGTGGCGGAAATATCCGCGAAGGTGGGAAGGGTTCCCAGATTTTTTCCTTTTCGAACCCGGTTCCCGGCGGTCAGCCAGGGCACATATTCCCGGGAATGATCAGTAGAGGGCGTGGATGGGTCGCAGCCATGGTCTGCCGTTATCATCAAAAGGTCCTCCGGGCCCAGTCCCTCAAGGAGCCTGGGAAACTGCCGGTCAAAATAGGAAAGCGCCTGGGCGTAGCCTTTTGCGTCGTTCCTATGCCCGTAAATCATGTCGAAGTCCACCAGGTTCACAAAGCATAAGCCATTGAAGTCTTTCCTCGTCAGTTCAACGGCCCTTTCAATTCCCTCCGCATTGTTTTCTGTACGGTAGGCTTCCGTGACGCCCCGTCCCGCGAAAATATCCACGATCTTTCCAACCGACAGCATAGACAGCCCCGGCTGGGCCGAAATCCGATCCAAAAGAGTGTCTCCGGGCGGATCCAGGGAAAAATCATGCCGGTTGGAAGTTCTCACATAGCTTCCCGGTTCTCCCACAAAGGGACGGGCGATGATCCTGCCCACGCCGTGCTCGCCGGTCATCAGCTTCCTGGCAAGGCGGCAAAGCACCGGTAAAGCTCCTCCACCGGCACCGTCTCTTCGTGAGCCGCCACTTGAAACACGCTGTCAGCGCTTGTATAAACGATCAAGCCTCCATTTTTCTGAGCCTGCTCCCCATAGTCCCGGATCACGTCGGTGCCGGAATAAGGGCGGTTACACAGCACCTTACGCCCAGTAAGCCTCTCGTATTCCCGAATGATTTCCTCCGGAAAGCCGTGGGGATAGGTAGGCATCGCTCTTTGTGACACAAGGCCGGCAATCTCCCAATGGCCGGTTGTGGTGTCCTTTCCCATAGAAACCTCTCTGCACCGGCCGAAGGCTCCCGTAGGAGCGGACTCCTTCGTCCCGCAGGTTACTCCGTCAATATTAAAAAGCCCCAGCTTTTTCAGATTAGGAACCTCTAAAAAGCCGCTGCGGAAGCAAGCCGCCAGGGTATTCTTTGCCCTGGTCGCCGTATTCCGCTGCGTCGGGAGCCGCTCCAATACCGAAGCTGTCCAGCACAATCAAAAACACTCGTTTCATTCAGCATCTCCTATTTTCGTCTGGTGGTTTCTCCCTGCCGAAAGGCTACGGGAACTGTTTTTTGAAGATTCCGGGGCCCCGCGCCCTGGATCAGTTCCTGAAGCAAGGAAAACGCCTCTCTCCCCATCCTCCGCGCCGGCTGAACCACTGTAGTCAATTCCGGCGTCATCAGCCTTCCCAAACGAACGCCGTCAAACCCCACCAGCATGATATCCTCCGGTACTCGGATTCCCTTACCGCTCAGGTATTTATATACGGAAAGCGCGGTCATATCGCTGGAGCAAAGAATCCCATCGGTATCGGGAAAGCGTTCCAAAATATGGGGAGCGCAGGCGAGTCCGCTTTCAAAATCATAGCCGCAGTCCAAAAAAAGCGGGGCTCTAGATTCCATTTTCGGCACACATCCATGTACCCCTGAAAACGCATCTGCCCGCTGCTGTAAAGCTGAGGACCCCGCAGGTGAACCAGCCTTTTGCAGCCGCAGTCCACCAAATGCTCCGCCGCGAGCTGTCCGCCTAAATAGTTGTCTGAGGAGACGGACGCCTCATATTCCCGGCCGGCTTTCCGGTCGACCACTACCACAGGCAGGCGGCACCGGCGGATTTCCTCCTCCATCTCGTCGTTGTTGGCGGTGATAACAATGCCATCCGCGTTCATTTCGCTGAGAAGCCTGATATAATCCCATTCTCTTTTCGGCTCCCGGCCGCTGTCGCACACCACCACCTGATAGCCCTTCTCCTGGGCAGCCTCCTCCAAGGCGGTGCCGATCTCATTTAGAAATAAATTGTGTAAAGAGGGAATCACATAGCCAATCAGCGAGGAAGGCTGTTTATAAAATGCCTTGGCGCTTTCTACGGGCTGAAACCCGGTTTCCCTCATCGCCTTTAAAATTCTCTCCCGCTTTTCCGGGGCCACCCTGGCAGTGCCGTTGACCACCCGGGAAACCGTAGCCAGAGAAACCCCCGCCAGCCTCGCGATATCGCTGAGATTTGCCAAAGCCCCACCTCCTGTTATTATAACCGGATAAATTGGTTCAGCTGCCATCCCGGCTTCCTTTTCCGCGTAAATTTTTTAAGCCAGCCATTACTGAAGGCGTTTCCTGGCTTCCTCACAGCAAGGCCGGAATGCCGAGGGCACCGCCCTTTGCTCCAAGCCCTCCAGATCCAGCCAGAGGAATTCCTCCGGCTGCCCCAAAACCCAGACGCCATAGCAGCTAAGCTTCCATTCCACATGGGTAAAAACATGCTGGTAGCTGGGCAGTCTTTCCGTGCGCAAAAGCTTCATGCCCTTCTCAGCGCACCAGATTTCCGCTTCTTTTTCCGTCAGAGCTCCCTCCGCGTTGGGGAACTCCCACAAATTTTTCAGCACGCCGGTATTCCCCCGCTTATGGAGCGCCGTCTTATTTTCGCTGAACAAAATCAGCACTGTCTTATCTTCCTTTTTTCTAGGCTTTTTCGGCGGCTTGACCGGAAATTCCGTCATGCTTCCCAGCCGGCGGCTCTCACACAAAGCGCTGAGGGGGCAGCCCCGCATTTGGGAACGCCGTTCGGAAGGCAGACGGTAGCTCCCAAATCCATCATCGCCTGGTTGAAATCCCCGGGACGGTCCTCCGGCTGAAGGTCCTGCACCAACGCGGTGATGCGTTTTTTTGTTTCCGGAGAGGTAACGTCGCTGCTGTCTGCGGTCAGCCGCGTCATCACCCGGAGCACGTTGCCATCCACTGCGGTGACCGGCAGCCCGAAGGCGATGGAGCCGATGGCTCCTGCGGTATATTCCCCAACGCCCGGCAGCCTTTTCAGCTCTTCAAAGTCTCCCGGCAGCTGACCGTCATACTGCTCCACGCAGGCCCGAGCGGCCTTTTGCAGATTCCGCACCCGATTGTAGTAGCCTAAGCCCTCCCACAGCTTTAACAGCTTATCCTCCGGCGCCGCCGCCAGATCCCTAATGGTGGGAAGCTCCCGCAGAAAGCGGCTGTAATACTCCTTGACCGCCTCCACCCTGGTCTGCTGAAGCATGATCTCCGAAAGCCAAACATGATAAGGCTGAGGGTCCTCGCGCCAGGGCAGAATCCTGCGGCACCGGTCGTACCAGCTGAGGAGCAGGCCCTCCATACTCTGTAAACCGAAAAGAGGACGTGCCTCGTCCTCTTTGTTCCGTTCCTTTCTCATCTTCTCCATTTAAGACACCATTGCGGCCAGCCTGACTGCTTCCTCCGCTGCGCTGGCGGCGTCCGGAGTGTATTGGTCAGCGCCGATCGACTGGCAGAAATCATCGGTCACCGGCGCGCCGCCGATCATAACCTTCACCTTATCACGGAGATCAGAGGCGTTCACAAGCTCTACTACCCGTTTCATTTCTCCCATCGTGGTGGTGAGCAGAGCGGAGCAGGCGATGATCTGGGCGCCGCTGTCCCGGGCGGCCTCAAGATATTTTTCCGCCGGCACGTTTACTCCTAAATCAATCACCTTTAGGCCCCGGCCCTCCATCATCATTTTTACCAGGTTCTTCCCGATGTCGTGCTGGTCTCCCTTTACGGTACCGATCACTACGGTGCCCTTATCCTCGACATCCCCGGTTTGCAAGGCAGGCTTGAGCACCTCCAGTCCAGCGTTCATCGCCCGGGCCGCAATCAGCACCTCCGGAACAAACACCTGGTTCAGCTTAAATTTATCCCCGATAACTCCCATACCTGCCAGAAGCCCCTGCTCTAAAATATCCTTAGGCGCTATTCCTTCCTCTAAAGCCTTGGCCACAAGCTGCTTGACCTTCGGCGCCCGGCCCTGCTGAAGCAGCGCGCTTAATTCTTCTAAAATACTCATGCTTTGTTCCCTCCGGAATTCCATGGCTTTCCTGAAGGCCCCAAAAATCTCCTTTACCTGCCCTTGGAAAGCTCTTGTTATTAGGATACCATATTTTATCCCCGCAATCAATGTTTCCGGGCCCATTCCCTTTTTGAAAAAAATGTGCTATGCTTATTGCTGTCCTAATGCGGATCCCTCCCACAGGGAGGACAAAACCTGTACGCGGCACAGCCTGTTCGGCAGCAATAATTTCAAGCGTCCGCCCTTAGGGAAGCTTTACCAACACACTGGCGGCTGCAGCCGGCCGCGCCGATCTTTATCTTCTAGCTTTTGGAGGCGCTGAGTCATGCATTCTCAAATATCCACCCTTCATTTGATCAAACGCTTTGTCCCTTATTTTAAAAAATATAAAGGGGTTTTATTTTTAGACCTATTCTGCGCCGCTCTGACGACTGTCTGCGAGCTGGTATTTCCCCTGATTGTGCGCTATATCACCGATATGGGCATGAATCACCTGGAGAGCCTGACGGTACAGATTATTTTGACCTTAGGCGGCTTTTTACCTAGTGCTTCGCCTGATTGACACCGCCGCCAACTATTATATGGCTGACGTCGGCCACATTATGGGCGCAAAGATCGAGACGGACATGCGTAAGGATCTGTTCGCTCATCTGCAGAAGCTCTCTTATTCCTATTATGACGAAACCAAAATCGGACAGCTGATGGCCAGAATCACCAGCGACCTGTTCGATGTTACCGAGTTCGCGCACCACTGTCCAGAAGAATTTTTCATCGCCTTTTTAAAAATTTTAGTTTCCTTTCTGATTCTGTGCAACAGCAGTGTGCTTTTGACGGTAATCATCTTCGCCATTCTCCCCTTAATGCTGCTGGCCGCCATGTATTTCAACAAGCGGATGCGCCGGGCGTTCAAAAAGTCCAGAAATCAGATCGGCGAGATCAACGCTCAGGTAGAGGACAGCCTGTTAGGGGTTCGCGTGGTAAAGTCCTTCGCCAACGAGCCTATTGAAACGGAAAAGTTCCGCAGCGGCAATGAAAAGTTTTTTAAATATCAAGCGGGAAATGTATAAATATATGGCCGGCTTCCAGAGCAGCACCCGGCTGTTCGACGGCATCATGTATATCGCCGTGGTGGTAGCGGGCTCCCTGTTTATGATTTATGGTAAAATCACTCCCGGCGACCTAGTGGCCTATCTTCTGTATGTCACCACCCTGCTCACCTCGATCCGCCGGGTGGTAGAGTTCACCGAGCAGTTTCAGCGGGGCATTACCGGCATTGAGCGGTTTATCGAGGTAATGGACGCGCCGGTGGAAATCCGCGACGAACCAGATGCCGAGGAGCTGAAAGACGTTAAGGGGGACATACAGTTTGATCATGTCAGCTTCCGGTACTCCGGTGTGGACGAGGATGTGCTGACCAACATTAACCTTCACGTGGCTCCGGGACAGAATATCGCCTTGGTCGGCCCTTCCGGCGGAGGAAAAACCACCCTGTGCAATTTAATTCCCAGATTCTACGAGGTCACCTCCGGCCGGATTCTCATCGATGGACAGGATATTAAAAAGATCACTTTGCAGTCCTTGCGGAACCAGATCGGCACCGTACAGCAGGAGGTCTATCTGTTTTCGGGCACTATTTACGAAAACATCGGCTACGGAAAGCCTGGCGCCACTCAAGAAGAAATCATCCGCGCCGCTAAGCTTGCCGGCGCCCACGAGTTCATCGCGGACCTGCCCGACGGCTATAACACCTATGTGGGAGAGCGGGGCGTAAAGCTTTCCGGAGGGCAAAAGCAGCGGGTCAGCATCGCCCGGGTTTTCCTGAAAAACCCGCCGGTTCTGATTTTGGACGAAGCCACCTCGGCCCTGGATAACGAGAGCGAAAAGCTGGTGCAGCGCTCCCTGGAGGAACTGGCGAAGGGCCGCACTACCTTTACCATCGCCCACCGCCTCACTACCATACGGAACGCGGATTTGATTCTGGTCTTGACTGAGGACGGCATTGTGGAAAAAGGAACCCATCAGCAGCTCATGGCCCTGGGCGGAGTTTATCACAGTCTTTACAGCATGTACGGAGCTTTCGATGGATAAATCGAATTCAGCATGGCGTTTTAAGGGCGCTCCCTTACCCACAAAGCCGTCAGTCGCCTCGAATCAAGAAACGCCCGAAAGCGGAAAGGCGGAAGCCTTTTACCGCTTTCGGGCGTTTTGATTAGATCCTGCGTACCGAAAACCACGAGCCTAAAAATGCCAAAAACTCATAGAACACAAACACAGCGAAAAAGCCCAGCGCTATTCCGAGAAGGAAACCGCTGGCCACGTCGGAGGGATAATGCACAAACAAATACAGCCTGGAAAAGCCGATCAACGCCGCTAGGACCAAGGCCGCGATGCCCAAGGGCACATTAGCAAAGCAGATCACTGTTGCCGCCGCGAAAGATGACAGCGTATGGCAGGAGGGCGCAGAATAGTCATGAGGCCTGCTGATCAGCAGCTCCACATCCGTATTGTTGTTACAGGGCCGGATCCGGCCGATCAGCGGCTTCAAGGCGATATTTCCCACCGCTAAGCACAGCACCAAGGCCACCATCAGCATAAAGCCATAGGGCCGTTCTGTCTTTCTGGCCAGAAAGACAGCGGTAACCACCAGCCAGATCAGGCCGCCGTTTCCCAGCAAAGTAATCTTAGGCATCACCTTATCTAAAAACGGGCAGCTGGATACGCTTTTGAATATACTCCAAAATGCGGTTGTCCAACCGCCGAATCTTCTCCATCATACGTGTTCCTTCTCCAATTCCATAACAAATCCTTTGTCTTTTATTATACTCCGCAAACGATATGGCCGTCAATCAGAAACACATAATAGGCAGTATGCCGAAACAATCCTCTAAAATGGACCGGCCGCCACGCGCGGCCGGTCCAACCTTTTTTAGCGCTTATCATCAGGCGCGCCAAAGGAATAAATAGATTTATACAGCAGATCCAAATCCTCAAAGCTATACGTTCCGTCATGGTTGATATCTGCGGCTTCTAAGAACAGTCCTTTAAGAACCGCTCTGCTTTCATGGTAAAACTCATGCTCCACCAAGACGGAAACATCCTTTTTGGTTCACGTTTCCATCCCCATTAAGATCGCCGTAAATAAGCAAGGCTACCTGGTCGCATGGAACGCCATCCCGCAGAAGCGTAAAAGGTGGTTCCGGTTCCCACGCCTCCCGTGGAAACCCGAGTACCTTCAAAATTTCGTACTACCAGTTCCCCGTCATACTGCAGATTCGCCTTGATTTGGGTCAGTGTGCTTCCAGGCTCTATACCGGTCATCACCCTGGTCTTTTCATCAATGCTGTAAACCTGGCTGGTAATCAGCCTGGAATCCTCCCCGCTGGAGGAGGGATTGGAAGAGCTTGAGCTTCCCGTTCCGGAAGAATCTGTCGAACCTGAAGTATCATCCGTAAAGGCAACGGTATAAACACAGCTTGCCGGCAGTCCGCCGGAGGTACACAAATTAGACAGCTTCACCTGATAATTTCCTGCTACCAGCGGCTCCGGAGCCGGAAAACTGAAAAAGCTTCCTTCCAGCTCCAGGCCGTTGTCCAGCGTCCACGCAGCAGTCTCGCCGGTTGCCTCATTGCGAACTGTCACCGCCGGGTCTCCCCTGCCTGAATTCAAAAGCTCCGGATTCAGCGATACCGTCCAAGATTCTGGGCTTCCCTCGGATAAAGGATAAATGCCCGGCAGAGGGTTTGCCAAAAACGCATTGCTTTCCTCGGTAAATTCCTCTACCGTCACTTGATCGGTAACGCCATTGGTATATTCAACCCTTATTCCGGCGTTGGAGTCCGATACACCGTAAACCATGCCGCCGTCGGCAAACAAAAACGCCGGGTTCCTCTTTTCCAGGGTTAGCTGTCCCAGCACAGATCCATCTGCTCCTAAAAGTAACAATCTGGAATCAAAATCCGCTAAAATTCCGTTCTGATAGAGACAGGCGGCGCCCTGGCTTTGAGAGGCGTAAAGCCTCTCCACCGTCAGATCCTCCTCGGAAACCCGGTAAACATTCCCAGCCTCATCGACAGCCAGCTCCGAATCCAGCATCCGCAAGCCATCTCCTACCGGATCACCGGAAAACGCCGCCACCTCATCAGCCTTAACTCTCCACAACCCTCCCGACTGAGAAACTAAATAGACGCCGCCGTTCGAGGGCGCGGCGACCAACTCGGAAATCGGTTCCTCCAGGTCGCAGAATGGAACTAAGCTTTGTATTTTCTCTTCGCTGCTTTCAGCGACATCCTCAGTGATATACAGCATGTTAGGCTCAGAGCCTTTAAGGAGGTAGACCGTTCCATCCGAAGCGGCCGCAAAAGCTCCGCTGGACAAGTCCGATAGTCCACGAAGCACCGTGGTTTTGCCAAGCTGAGAAAAATCACTGGAGCCGTAGGAAAACAATTTGATCTGCTTTTGCACTACGCCGTCCTGGTACCGTGCGGTTTCACAAGCTAAAACCACCCGGTCCGGCAGCACGGACAGCCCGCGGAATCCTCCGGAAATTTCCCACAGGGGTTGAGCGCTTTGACTGGCGGTATCGGTCAAAACGCCGAAGCACTCAGACTCACTTCCGCCGACCAGCAGCAAATTCCCATCCCGCAAATACCGGGCGTCTTCCAATTCGGCGCCCGGTTTCTGAAGCTCAATTTCATAGCTTGCCTGCACAAATTCCCCCTGGGCGGAAATCGCCGTATATCCAATCAAAGCGATGACCAGCAGTGCCGGAATTACTAGCTTCCATAGTTTCCGTTTCATCCCGATCCCCCAGCTTCTTTTCCAAAATATTTTTATTGCACAATTCTAAATTAAAAATTTTTGCTTTCAATTATTCACAGGTCTTTCCTATTATTTTATTTAGCATGAAAATTTTTCCAGTTGCAACGAATTGTGAATACAAATCACACAAAACACAAAGCCCTGGGACACGATAGGCTTTCCCTATCGAAATCTCAGGGCACATTTTAAAATAATTCCGGACGATCAAGCCCGTATTGCTGCTCCGCCTGGGAGGTATGCAGCAAAAAATGATAAATAGGCGCCAGCACACGAAAATCTTTCTCCAGCTTTTGTGACAGCCTGTCAGAAAACAGCAGATTAAAATCGCTGCTTTCCGCCACAAAGCTAATTCCTCTTTGCTCCAGCCATTGCCGTTCCTCCTCCGGGCGCTGCGGATAATGGGGGTGCTTATACCGCTCCCCCTCCATATGGAAAAGCTTTTGGGATAAAAAAGCTTTCTTCGCCTTTTCGAACGCCGGATCGCCTTGCAGGATCAGCCGCCGCATCGTATTCATATACGCCGCCGAAGCGTGATAGAAGCACCCATAATTAAATCCGTCGCAGGTAATCTCAAAATAAATTCCCGGCACCTCAGTACCGTGCATTTTTCCACGCTTGAATATGAGCCACATGGTATCCCGGTAAAGTGATTTGTCATGGCTGTACCGGGTATCCCGGCGCAGGCGGCAAATCGTCTTGTCCACCCGCGGCTCTGTGGTCACCTTAGCGTCAATTTCCAGCATTACCGGTGTGAGCGACCGTACCAGATCCTTCATCGGCTCCAGCAGTACAGCTTGATAAGTATCTTTATGATCTAAGAACCAATCCCGGCTGTCCTGCAGCCGGTTTTCAAACAAAAAATCTAAGGTCTTTGCCGAAAACGCCATTAAACTTCCTCCTTATTTTAAAAAGCGGCGTGAAGCCTCACGCCGCTTTTTTATCATTTACACTGGTTTGATACCTTAATTATCCACCAGTTGGGGTTTCCTCTGAAGACGAAGGGGAACTGCTAACAGGTTTGCTGGAAGTCTCGCTGGAAGATGGCGGCGCTGTACTGGATGGCTGGCTGCTGCTTGGAGCAGTGCTGGAACTGGCGGGCGGGGTAGTACTGGAGGTATTCGCCGGTTTGTCCCCGCCGCCGTTTTGACTCGGCGCATTGGGATCCGTGTTAGGCCCTATTTTATAGACCGCGGCGCCCTCCATGTAATACGAGGAATCAATTGGCTCCCTTTTAACCTCCTGGCCGTTTTTATAAAACACCTTTTCGCCCTCTGCGGTATAGCCGTAGCAGGCGTCGGTCCACCATGTGACCGTGCCCTCAGGCAGGCTCTCATCGACAATATACTCGGTGGGCGGAGGCGGAATGACGCCTGTCTGCCAGCTTTCCACCTCAATAGTATCCCATTCATCCGACGGATGGCCGTAAATCTGTACGACCAGAGTTCTTCCATCCATATAGGCCTTGATATAAACCGGATAATCAGAAGAATTTTTAAACTGGAAATCAGTGGAAGGATAATCTACCGTAGCATCCTGTCCGATCGGTACATAAGAAGAAGGCCACCGATGGTTATAGCGGGTAACGATCTCCATATCAGCCCGCAGAGCCGCGCCGTAGATTGTAGTCGAGGACTGGCAGATGCCGCCGCCATATACCTGCACGGACTTATTGTTGGAAATACCAGTAGCTGGCAGATAGCCTAACGCGCCGGTAGTCGTGTCTCCAGTCGTCTCATTAAAGGAGAATATTTCTCCCGGCTTCAGCACGGTGCCGTTGGCCGCCGCCAGGGGACAGCGCCATATTGTGAGTGCCGTTTTCCGTATTGGTGGAATAGGTGGTATACTCAGAAAGCTTAACCGTCTGCTTCTTTACGTCCTCGACCGTTGTCTTCGGCTGAGTTTCTGTCACCGGGATCTTAAGCTCGCTTTTTTAAATTTTCTGCCTCCAGAGCCTTTACAAGGCTCTGCTTCAGTTCTTCAGCCTTCACCTTAATTCCGGGAGAGCCGCCCTCGTATACGAACATAGGGTCAGAATCCGGGTTAAATTCCTTCACATGGGCTTCCGTAACCTCGCAGTTGAGCTCCTTCTCGATTTTTTGACCAGCTCGCCCACCTTTTTCTCATCGGCGTCAAACTCCGCTTTTACCTCGAAGTTTTTCGGCTGGGTTTCCAGCGCCTCTACTAAAGCGTACCGTTCGTCGCGTTCGCCTTCCCTGGCATACTGGTAGGCTTCTTCCAAGGCGGCTTCCAGAGTAGATTCAAAGCTCAAGTAGGTATTGTCCACCGTATACTCCTTTTGGCCGTATACAGCCTTGATTTTCACATCAGGAAGCAGAGATTTCTCATGCTTTTCCAAAAGCGCCTTCGCTTCCTCCATAGTCTTGCCGCCTACATCGATCCCTTCTACCTGAATCCCGGTATAAAAGGTATCCACATTCAGGGCTCTGTCCACCATGGCGATATATTCCTGATATTCCTGATATTTTTGGTACCCAAAGAAGCCTCCTACGGCCAGAATCACCGCCAAAGCGCCGCCGATAACCCACCAAGCCCACGCTGGCAGCTTTTTGCGGTTCGCGGTTTGAACCGCACCCCCTGGCTGTTTTGTAACTGTTGGGTGTCTTGAACCGTTTTATTTCGTTTCAAGTCGATCCCCCTCCTTATTAAGCTAAAGAAAATGATAAAATGGCTTTGCCAATACGTTTTTTATAATACAACGGAAATTTCAAAAAGTAAAGTTACAGCTTATTTACTGTTATAAAAAATTACCGGCAAATTATCGGCGCCTCTGCTTTTTCACCAGCCGTTCCTCATTCAGCCCGCTCAATCAGCAACCGCCATCCTGGAATCCGGCAATATCTATTGAACCTTTTGGGCGAAAATGGTATAATCAGT
>VOFI01000164.1_pt1 | contig 76001 bp, 106 predicted proteins | sample 5384131 | NCBI WGS metagenome assembly VOFI01 (sample SAMN12384728, study PRJNA508395) | human gut metagenome | isolation source: healthy gut H | host: Homo sapiens
AAGTTTTCACTATAGAAATTTTAGAAATGGTGCCTGGGGAACACAGGCAGTGCTTGTTATTCTTCTGCAAATTCAATTCGTAGGAATTTGCGTGTTGCGAGTATAGTAGCGAGCGGTTTGTATCACAGTAGGGCGTTACCGCCCTTGTTATGGATAGCGTTGATAATTCGACTTATGGCTGGAGAGAGATAAAAGATTTACAGAGAAATTTAGGGAATAAGCAAAGATACTGCATATTCTTATTTAAAATTAGAATTGGAAAACCAGAAGAGAGGGGGTGAAGCATGAATACCGTACATCGTAGAACGGAAAAATAATTCTTATTATCAGACGACATACAACAGCGAATGAATTGGCACAGAATTTGGCGCTTCCTATTGCACGATACAGTATGATATTCAGGCTTTAACTCCGGTTTATCCGATTTATACAAAACAGGGAGAGAACGGAGGAATTTTTATAAGAGAGGATTACAAGCCTTATGCCAATTGCTGACACCTATGGAAGTAGCTGCCTTGCATGAATTATATGATTGGACGGAGGGCATACATAAAAAAGTTTTATTTCAAGTCCTAAGAAAATATGGACCGGATAAATTGGAACTTTGATCTTGTCATTCTGATAAAGCACATAATTTTTACAGAACCGTTCATAGCAGACGGAAGTGTGCTTATGTGCTTTTGGCTGACAATTTCAGCTTTGATTTTATCAAAATGCAGACGATGTCTGCGATTGTACCTTGACAATTTCATAAACCAATGCGTACAGGACGTGTGGAATATGTGGAGCCGCTTTGAGGATACGCCATAGAACTATGTATCGAACAGTCCTGTGTATTTCTTCGCCAAAGACAGAAGCCGGGATTCGTACTATTCCGATGATGCAGGCTGTAGAACAGGCATTTAAGGATGAATACGAAGCACAGAAAGAAACCGGTTTTAATGTGCAAGTGGTTGATGGTATGAGTGGGTTTATCTTTTGCAATAAAGACGGAATTATCCATAAACCCAGCGTAATCAACAGTGCAATCAAAAGAATTTACGAAGCCTACAATGCCGAAGAAATTATTAAGGCAAAACAGGAGAGCAGACGCCCGGTATTGATTCCTCATTTTTCGTGTCATCATATCCGACACACATTTTGCACCAGATTTTGTGAAAATGAAAGAAATCTGAAAGTGATTCAAAGTATTATGGGTCATGCAAATATTGAAACAACGATGGATATTTATGCGGAAGCAACAGATGTGAAGAAAAAAGGAAGCAATTAAAGCTCTGGAAAATAATAGTGATATATTTTAGGAAGAAGTCCTTGCAAGGGGACGATTTCCAAGACAAACCTGACATCAAAAAGTCAGAATACATCAAAATGACATTAGTTTGTTGGATTTTGGTGGACAAATATGGACTGGCGATATATAATGAAAATCGTGTAAAAAGCGTTTATCAACTTATTTGGACTGTGGTGGATTAGCTTCGGTTATATTCCCGACAATGAGATCTCTTGATGCTGACAAGGCTTCCTCAAAGTCAAAAAAAATGGCACTGATTCAGCACAGGCTGCACCTGTAGTTGAAGAGAAAATTGATTTCTCCAAGGTACAGATTGAGCCGCTGTTCACTGATTATGTAGACTTTGATACTTTCAGCAAGTCAGATTTCAGAGCAGTTAAGGTGAAAGAATGTGAAGCCGTTCCGAAGAGCAAAAAGCTCCTTCAGTTTACACTGGATGATGGAACAGGCACAGACCGCACCATTTTAAGCGGAATCCACGCATTTACGAGCCAGAAGAACTGGTTGGCAAGACACTGATCGCAATTACAAACCTGCCGCCAAGAGCAATGATGGGAATTGACTCCTGCGGAATGCTTCTCAGTGCAATCCACGAGGAAGAAGGAGAGGAAAAACTTCACCTTCTGATGGTTGATAACCACATCCCGGCTGGTGCTAAACTGTATTAATAAAAGAATATCAAAAATAACACTATGCTTTGTACCAATTTTCGAGAGTTTGTACCAATTTTGTACCAATCATTCGGAGATTTTTGAAGAAGTATGGTAGGATATGTGAATGGAAGAGACTGGAATGAGAGTTCTGGTCTCTTTTTGTGTATTCAAATTTGCAACAAGGTGTGAAAGTTTAAATATGTTCATAGAAGGGAGAATTGGAACCAGAGCAGGTTCGGAACATTATGGACAGTATGATAGGAAAAATTGTATGACATGGAACTGGAAGAACTGGGACGGAGCGGCTGGCAGAATGAAAAATTACTGTCAGAAGTCAGAAAACTTCTGGAAAAGAACAAGGCTTCTATCCAGGTGGAAGATAAGACTGGACGTGAGGGTGTTGATCTGGCATTTGCAATTGCTGAGATAGGAGAAGAAATTGGTTTACACAAGCCCTTGCAAGTAAACTTGCAGGGCATTACAGACTGTAGACAAACTTGGTGTTGGGGATTATGCCCAGCACCATTTTTAAGTCTGTGAAACTTTTTCTGTAAAATAATCTAGACAAGGTCCTCCTAATGATATTTATTGTATCATAGAGGAACCTTCTAAACATTATTTTACAGAAAAAGTTTCATACTCTCAGAATTGCTGTTTTTTTTACAGCTTTTCACTTTCTCTGCTGTAAACATTATCATTATGATTGCAACTCTACCCAAAACTTATTATAATAAGAATCATGAAAAGCAACACAGCAAGGAGGAACTTATGAAAAAGATTAAAAACTGACATCCCTATTATTTTGCTGTCTGTTTTTATATCTGCTGGCATTTCCAGGACAGGTACAGGCAGCCTCTCTCACCCCTACTGCGCAAGATAACCTTAGTGTTAAATTAAGGCGTTCTTCTGACCTTATTTCTATTTCCAACGGCTATATGCGAGTATTCCGCAAAACAAACAGCGTCGGTATTGAATACTATGACAACAGCCTGCAGATTACAGACAAAAGAGAAATTCCCATGGAGCTTCCTTTATGGGGGTGGTTTTTATGCAGGATCTGATGGATATTACCTGGTAGAGGGACAAAATAACACCGCCGAAGATACTTCCGCCGAGGTTATCCGTGTCATCCGATATGATACAAACTGGAATCGCAGCGGTGCGGCTTCCATTACAAGCAATCCGGATTTATTTGGAGGAGAGGTTCGCTATCCATTCGATTACGGATGTGTGGAAATGACAGAAACCAACGGAACTCTCTATATTGTAACCGGCCATGAAGGCTATGTAGATGAATCTGTTGGACAGGGACATCAGGGATTCCTTATGATTGCCGTTGACCAGGCTTCCATGACCGGAAAGATTGTAAGCTGTGATCTGTGGCACTCCTTTGCCCAGTATATCAAATCGCAGTCCTCTTATCTGTATGTTCTGGAGCAAAGCGAAGGTTCCCGCTGTACCAAACTTTCCAGATACGACAGTACCACCCTTGATGAAAAACTATCGAGCTTCTTCCTTATGGTGGTTCCCGTACTTCCGTATGGGCACTGAACTGCTACGCAAGCGTAGATGGTATGGCTGTTTCTGCTGACAGTGTACTGTGTATCGGAACGACCATCGACCAGTCCCAGTATGACAATGTGACAAGTGACACTCCTCATAATATTTACCTTACAATTACTCCTGTTTCCGATTTTTCCAAAGAAGCAACCTCTGTAAAATACCTTACCAACTACACTGGCAATGGAAAGAGTTTTATGGGGGTAAAGATCACTCCAATCACAGAAAACCGTTTCATGATTTCCTGGGAAGAATATGAAAATACAGACGATTCTTCGTCAGAAAATTACGCATCTGCTGATGATTCTCTTTCTTCCAGTACTCTTCATTACCTCTTTGTTGATGGTAAGGGAAATGTACTTAGCAGGGAATACACCACTGCTGCGCCCGTATCCGACTGCCAGCCTGTCGTTAAAGATTCCAAGGTTGTTTACTACGCCTCCAATGCCAATACTGTTAATTTTTACTCTATTGATGCAAATGACGGCACAGCCTCCAAAAAGATTTACCGTACTGCAGGTGAAAATGCTACCTGGGATTTTGCAAATGGTGTTCTCACCATTTCCGGTCAGGGTGCACTTAATATCTCCACGGATGAAAACAATCGTTTCCCCCGTTTCTTCCACTCAGGGCGGCTACAGTTTCTGGAGCGGCACGGCATGGAAGTCCATGAAAAATCAGGTAAAAAAAATAGTTATAAAATCCGGGATTACCAGTATTTCAGAAAATGCATTTAATTATCTGCCCAATCTGAAGGAAGTCGTAATTGAAAACGGTGTCCACACTATTGGAAAGGAAGCTTTTGCTTTCTGCTCTAATCTTGAAACAGTCACTCTGCCAGACAGCGTAATCAACATCGGGGATGACATTGTATGGGAAGGTTCCTACTGGTATTCCGGCGGTCATGTATACTACGCCACCATTTATGCCTCCTCTAACTCAGCTGCCATTACATATGCACGTAAGAACAACATTGGTTATGCCTGCGACCTTTCTCAGGCATCTGTAACCGGAGTTAAAGCGACTTATGCTTATACTGGAAAAGCTCTAAAACCAGTTCCAACTATTACTCTTGGAAAGCAAAAACTTATAGAAGGACAGGATTATAAAGTTACCTACAGCAATAACAAAAAAGTCGGAACTGCCACTGTAACCATTACAGGCCAGAACAACTATTTTGGAACTATTACCTTAGATTTCCAGATTACCTCAAGTTCAAATAACAAAGATGATAAACCTCAGACTACAGTAGTGAAATCCTTCAGTGATTCTTACAATGTCTACACAGTTAATAAAAAATGGTACCTCTGTTACTTTAAAGCGGTCAAAGTCCAAAGCCATCACGACTGCAGCAATTCCTTCCTCTGTGAAGGCAAACGGTCGGACCTATAAAGTCACAGCCATTGCTTCCGGAGCTTTCAAAAACTGCCGGAAGCTAAGACAAGTAACCATTGCCAGGAATATTTCTTCCATCGGCACCAGTGCTTTCCAGGGCTGCAGTGCTTTACGGACTGTAAAGATTGGCTCCAAAGTTTCTTCCATTGGCAAAAAAGCATTCTACGACTGCAAGGCCCTTACTTCTGTCAGCATTCAGTCCAAGAAGCTTACCTCCGGTACCGTAGGAAAAAGTGCTTTCACCAAAGCCGGCAGAAACAACTACAAGAAGCTGAAAGTAAAAGTACCAGCAAGCAAGCTTTCCGCCTACAAAAAGCTCTTCAAGAGTAAGGGACTTTCTGCAAAAGCAAAAATCAGTAAATAAGCCATTTTTCTTTATGAAGCAGCTGCCATATAACAAATGAAGCCGGTGTTTAAAAACACCGGCTCAGACTGTAGACAAACTTGGTGTTGGGGATTATGGCCAGCACCATTTTTCTTTTAAAACTTCTTTTCTTTTTATTTTCTTCAAAATCAACAAAAATCTGGCTGTGTTCCAACCTCGTTTTTCCAGGATCTTTGCCAGTTTTTTCAGATTCATGCAGGCAAACGTAAGCCCGACTTTCATTTCCATCCGGGCTTTTTCCTACATACTGTGTATATCGAAATCCATGCTGTTCTTTCGCTGTACCGAAGATCCGCTCTATGGTTTCTTTCCTTAATTGATAGATCTGTCTGTTCCCGATCGTATGCCGGATGTCCTCCGCTGCCTCCATATATTCTTCCCACACATGACGTGTAACCAGCTTTACATGATCCTTACTTTCTGTGCATTTTTGAAAGACATTGGCATTCAGCACAATGTTCACCGCAGCTTTTATACTCTTTATATCCACTTTTGTTTGTTGTACTGTATGTCAATATATGTGCTCCCGGACATATATAACAATCATAGTATTCATCATATGCGAATTCGTGTTTTCCGAAAAAAGCCTTCTTTGGTCTTGGGACGGGTATACGGAAAAAGTGGTTGAATTCCATCTTCCAACAGCCGATGGGCGATTGCCGGAGTTTTATATCCTGCATTCCAATGACAGAAGATGTAAAAAATGCTTTTCTATTGGAAAAAGAGATGCAAGAGTTAGGTGGAATACATAATAATGTTACTGTGGACGGGTACCAGAACTTCATTTTTATAAATCGGTTTGGCGGTGTACAGCACCAGGGCAGCTTAAATAAAGTGTTACGGCGTATTATAAGAGACTGTAATGACAAACAGCTCCTGAAAGAAAAAAAAAGAATCCCGTCTTACTTCCAAACTTCTCCTGCCACTCACTCAGACATACGTTTACAACACGCTTGGTAGAAGCAGGAGTAAATATTAAAGTGATCCAGAACCTGTGTGGTCATAGCAGAAGTGATATGACACTTGATATATATACGACCGTAACAAAAGAATTAAAACAGGCAGAGTTTGATGATTTCCAGAAAAAACTGAAAGAAAAGAAGCAGGAATGGAAAAACAGACAGGAAAAAGGATGCGTGATTCTCTTCTGGCGTTGTCGAAAAAATCTTATTGCATAAGCAGTGGTAGTAAGATTATAATAAATGTAAAAGGAAACAAAAGATAAGCTATGGAGCTATAGACTATAACAAGTGAATGAAACATTGGATAATTTGAAAGGAGGAATTGTCGATGGGAGCAACAGCAACAGTGAGAAAATCAGATTTTATAGATGCAATGGAAGAGAACCAGAAGGATGTCCGTAAGATGGTAATGGACAGTTACCATGATATTGAAAAAGGAAAAGGAAGAGATTACAAAGAGTTTTTTGCAGAATTGAAAGCAGGTACAGGAATGCAAATGTATAAAAGTTATGATGCTTCCTATGGCAGAGGAAGATATCATGAATAATACGGATTATAGTGCGTTCGAGAAAAAAGCACCTGAAACAGCGTTAGAATTGGCAATGGGTTTTCGTAACACCATTGCCAAACTTGAGTTTATGCCTAAACAGCATGAATTGGATGAGGATGAAGAATTAGCGGCGAGAGAAATCCGGAAGTGCTATTATAAAAACTATAAGATATATTTCTTTATAGATGAAAGAGTTAGAACAGTATACGTGCTGAGAGTCTTACATATGCTGGTGAATGCAAAACCATTGTTACTGAATATGAGGTTCTGATTTTTGTACCAATCATGTACCAATTTTGTACCAATCTGTAAAAAATATCGTAGGGATATATAAAGAGATGTTCTGACAATTAAACCCATGAAATAGAGCCATTATCCAGACGTTATGGAATGAAAGTGTGGCAATCATATCTGGAAAAATAAAACCAGTGGCGCAATGAGAATGTACTGGGTTTACGGTCCAGATCAGAAAGATATTACAATTATCGGTTTGGAGCCACACTCAGAAGATAAGAAAAATGGTGCATACGACCGAATTTCACTGTCAGATTTGTAGAATAAAACTGAATATGGAATTTTAACTGAGCAGCTATTCTATAAATAATAGGGTGGCTGCTTTTATTCCTTATTAAGTGGGAGGTGTTTGTCTAAATTTGGAGAAAAATACTTATTGCATAACCGAGTGTGGTACGCTTATAATAAAGTAAGATATCTACTATATTTGAACAGAAGGTGCCGTGAGAGGCATTGAAACTGGTAATGAGCAGCAGGAGGTGGGACTATGCCGATAACAACACGAAATTTATTGGACCAGTACACAGAAATTTTGCAGAAAATATATGGAAAACATTTAAAAAAGGTGATTTTGTATGGTTCTTATGCAAGAGGTGATTACAGGGATGATTCAGATATAGATATTATGATTCTTCTGGATTTATCTGATATGGATATAAAACAGTATCGGCATGAATTATCTGGTGAAACCTTTGATTTTAATATGGATCACGATCTTGATATAAAGCCCATAGCTAAAGTCAACAGCATTTTCAAAATTGGGTTGATGCGTACCCATTTTATGCAAACGTGGAAAAAGAGGGGGGTAAAGCTATTTGAAGCAGCCTAATGAAAAAGGAACACAGAAGGATCTGGTTCTATATAGAATTGAAACGGCACAAAGTGACATTAAAGCCGCGGAGATCCTTCTCGGTGCGAAAGCGTTTCGTGGTGCCAATAATCGTGCATATTACGGAATCTATCATGCTGTGTCTGCAATTCATGCGCTAGACGGAAATGCTTATAAAAGACATAAGGATGCATTGGCAAACTTCAATAAAAATTATGTCAAAACCGAGATTTTTTAAGAAAGCTCGGAAAGAAAATTGCTGAATCAGAAGAAATAAGACATGCCAGTGATTATGATGATTTTTATATAGCTACTAAGGTCGAGGCTGAGGAACAGATTCAGACTGCCAAAGAGTTGGTGAAGCTGGTAGAAGAATATGTTCAGAAAAGATGGGCACAGGAAGAATGAACACTTCAAATTGAATATGGATATAACGTTAAAAAGTCTTGAAACAGCATTTTCATACCAGTCTTGAATATGTTGTAAGAGAATTATTATAGCTGGATCTTGGGGTACAATCTTTGTACCAATCTTGTACCAATTTTGTACCAATCGGTACAAAAAATAGTAGGAAAACGTAGATTTCCGTGGAATCACGAAATGCGAAAAAAGCCCGAAAAATAGGCATTTGTGGGACATTGGAGAGATGGATTAAGAGACATCCTGATTTTCCCGACAATGAAGTCCGTGGACAAGTAAAAGTCAGCATTTATGCTGGTTTGAGGGCACTTGGGACATAAAAAATTGACCCATTTTGACCCATAGTACAGCAAAAGTACAGCAAATTTTGAACCTATAATACCCGATAATGCTTGATAATACGGAGTTTGAAAAAACAAAGTATTATGCGGTAGATAAGAGAATATAAATAATGCGCTTACCATGAGCCACTTTTTCTAAGTGAAAACTTAGAGAGTGGCTCTTTTTCGTTGTATGGAAGTTCTAAGCAGCCTTGCCTCAAAGCCTTATTAAATCAAAGAAAAGGAGAACATTGAACATGGCTATTAAGAAATCAAGACAGATGAAAGTCTATGGACAGAGTGGATACCACTATAAGAGCACACCGGCAATCATGCTGAAAGGACAGTGGCTTAAGGAGCTGGGATTTGAAATCGGAGATTATATCTCAGTAAGTTGTGAGAATGGCAAACTTATTATTGACTATTACGTAACGTTATAGTTTATGATAGATTCACTGCGAGTATTGAAAGCAGGAACATTTCCCAAAAATATAAAGGTAACTGTCCAGTATGGAAAAATCTCATTGCCTATTTAGCGACAATATGCTTATAATGAGTCTATGGCAAAGACCTTAAAGCTGTCCAATACAACTGAAGTTTTACGGGCAGGATTCTTATTCAAAATGTGAACTGCGGAGGAAATCATGACGAAGAAAAAATTTATTAAGCCGTTCGCAATACTGGCGGCTGTTTTCTGGGATCTCTGGAGATGGGATGGCGTTTTTTTAACATGGTAGTCTGCTGCAAAAAGAGGAGAGCACAAAAAGGAAAGAAAGAAATGGTTTGAACTATCTCATATCAGGGAAAATCATCCCAGGAATGGTTATGCAAGAGTATATAATGAGAGTAAGGCTTGGTGTCTTGAACAGAAGATGCAGGACTGTTATATCAAAAGTATTGACGGATTAAAACTGCATGCATTATATCTGCCTGCAGAAGCTGCGAAGCGGATCGTCATATTAAGTCATGGATATCGTGGCAGCCGGTTTGGCACGTTGTCTGTTTATGGCGAAATATCTGCATGAGCATCAGTGTGATGTCCTGTTTATAGAACATCGCTGCTGCGGTGACAGCGAGGGAAAATATATCACTCTTTGGAGCAAAGGAACAATGGGATGTGCAGCAATGGGCAGTATATATGGCTGAACGAAACAAAGAGAAGCTTCCGATTTACCTGTACGGACAGTCCATGGGTGCAGCTTCTGTGCTGATGGCATCAGGACATACGCTCCCGGCGGAGGTGAAAGGGCTGATCGCAGACTGTGGTTTTCAGTCTATGGAAAGACAGATGCGGGATATGGCCGCTAACTGGTTCCATCTGCATCATATTCCGTTGCTTCTGATGGAACTGGACTGGTTCTGTTCTCTTCTGGCAGGATTTCATATGAAAGATGCAGACACTGCCGAAGCCATGAAAAAAAATACAAGACCGGTTCTCTTTTTTCCATGGAGAGAAGGACACCTATGTATATCCCAATAACTCTTTTCAGAATTATATGCTCTGCAGGGCGGAGAAGGAACTGGTGATCATACCAGGAGCTCGGCATCTGTGCAGTGCCTATGCAGATCCGGAACTGTATCAGCATAAGATGATGGAATTTTTTGAAAAATACGATTAAATGAAAAAATCCTGACCGGGATTTATCAGACATAGTATATAGCAGGAAATATACCCTTTGAACTGCTAGTACATCGAAAAATTAAGTTTCTGCCATATTGACGTAGGATGATTTCTTCATATGCAAGGCGGAGGAAGGAGGCGTAGCGGTGGCTACGGCGACTGACGACAACGCAGCAGATGAAAAATCAGACAAGTCAATATGGCAGTTACTTAATATTCGATGTACTATGTTAAATGTATGATAAGTCCCGGTCAATTTTTTTATAAAGTGTTCATTAAGTCTTCAGGGTACTGGTATTTCCTGAGAAGGTATGATATTTTTTTCACCTGAAGCATACATACAATGTTTTCTGTCCCGGATAAAGAGGAAAACCGGGACAATGGAGGTTATCTATTATATGAGAAATTATTATCCTTTGACGGCAGCTCAGAAGATGCATCATAACTGGATCATGGATTATGGTACACAGCAGGTATCTGGCGTAAGCGTTGTGGCGTCTGTACAGGCTGAACTGGATTTTGATTATTAAAAAAATGTATTCAGATGGAGACAGAACGTTCCGGATGCACCAGAATCCGTTTTACGAAGCCTGATAAAGACGGAAATGTAAAACAGTATATCGAAAACAGGACCCGCGTGATATTGAGCTGAAGGATCTGTCAGGAATGGGAAGCCTTGCAAAAGCAGACGAGCTGATGCAGCAGTGGGCTTACGAAACCTTTGACGGTGATGACATCCCGATGTGCGAGTTTACTATGCTGAAGCTGCCGGAAGGATATAATGGTTTCTTTGTACATATGGATCACAGACTGATCGATTCCTGTGGGCTTGTAGTTATGATTGAAGACCTGTTCCAATTATATACGCATTATAAATATGGAACAGCCTATCCGCAGGAACTGGCAGACTTTGAGACAGTACTGAAAAAAAGATCTGCAAAAGCAGGCAACGAGAAACGTTTTGCAAAAGACAAAAAATTCTGGGATGACCAGCTGGATGCATTGGGTGAGCCGTTATATTCTGATATTCAGGGACCGTCCGTACTGGAGGAAGCAAGAAAACGTCATGGAAATCCAAAACTTCGTTCTTCTGACATTGAGATGAAGGATCTGTTTGTGGCAGTTAAGGACTATTATCTGGAACCGTATGCGACACAGAATCTGATGGATTTCTGTATGAATCATCAGCTGTCAATGACAAACCTTCTTCTGCTTGGCATTCGTACCTATCTGTCAAAGGTAAATAACGGACAGGAAGATATCACTATCCAGAACTTTATATCCAGACGTTCTACTCATGACGAATGGACTTCCGGAGGAAGCCGAACCATTATGTTTCCATGCAGAACAGTGATCGCACCGGAGACAGATTTCCTTTCTGCTGCTTATGAGATCCAGAATATGCAGAATCGTATCTACATGCACAGCAATTACGATCCGGCACTTATTATGGATGAGATGAGAAAAAAGATACAATACACCGGAGCATACAGGATATGAGAGCTGTTATCTGACTTACCAGCCAATGACTGTGAAGGTAGAGAATGAAATGCTTGGAACTATCCGTCAGCATGCAAAATGGTTTGCAAACGGTGCAGCTACCAAGAAAATGTATCTGACCGTATCTCACACCGAGGATGGGGGAATGAACTTCTCCTATCATTATCAGACTGCTCATCTGGAGGAGCATGACATGGAACTGTTGTATTATTATATGATGCGTATTCTTTTTAAAGGGATTGCAGAGCCGGATATGAGCATTGGAGAGATTATGGAGCAGGTATAAAGCGTAACAGGTCCCACTATGCCTGAAAGGTTAAGCGTGGCTAAAGAGAACTTGTCGGCATTGTTTTTATAGAAATCAAAAATCAGGAGGAAATGGAATGAGTCAGGAAATAGAATTTAAAAATATTGTAGCACAGTACAGCAAAGTGAAACCGGAAGAGATGACAGGTGAGATGAGATTCCGTGAAGATCTGTGATTTACTTCCCTGGATTTTATGTCTTTCCTGGGTGAGCTTGAGGATACCTTTGATATAGAACTGGATGAAAACGAAGTGACAAAAATTACAACTCTTGAGGAGGCACTTAAGCTTCTTGAGGAGCTTCAGTAGGACTTAATGTTACTGTTCCCGGAGTGAACAGTAAGACTTAACAGAGTGTCAGTTCACTGGACAGTGAAGGAGGAAAAATATGCTGATCAGAAATATATTAGAAGAAAGTGTACAGAAATTTGGCGAAGTCAAAGCAGTAAAATGGCTTAACCGAAAAGAAGTTCTGGAGAAAAGTTACAGCGAAATGATGAAAAACGTGATTTCTACCAGAAAAGGACTTCTTGCAGAAGACTTTGCGGGAAAGCATATTGCATTAATCGGAACCAGTTCTGTGGAATGGATTGAAAGCTATCTGGGAATTATTACAGGATGCACTACAGCGGTGCCGCTGGACGCTGCACTTCCGTGTGAAGAACTGATCGACCTGATAAATCGCTCCGATTCCGAAGCACTCTTTCTTAAGTCCGAAACACAGAACATATCTGGATGCATTTCTTGAAAACTGCCCGAAACTTCAGAAGGTGTGGATGCTTCAGGAAGAGGTGGAGGATCTGCCTTCAGGAGTGTACAGTATCAATGAGCTGAGAGATATGGGAAAGAGCGCAGCAGAAGATGCTTCCTGTCCGGAGGCAGAGGATATTGCGACCATCATTTTCACTTCCGGAACAACAGGAAAGAGCAAGGGTGTTATGCTGACACAGAATAATCTGGCTTCCAATGTTGAGGCAGTAAAGATTACGGCAGAACCGGGAACTGCCGTGCTCAGTGTGCTTCCAATCCATCACGCATTCTGCCTGGTTATGGACTGGCTGAAAGGATTCTCCCAGGGGGCAACTATCTGTATCAATGACTCCCTGCTTCATATGGTCAGAAATATGAGCATTTTTAAACCAGATATCATGCTCATGGTTCCGATGATGATTGAGACAATTTATAAGAGACTGGCGGCCGCTGGTCCGTCAATTCCGAAGGCAGTTCTGGCAGAAAAGGTATTCGGTGGAAAATTGCGTATGATCTTTACAGGCGGTGCACATCTGGATCCATATTATATTGACCGTTTTGCAGAATATGGTGTCGAAGTTCTGGAAGGCTATGGAATGTCAGAATGCTCTCCTGTTATCAGTAATAATACACCGGAAAATCATAAGCCGGGTTCTATTGGAAGACCACTTGAGAATGTGGAGATAAAGTTTGAAAACGGGGGAGATTCTGGTAAAGGGTACAAGTGTTATGAAAGGGTACTATCAGATGCCGGATGAGACAGCTGAAACACTGAAGGATGGCTGGCTGCATACCGGCGACAAGGGTTATATGGATGAAGATGGATATCTCTTTATTAATGGACGTGTGAAGAACCTGATTATTCTCTCCAATGGGGAAAATGTATCACCGGAAGAACTTGAGAACAAGCTTGCACTGAACCCGCTTGTTGCGGAAGTAATCGTAACAGGTGAAGAGAATGGTCTGACAGCACGCATCTATCCGGAACAGGCAGTTGTGGAGGCAAAGGCACTGGATACTGAGATGATTCGTTTACAGCTTCAGGCATTTCTGGATGAATATAACAGAAATCAGCCCACCTATCGCCGCATTACAGGATTGGTTGTCCGAAAAATCCGTTTATCCGCAACACAACAAAAAAGATCAGGAGACAGGATGTCCTGATTGATGAGCCACAGGCATAAGAAAAACCCGTCTGAGTGAATTGCTTAGACGGGGTTTTTCTTATGCCTGTTTGAAAGAGCATTCCCGCAATCTGCACGCCCCACTTTGTGGGAATGCTTTTTACAAACACGTCAGGATAAAAGAGGCAGCATTCCAGTCAGGAAAACCTGAGTCAGAATCTCTGCAATGACTTCTGGTTCAAGATCAAAATGATCCCGGGTCCATTTGTGAAGAACACCGATCGTGCTGCCGATCGCACAGGTGATCACATAAGATATTTCCTCTTTTGTGTGTCTGCCGGGTCTGGCACTGGAGGTAGTAGCGGTGACATAGTGATGAAGCATAGTCAGCATTTTTTCAAAGAGATCATTCCCATGGGGTGTGCTCAGAAGACTGGACAGGAAAGGATTTTCCATTGTATAGCGGCAAATAGTCAGAAAATAGGACTGACAGATATCGCGGTCATTTTCAGGATGAAATTTTTCCATTATAGAAAAAACATCCTGGATCGTCTTTTCCTCAACAGCGGATACAAGAGAAGGAATGTCTTGATAATGATTATAAAAAGTGCTTCTCGCGATACCAGCTGTCTTAGTGATATCGGATACTGTGATCTGATCAGGAGTTTTTTTTCTTTAGAAGTTTAAAAAAGCACCCAGGATGGCTTCATCCGCCACAGAATATCTTTCGTCAGGAAATGGATTTTGCATAGTCGATTCCCTCCCAATATTTTATCAATAAATATAAGGATATGAGTGGCAAAAGACCTTTTGACTCTCATATCATGTATATATGGAAATTTGGAAAATGTTTATTTCTCTATTTCATAGGCAGGAATCAATATACATGCGCAGAAGTTTTCTAACGGTTGGAAACATTTGATAATAAGTTCACGATGAATCCTGGCACTGTAAGTCTTGAGACGACAGCTTCCGCCATTCACGGCAACATCTGTATATGCGGCAAGGAGCTTCTTATCTCCGTTGGGAAATACCTGATAAAAAAGACTGGTCAAGTATTTCCTGCACATCCATGCCTTCCAGAAGAAGCATTTCTTTATTGCAATAGCGGAAAACGAAGTCAATTCCAGTTCCGTTTTTATTAAAAATCATTTCGATTACACAAAAAGCAAGGGGCATATCATCTACTACAGAAAAACGCGTACGAATATTTGGAGATAAAGTCTTGGTAGGATCCTGATGCAAAGATTTGTTCAGAAATTGTGAGTGGTGGCCGCGCCACGCTTACGTCCTTCCAGACGTACGCCATCCTTCATATGATAGGTGCAGTTTTCAATATGATCAATCTGTCCTCTGGAAACCACGGTGCCTTTATTTATGGAAATATAATCATAAGGTATAAGAATTTCATATAAATCTTTGACTGTGATAAAAGTTTTCACAACTCGTCCATCGGTCATATAAATGCAGGTCTTATTCTCCTGTCTGAGCAGATATTTGATATTACTGATATGGATATTGTTTTTCCTTAAAAATTTCATGATTTTTTTCATCCATATAAATATCCCTCCGGTTATTAGTGTAAGGTAGAAAATGTCAGGTTACTATATTTCTGACATTGCTATCTGCAGATAATGAAATAAATATACCATAAACGTAAAGATTTTACCAGTGTAATTGGGTAAAATATAAGGCTGCATGATCTGTATGCAGCGTGATTTGTTTTGGGTGAAAAGAGCGCAGAAAATCCGGTTTTTTCAGATGAAAAAATGCACGGATATTATAATTGAAAAGCAAATTTTGTGATAATTTCACAATAAAAGACGGTATTTTCGAAAATAATTTTGGAACAAATAAATATATCATAAATACTGTAAAAGACAGGGATTTTCGCATTAAACGTCTTTGCAATAAGTAATTAAAAAAGGTATCACAACCGGAAGTGAAAGGTTGCGATACCTTTTTTGACGTCAAACTGAAAATCGTTTTACCAGATTTGCCGAAACTTCAATTTTACAGGTATGCTGCCGGGGTTCGTTTATTTGAGAGAGAAGCTCTCTGGCGGCAACCTGTCCCATATAATGACGAGGGATGCTGATACTGGTAAGGGAGGGGTCGATAATGCGTCCCTCAGAGATATTGTCGAAGCCTACAATTGCCACCTGCTCCGGCACCTTGTAGCCTCTGAGACGCAAGGCCTTGATGGTTCCGATTGCAATCAGGTCATTGTCCGCAAAATAACAGTCTGCCAGAGTATCTCCCCTGTCAATAATTGCAAGCATATCTGCCATTGCTCCATCAATGGTTGGAGAAAGCTGGTGGATAATACAGCGGGAACGGGACATTCCGTTATCATGGACAGCATGATAAAATCCCTCCAGGCGCTCTGAAAAGTTGCGGAGAGGATAAGCAGACTGCAGGTATCCAGGCTGCTTCATTCTCCGGCTGATCAGATAATCGGTAGCCAGATAAGCTCCCTGACGGTTATTGGGAACAACATAATTACAGTTAAGGTTTTCAAAATAGGCGTCTAGGATCACCACCGGAAAAGGAAGCTTCAGGAAAGGCCGGACCATTTCTTCCCGCATTTCAGTACCAAACAAAATAATTCCAACGCAGTCAGTAGTTCTTAAATCCCCCAGATAATGCTCCAGATTATCCCGCTTTTCATAAAATGTGATTACTTTCAGTTTATAATTATCTTTTTGCACTACGGATTCCATACCCTCCACCATAGCATCAAAAATAGGAGAATAGGACATGATGGCATTATGGGGACGATAGCTTACCGCGTAAATGCTTCCAGCTTTATTTTTCTTTAGAGAAAGTCTGGTAAAGTCATAGCCGTATTTTTCCGCAGCTTCTACCACCAGCCGGCGGGTTTCAGTGCTGACTCCGGGCTTATTATTCAGCGCCATGGAGACGGCAGTCTGTGAAAGATTCAGTTTTCTGGCCAGTTCTTTAGCAGTAATGGACATTTGCGGCACCTCCCGGAGTGGTATTTAGTAAAGTATCTGCTGTTTAGGGCAGAAAGTTGGTTTTCTGTGGAAACTGTTCATATTTCTTTGGCAGAAGTTTTTTTCTGTTGTATATATTGTACTTTTAATTGAAAAATAAACAATATATTTGTGAAAAATAAAGCAAAAATAAAGTCAGAAATACTTTATTTTTTATTGGAATAAAGCTGGAGGAGACCTATACTAAAGCTATAAAGAAAAGCAAACAGAATATCTGGGTAAGTAATAAAAAAAAGATTTTACAGCTAAGAAAAACCAAAAGAAAATAATAAATATAAACAAGGAGGAATACCAGAATGGCAAAGATCAAAATCGGCTACGCGCCAACCAGACGAAGTATTTTCAGTGCACCGGATGCAGTTAAGTATCGTGGACTTACTGCAGACAGATTAAAAGAATTAGGAATCGATTTTGTAGACATCACAGACGTAAATGATGAGGGCCTTCTTTATGACGAGGCTGGCCGCATTAAGATTGCAGAGAAATTCAAAAAAGAGAAAATCGACGGACTTTTCCTTCCACACTGCAATTTCGGAACTGAGTTTGAATGCGCAAGACTTGCAAAAAGAGTTAAATGTACCGGTTCTTCTGTGGGGACCTCTTGATGAGAGACCAGACGAGAACGGTGTTCGTCTTCGTGATACACAGTGCGGACTTTTTGCAACAGGTAAAGTCCTCAGAAGATTCCGCGTTCCATTTACATACATGACAAACTGCAGACTGAATGATCCGGTATTCGAGCGGGACTTCGTGATTTCATGGCTGTCTGTAATGTAGTAAAAACCTTCCGCAACATGAGAATCCTTCAGATTTCCACAAGACCATACGAGTTCTGGTCCACCATGTGCAACGAAGGTGAGCTCCTTGAGAAATTCAACATCCAGCTGACACCAATCCCAATGCCAGAGCTGACAGATGAGATGAAGAAAGCAAAAAGCAGAGGGAACAGAGGTTGCAAAGGTTGTGGAATACTGCCGCCAGAACATGGAAATCTGCATGTAAAAGACAACGAGCTTGAGAATGTAGCAGCTCTTAAGGTTGCTATGGGAAATCTTATTAAGAAATACGGCTGCCAGGCAGCTGCAATCCAGTGCTGGAACCAGCTGCAGAGCGAGATCGGAATCATGCCATGTGCAGCAAATGCACTTCTCAATGAAGAAGGAATTCCGGTTGTATGTGAGACCGATATTCACGGTGCAATTACCGCTCTTCTTGTTGAGGCAGCAGCACTTGATGACACAAGAAGCTTCTTCGCAGACTGGACCATCCGCCATCCTGATATTGAGAACGGCGAGCTCCTTCAGCACTGCGGACCATGGCCAATCTCTGTTGCAAAGAGAGACACCGAAGCTTACTTATCCGCTGGCATTCAGCCATCCGGGAAGCATTACAGCTGAGGCAAAGCATGGTGAAGTGACACTGGCACGTTTTGACGGAGATAACGGAGAATACTCCATGCTCCTCGGAAAAGCAAAAGGCGTTGACGGACCGAAAGGTATGGGAACTTACCTCTGGGTTGAGGTTGAGAACATCAAACGTCTGGAAGCCAAGATTGTAGAAGGACCATATATCCATCACTGTGTAGGTATCCATAAAGATGTAGTTCCGGTACTTTACGAGGCATGCAAATACATGGGAATCACTCCTGATTTATATGATCCTATTGAAGAAGATGTGAAAGCATATTTAAGAGGTGAATGAGAATGGAAAATTTAAAGGCAAAATCTTTTGACTTGAGAAAAGATACTGTAGATATTATCGTTGCCGGAAAGGGCGGACATATCGGCGGCGACATGAGTGTGATCGATACTCTGATGAGCCTGTATTTCTGCCAGATGAACATTTCTCCGGAAAACATGGATGATCCGAATCGCGACCGTTTCGTACTCAGCAAAGGTCATTCTGTAGAGGCGTACTACGCTGTACTTGCAGCAAAGGGCTTTCTGGACCTGGAAGATATTAAAGCACATTTTTCAAAATTTGGCTCCAAATATATCGGACATCCGAACAATAAGCTTCCTGGAATCGAGATGAACTCCGGTTCTCTGGGACATGGACTTCCTGTATGCGTAGGCATGGCTCTTGCAGGAAAAAAAGATAACAGAGATTACCGTGTTTACACCGTAATGGGTGACGGTGAGCTGGCAGAGGGTTCTGTATGGGAGGGCTTCATGGCAGGACATCAGTACAAGCTGGACAATCTTTGCGCAGTAATCGACCGTAACCGTCTTCAGATTTCCGGAAATACAGAGGACGTTATGGGACATGATGATCTCCATGAGCGTATCCGTTCTTTCGGATGGCATGTGATCGATGTAAAGACGGAAACGATATTGACCAGTTAAATGCTGCTTTTGAAGAAGCAAAAACTGTAAAAGGCAAACCAACCGCTGTAATTGCCAACACTGTAAAAGGCTGTGGCTCTTCCGTAATGGAAAACAAGGCAAACTGGCATCACAAGGTTCCGACCCAGGAAGAATATGATCAGATCATCGCGGATTTTGCAGCAAGAAAGGAGGCCGCTCTTCATGAATAAGATTCCAAACAGACAGGCCATCTGTGAAGTTTTTTGATGGACAAGGCAAAAGAGGATAAAGATATTATGGTGCTTTGCAGCGATTCCAGAGGATCCGCTTCCATGACACCATTTGCAGATAATTTCCCGGATCAGTTTATTGAGACCGGTATTGCAGAGCAGAATCTGGTAAGTATTTCCGCAGGTCTTGCAAAATGTGGAAAGAAACCATTTGCATGCTCACCAGCCTGCTTCTTATCCACAAGAAGCTACGAGCAGGCCAAGGTTGATGTGGCATACTCCAATACAAATGTTACGCTGATCGGTATCAGCGGTGGCATCAGCTACGGCGCACTTGGAATGAGCCATCATTCTGCACAGGATATCGCAGCTATGTCCGCAATCCCGAATATGAGAGTTTACCTTCCAAGTGACCGTCATCAGACAAAAGCATCTGATCGAGGCTCTGTTGAAGGATGAGAAACCATCTTACATCCGTGTTGGAAGAAATCCGGTTGAGGATATTTATACAGAAGATAACTGCCCATTTGAAATGGACAAGGCAACTGTTCTGAAAGAAGGAACAGACGTGGCAATCATCGCCTGCGGCGAGATGGTGCGCCCAGCATTTGCAGCAGCTAAGTTACTGGAGGAGCAGGGAATTTCCGCAACGGTACTGGATATGTACTGCGTGAAACCGCTTGACGCTGAAGGTGTTGTAAAAGCTGCCAAGAATGCAAAGGCTGTTATTACAGTTGAAGAGCACGCTCCATTTGGCGGACTTGGCTCCATGGTTGCGCAGGTTGTTGGTGCTAACTGCCCGAAGAAAGTGCTGAACATGGCTCTTCCGGATGCTCCGGTTATCACAGGTACCTCACAGGAAGTATTTGATTACTATGGATTAAATGCTGAGGGTATTGCGAAGAAGGCTGTGGAAGCTCTGAAATAAAAATCAAATAAGAAACAAATTTAAGCGTGACTGACAGACTGCGTGGATGCAGAACCAGGATGCTGCTTAGAAGTGCTGCCCGATGGGGCGTGCTTCTGAGCAGTCTGGTCAGGCACGCTTATTATTTAGTTACAAAACAGACTTAAGGTACAGCGATGTTGATTTTAGAGAATATAAAAGTTTTAAGAGGATAGTAAACATGGCAAAATATATTATTAGTATTGATCAGAGTACCCAGGGTACCAAGGCGCTCCTTTTGATGAGACAGGAAGCATTATGCGCCGTACCGACCGCCCTCACAGGCAGATCATCAATGAAAAGGGCTGGGTTTCCCATGATCCAGAGGAAATTTACAGCAATGTTCTGGAGGTTGTGAAAGAGCTTCTGGAGGGGGTAGAGAAGGAATATGTAGTTGGGCTGGGAATCAGTAACCAGCGTGAAACTTCTCTTGCATGGAACCGCGTCACCGGTAAGCCTTACGGAAATGCAGTTGTATGGCAGTGCGCCCGTGCCGTGGATATCTGTGCACGTGTGGAAAAGGCTGGCGCAGCAGAGCTGATCCGCCAGAAAACAGGAATGAATCTTTCCCCTTATTTTCCGGCTTCCAAGATCGCATGGCTTCTGGAAAATGAAGAGGGCGCAAAAAGCGGCGGCAGAGCGTCATGAAATCTGCCATGGCACTATTGACAGCTGGCTGGTTTACAAGCTGACAGGGGGCAAAGAATACAGAACCGATTATTCCAATGCTTCCAGAACACAGCTTTTCAATATTTTTGATCTGAAATGGGATGAAGAAATTTGCGGATTATTTGGTATTGATCCGGCAAATATGGCAGAGGTTACGGATTCCGATGCCTGCTTCGGCGAAACGGATTTCGAGGGACTTCTTCCTCATAAGATTCCAATCCATGGCGTAATGGGCGATTCCCACGGGCTCTCTTTTTGGACAGGGATGTTTGCAGCCTGGTATGATCAAATCCACTTATGGAACCGGTTCTTCTATTATGATGAATATTGGGGAGAAGCCGATTCTCAGTACTCATGGGGTTGTTACTTCTCTTGCGTGGAAAATCGGCGGCCAGGTTACCTATGTGCTTGAAGGCAATCTGAACTATACAGGCGCTGTGATTACCTGGCTGAAGGACGATCTTCAGATCATTTCTTCTCCTGGAGAGACCGGTAAACTGGCGAAAGAGGCCATTCGGGAGGACAGCCTGTATCTGGTTCCTGCATTCAGCGGTCTTGGCGCTCCTTACTGGGACAGCGAGGCGAGAGCTTCTGTTGTAGGCATGAGCCGTACTACCCGCAAGGCTGAGTTTGTAAGAGCGGCACTTGAATGTATTGCCTATCAGATTACAGATGTTGTACAGGCTATGTCTGAGGACGCTGGTGTTCCGGTGAAGGAGCTTCGCGTAGATGGCGGTCCGACCCGAAACGACTATCTGATGCAGTTCCAGAGCAATATTGCAGATGCCGGAGTTCTGGTTCCGGATTCCGAGGAGCTTTCCGCTATTGGACCGGCCTATGCGGCAGGATTGCAGCTTGGTGTCTGGGATGAAAGTATTTTTGGAAAATTAAACCGTGTGTCCTATCAGCCGGATATGGATGCCGAAGTACGTGAAAAGAAGTATGCCGGATGGAAAAAAGGCTGTGGCTTCGGTGATTACAAACAAATAATTCAGATTCATGGTAAAGTGTTTTTTTAAGTTCTAAAATAGGCCCCATAATCAGTTGTTCCTGGCGAGCAAGGTTTATGGGGCTGAAATTTATGTGGAGGAAACAGTTATGTATGGCATTACACTTATGTCAAGACCATCAGATTGGGAAATTATACAGCAAAAAGAAGGCAAGGGGAGCGTCTTTCTAAATGGAAAATTTTCGGTACATCCGGCAGCTCTGGAGGTTGGAGTTGAACGTGTAATACCGCTGGTAAGAGTAATGAGTGAAGATGATAATATGGCGGTGATTCCGTGGACGAATGCAGATCATTTTACTTATAATGAAAATTTTCAGGGAGAATTCGATGTAACGTTAGACATTCCGGCTGGGGGACCATATAGAATTGACACTGGGCTTGAAACCAAAAGTACTACCCCGGATCTGACATGGGTCTACCGGGGGGATTGTGTGCTTCACATCGGAGTTGGAAATCTGTTTATTATTGCAGGCCAGTCAAATTCAGCTGGATATAGCCGGGATTTTTGTCTGGATCCTCCAAGTATGGATGTACATTTATACAGAAACAGGAGTCAGTGGGATATAGCCAGTCATCCAATGAATGAGAATACATATGCGGAGACATGTGCGAATGAAGAAATGGGAGTATCAGGAGTTTCACCCTATCTTGCATTTGGAAAAAAATATGCGCAAATATCTAATATGCCGGTTGGATTGGTTCAGACGTCTCTTGGTGGCTCCCCCTATGGCTCGTTGGAACCCGGAAAATGGAGATTTGTATCAAAATATGATAGATAAAATCCATGAAACAGGGGACCGCTGTGCAGGAATTTTGTGGTATCAGGGGTGTTCAGATACAGATCCGGAACCGGCAAAAAAATATTTTGAGCATTTTTACAGCTTTGTAATGGCAGTGCGCAAAGAACTGGACTACCAGGTTCCATTTTTTACCATGCAGTTAAACCGGCAAATTAATGGAAGGAATGATGACTGCTGGGGTATGGTTCGTGATGCACAGGCGAGAGCTGCAAGAGAGATTCCTGGCGTATCTGTTTTGACAACATCTAATTTAAGTTTATGTGATGATATTCATAATACGGCACATGCGAATGTGGCTTTAGGAGAAAAACTGGCAAAACAGTGTGCATTTGTATTAAACGGACTGGAAGAATACCAGCCGCCGGAAGTGATCAAAGTTGAGAGAGTAAATGAGGATGAAAAAGAAAAATTTCAGCTGGAGGGAAACAGAATCTGGCTGAAGCTTACGTGTGTACATGTGAAAAATTGTTTTTACTGTATTCGACAGCAGGAAAGGACAGTGGATTTACGCTTACGGATAGTAAAGGAAATGTGGAAATTCTTCATATACGCGGTAATAGAGAAAATAAAAATCATTTGTATCTTGAATTAGCCCGTGAAGTGGAAGATGAGGCAGAACTTTCATTTGCCTGGCAGGCAGATCCAATAAAACACCCACCTGTTGATGAAGTGACGTTTTTACCACTTCTGTCATTTTATAAAAGCCATATAAATCTGACAATAAACAAAGAATTTAGACTTGACGTTAAATGAATATAATCGTATGATTTTTAAAATATATCTGAGAAGCGGATTATGAATAACCGCTTGACTTGATAACGTGGAAGTTTAACTGTTAAAATATTTGAGTTATATAAATTTATAGAAGCGGTGAAGGGAGAAATATAGAATGAAATTAGGAATTGTTTATACCAGCACAACACCAGAACTTATTGAGTGCGTAAATGAAGAAATCAGAAAGAACCTTGGAGATACACCGGAGATCCTCAACTATCAAGATCCATCCATTCTTGCTGAAGTAAGAGAGCATGGTTATGTAACAGCAGGAGCTGCAGCACGCCTTGTCGGAATGTACATGCAGGCTGTTTCTGACGGGGCAGATGCAATTTTAAACTGTTGCTCTTCTGTTGGAGAAGTTGCAGATGCCGCACAGAATATTGGACGCTACACAGGCATCCCGATTGTTCGAATTGATGAGGAAATGTGCCGCGAGGCTGTCCGCCTTGGGAAGAGAGTAGGCGTACTTGCAACTCTTCCTACTACCCTGGAGCCTACCAAGAATACCGTCTCCCGTGTTGCAAGAGAAATGAACAGCCATGTAGAACTGGTTGATGGACTTGTAGATGCATTCGGCGCAGACCAGGATAAATTTAAAGCTCTTCTTTGTGCAAAGGCAGAAGAAATCGCAGATCAGGTAGATGTGGTTCTTTTGGCTCAGGGATCTATGGCATATGCAGAAGATGCAATTTATGAGAAAATTGGCAAACCTGTACTTTCCAGCCCTCGCTTCGGAGCTCAGGCACTTGCGAAAGCACTGCAGGAAAAAAGGAATGTAAATAAGGTTTATAATAAGATATCCTGGGGTCTGTATCAAAGAAATAAGGTCTTTGATACAGGCTCTTTTGAGTTGTTTGAGCATGACAATTTAGTGGATATATTTTGTACAAATATTATGCAAAATTAACAAAAATATATGCGAAAAATCAGTTGGTATTCAGAGTTTACAAACTCTATTCAGGATGTTAATATAATGACAACAAGTTAAACATCCTACGTTATACGTAATAGAAAGGACAAAGGTGAAAAAAAAATGAGAAAGAAAGTATCTCGTGTAGCAATTAGTATGTGTGCAGTAGCAAGCATGGTATTGAGTGTAGCTGCACCGGCAATAACAGTAGCAGCAGAGACAACAGATGAGCCGACAGAGATTACTGTGTGGGCATGGGATAAGAACATGAATGGTACAGCAATGGAGGTTGCAGACAGCCTGGATGACAACGTAAAAGTTAATTTCGTTGAAATGGCGAAAGCAGACTGCCTCCAGAAGATTCATACTGTACTGGCTTCTGGTGTAACAGACGATTTACCAGATATTGTTCTCATCAGTGATTTAAATGCGCAGGGTTATCTGATGTCTTATCCAGATGCATTTTTACCAATGGATGACTACATTTCTTATGATGATTTTGCCGCTTATAAAAAAGATATGCTTTCCTACGACGGTGCCGGATACGGAGTGCCTTTTGATACAGGCGTTGCCGGATTATTCTACCGTACAGACTATATGGAAGAAATCGGCGTAACAGACGAGGACATGCAGGACCTTACATGGGACGAGTACCTTGCACTTGGGGAGAAACTGAAAAGAAAGGTCATATGCTTCAGACCTACAATCCGAACGATATCGCCGAATTCCAGATCATGCTTCAGTCTACTGGAAAATGGTTCACAGACAATGACGGAAATGCTGATTTCACAAATAACGATGCATTAAAAGAATGCTATGATGTATTCAAAAAACTGAACGAATCTGATTTCTGCCAGGTAGTAAGTGCCTGGACCGGATTTGCAGGAGCAATCAATAATGGTGATGTTGCCTGTGTTATGAGAGGAAGCTGGATCACATCTACTATTATGGGCGCTGATGATCAGAGCGGAAAATGGAAAATGGCTCCTATCCCGAAGATGAGCACAGATGGTGCTACACATTATTCCAACCAGGGTGGTTCAAGCTGGTTTGTACTGAAGAACTCCAAGAACGCAGATGCTGCAGCAAAATTCCTTGCTGATACATTTGGCGGAAGCACAGAGCTTTATGATTCTCTTATGAAGAGCAATAATATTATCGGAACCTACCTTCCGGCGGCTGATATTGAAGCAGTTAATACTGAATCTGAATTCTTCAGTGGACAGCAGATCAATAAAACACTGGTCGATTGGGAAGCTCAGATTCCATCTGTAAATACTGGCGCATTTAGCGCAGAAGCCCAGAGCGCATTACTTGCAGTGACTCCTAACATCCTTAATGGCAGCGATCTGGATACTGAATTAGCAGCAGCAGAAGAGCAGTTTAACCAGACTATTCAGTAAATAAACGTAAAGAAGATAGTTAAAATAAAGAAATTAAGGGGGCGGAGTGATTCGCCCCTTTTCTAAAATAAAAAGATAATGGATATAGAACGGAAAGGAGATTCCATGAAAGGTAGCACATTGGAAAAAAAGAATTCCCGTATTGGCTGGACAATGGTAATTATTGCTTCTGTGCTGATTCTGGCATTTAGTTATATCCCTATGGTGCAGGCATTTCTTTTATCCTTAAAAACAGGAAAAGGAAATAATCTGACCTTTGGCGGCGTAGCCAACTATGTAAGAATGCTTAATGATACCGGGTTTAAAACAACGATTGGTAATACATTATTTTATGCAGTGATCCAGATCCCGATCATGTTGCTTCTTGCATTATTAGTTGCTGTCTTATTGAATTCTGAAACCTTAAAACTGAAAGGCTTTTTACAGAACCTGCATCTTTCTGCCATGCGTAACTTCTCCTATTTCTTACGCAATTCTGTTTAAGAATATTTTTGCAACAGATGGAGTTGTGAACCATGTTCTGTTATCACTTGGACTGATTAATTCCCCAATTGCATTTATTTTGGATCCTGTCTGGGCAAAATTTGTTATCATCATTGCTCTGATCTGGCGTTATTCCGGATACTATATGATCTTCTTTTTTATCTGCATTGCAAAATACAGATAAGTCAGTATATGAAGCTGCCAAAATTGATGGTGCTAATTTCAGACAGTCCTTCTTCAAGATCACAATGCCGATCTTGAAGCCAATTATTTTCCTTACCAGCATTATGGCAGTAACCAACACACTTCAGCTGTTTGACGAGGTTGTAAATCTGACTGGAGGCGGTCCTGGAAATGCAACCAGAACTATTTCCGAGTACATTTACGATCTGTCCTTTAACTATGTTCCGAATTATGGATATGCAGCTGCTGTTTCTTATGTGGTCCTGGTGATCATTGTACTTATTACAATCGTTCAGAAGAAAGTGACAGGTGATCATGATGAATAAAAAACATTTAATTGGTGAAGGTTTTAAACATGTATTTTTGATGACATTGTCATTACTTTGTGTATTCCCATTTTACTGGATGATTGTAGGAATGACAAATAGCTCTGCTGACATTACCATGGGAAAACTCACCTTTGGAAATAAACTGGCAGAAAATGTTACAAATGCTTTTAACTATTCCAATCTGTGGAGAGCATTTGGAAACTCCCTTTTACTGGCGGTAATCGTTACCGGTATAGGTCTTTTAATCTGCTCCATTGCAGGTTATGCCTTTGTTGTATTTCCAAGCCGCGGAAAGGAAATTCTTTTTCTTGCGCTGATCGCATCCATGATGGTACCTTTTGCAGCAAAGATTATTCCAATGTTCCGTATGTTTTCCAAAATGGGACTTTTAAACAATTATCTGTCAATTATTCTTCCGGCAATCGGTTCTCCGTTTTTGATTTTCTTCTTTAAGCAGAATGCCTATTCCTTCCCGAAGGATACGCTGGAAGCAGCCAGAATGGACGGACTGAATGAATATCAGATCTTTTTCAAAATTTTTATGCCAATGATGAAGTCCACATATGCAGCAGCCGGAATATTCATGTTCATGGCAAGCTGGAACAACTACATGTGGCCTCTGATCGCACTGCAGAGTGATACGAAATTTACACTGCCGCTGGTTGTAGCAAACCTTGCCTCCGGATTTACACCGGATTACGGTATGACAATGGTTGGTATTGTGCTTTCCACATTGCCTACAATTATTGTATTCTTTACCTTACAGAAATCCTTCGTTGAAGGTATGACAGGATCTGTTAAATAAAAATGTGAAGGAGATGCAGGCATGAAAGGTCAAAAAATAAAAGAACTCTATTTTGGTGGAGATTATAACCCGGACCAGTGGGATGAAGCTACAATCCGCCAGGACATGGAATATTTTAAGAAATGTCATATCAACTATGTAGCACTTCCAGTTTTTTCCTGGGCTAAGCTAGAGCCACAGGAAGGAGTTTATAACTTTGAATGGCTGGACAAGATTCTGGACATTCTCTGGGAAAATAGAATTTATGTATGCCTTGCTACTTCTACTGCTGCACAGCCGGAATGGATGAGCAAGAAATATCCGGAAATCATGCCTGTAGACAACAACGGGCTGAAACGTACTCATGGAATGAGAAATTTTTACTGCGTAAACAGTGAAAAATACAGAGAAAGAGCAGCAGCTCTGGCAGAGCAGATGGCACTTCGTTACAAAGATTATCCGGGGCTTGTTGCATGGCATGTGGCAAATGAATACAGCACATTCTGTCACTGTGAGAACTGCGAAAAGAAGTTCCGTGTATGGCTGAAAAAAAGAAATACGGAACCACAGAAGAACTGAATAAGAGATGGAATACTTCTTTCTGGGGAAGAACGGTTTATGATTTTGACACGATCATGCTTCCTACAGAACGCAATGATGATGACAGGTTTTTCCCGGCAAAACAGCTGGATTACCAGCGCTTTGTTACAGATACAACAGAGGAGTGTTTTTTGAATGAGGCAAACGTGCTTCGCAGAATTACTCCTGATATTCCGGTGTTCAGCAATATTTCCGGATTTATTAAAAAACTGAATCAGTTCCAGCTGACCAGAAATATGGACATTGTAGGATGGGATAACTATCCGTCACCAAAGGATGACGCTGCTTTCCCGGCATTAAAGCATGACATTATGAGAGGGCTAAAGGACGGCGCTTCTTACATGGTTGCAGAGCAGTCTCCAAACCAACAGAACTGGCAGCCATATAATAAGCTGAAAAAGACCTGGAGAGGTAAGACTTCTGGCATATCAGGGAATTGCCCATGGCGCTGACAGCTCCTTATATTTTCAAATGCGTCAGTCCGTTGGAGGACAGGAAAAGTTCCATGGCGCAATTATTTCTCATGCAGGAACAGATGATACCAGGATTTTCAGGGAGTTTGAGCAGTTGGGAGCTGAGCTTCATCAGCTTGGAGGACAGATTCTGGATGCGAGAACAAATGCCGATGTAGGAATTCTCTTTGACTGGGACAACTGGTGGGCACTGGAGCTTTGCAGCGGCCCAACTAAGGATATGGATTACCTGCTTCAGGTGGCTCATTATTATCGTGCATTCCACAAGCAGAACATAGCTGTGGACATTGTGAAATTCACAAGTAATCTGGATTCCTATAAGGTTGTAGTTGCACCTCTTGCATACATGATAAAGCCTGGATTTGCAGAGCGATTGACTAAATTTGTGGAAAACGGCGGAACACTGATTGGAACCTATATGACAGGCCTTGCAGATGAAACAGACCGCTGCATCTTTGGGGCATATCCGGGTCCGCTTCGCAATGTATTTGGGCTGTGGGTGGAAGAGACAGATGCACTTTTATCCGGAAGAAACCAATCAGATTATTATGAATGGAAATAAGGAAGCCTACAGCTGCAGATTCCTGTGCGACCGTCTCAGACTGGAAAATGCAAAGGCATTTGGAACTTATGGAAGTGATTTCTATGCAGGAGAGCCCTGTGTCACAGTAAACGAATACGGAAAAGGAAAAGCGTATTATCTTGGAACACAGCCGGATGAGGCATTCTTAAAGATATTTGTTCATAAGGTATGCGAGGAGACAGATGTGCATCCGGTACTTCAGGTGGAAGAAGGTATTGAGGTAACCAGCAGAACAAATGAAAACGGCAAATTCTATTTTGTCATGAATCATAACGCGGCAGAGAAACAGATAGTGCTTCCGGAAGGAAAATGGGAAAATTTGATTGGGGCACAGCCGGAAAATGAAAACTAATTTTGAAAGCAAGAGATGTAGCTGTTTTAAAACGCCGGTAAAGTAGTGTATAATAATACCAGAGTTAAAATACCTAAAATCGCCGGCTCCTGTGCAGTGCGATTTCCGGTGCTTATAATGCGGTATATATTATAAAAAGTCAGGGGAGCAAATATGTCTGATAAGAAAAATTTTCTGAAAAAGCGGCTTCATAAAGACAGCGTTGTAAATCAGGTAGTGGAACAGATTACAGATTCGATTATTTCCGGAAACCTGCAGCCAGGTGATAAACTTCCTACTGAGCCGGAGCTGTGTGAAAATTTTGGTATTGGAAGAAATTCTGTGCGTGAAGCCATTAAAATTCTGGAAGCGTATGGGGTGGTTTACATAAAAAAAGAGCGGAAGGAACCTTTGTAAACGATACCTATAATCATAAAATGTTAGACCCGATGCTGTACGGAATTCTTCTGAATAAGAATATGAGAATAGACATTATTCAGGTTCGTAAAGTTCTGGATACCGGAATGCTGTATCAGATTATAGGCGGAATCACCGATGAAAAGATGGACCAGATTTTGAAGAAATTTGATAATCTGAAAACAGTTGTTTTGAGAGAAAATGTTACTGCCAAGCAGGTGTTGCAGGCTGATGTTGATTTTCATCTGACTCTTGTAGAAAGTACGGAAAATCCTATTTTTATGCAACATACATGAGTATGTAGACCGAATTACCACTCCGTCCAGGGAAAAAACTGTGGAGCTGGTTCTGGAGAAGAATCAGAAAGAGACATTCATTCTGCTTCATCAAAAGATAATCAATCTTCTTCTGGAAAAAAATTATCAGAAAATCGAGAGCGTTCTGGCAGAGCATTATAAGTTCTGGGTAGAAGGCTAGAGCATGTTTGAAAAAGGCTTTCTGCAAGATGTGCGTCACAATTTGTGGGAGATTTTGTCCGGATGAGGGCGAAATATACCGCAAAGTGGGGCGTGCAGATTGCGGGAATGCTTTTTCAAACACGCTCTAAGCCATGCGAAGAAAACATGACATAAAATAAAGAATGTGGACTTGAGATTTCCAAAAAGAACTGTAAAATTTTTATATCGTATAATGTGCAAGCAGTGTGTTTATAACAAAACTGCACAATTAAAGGAGAAAAATCATGCTGACAGATACAACCAGATCCCCTTACGCGAAGGTACATGCGTTGGACGGGATGAAAGTAAAATGGACCGGCGGCCTTTGGAAGGAACGCTTTGACACCTGCGCCAACAGTACAGTGCCTCAGCTGAAGCACATGTTTGACAGTAAGGATATCAGCCATGTAGTAGAGAATTTCAAAATCTGCGCCGGAGATGCGCAGGGAGATTTTGACGGAACTGTTTTTGGAGACGGAGACTTTTATAAATGGATGGAATCTGCCATTTATACGGCTTATCAGACAGATAACCAGCCTCTGAAGGATGAGATTGAAAAATATATTGATCTTATCGGAAGAGCACAGCAGCCGGACGGCTATCTTTCCACCAAGCAGATCAATGGAGAAAGAAGCGGGAACGGCGTTTCCAGAATGGGAGATATTAACGATTTCGAGGTATACAACTTCGGACATATGTTTACAGCGGCCTGTGTACATAAAAAAAGAATTACAGGCAAGGACAGCTTTTTCTTGCAATTGCAGCCAGAACAGCAGATTATCTGAGCATCTGTATGAAGAGGCAGAACGCACAGGAGAGGTTCAGACTGCAGTTTGCCCTTCCCATTATATGGGACTTGTGGAAATGTATCGTACCACTGGCGAAGAGCGTTATCTGAAGCTTGCAAAGCAGGCGATTGCGCTTCGTGACAGCGTAAAGAATGGCTTGGATGACAACCAGGATAAGATTCCGCTGAAGCAGCATGAGAAAATTCTTGGACATGCAGTTCGTGCCAATTATCTCTATGCAGGTGTGGCGGATCTTTGTCTGGAAGAGGAAGATCCGGATTATATTAAGGTTCTCCACAAAGTATGGAGAAGTCTTGTGGATAAAAAGCTTTATATAACAGGCGGATGTGGAGCCTTGTATAATGGTGCTTCCCCCTATGGATACTTTTTTGATCATCAGCTTGTTCATCAGGCATATGGCTATGAATACCAGCTTCCAAATATTACTGCATACAATGAGACCTGTGCATCTCTGGGCGGCGTTTTCTGGGCGTACCGCATGTTCCAGCTGGAGCCAAAGGCAGAGTACTTTGATATTCTGGAACGAATGATGCTGAATACCAACCTGGCTGCACTGAGCCTGGACGGAAAAAAGATTTTTCTATGAAAATATGTTAAGACGCGCCAAGAAGCTTGATTATAAGCTGATCTGGCCACTTACAAGAAGTGAATATATTCTTAGCTACTGCTGTCCTCCAAACCTGGCGAGAACCATTGCCCAGTCCAGTGAATATGCATATCTTACATCTGATAACAGCGTATGGACCGGTATGTACGGTGCAAGTGAAGCTCAGGTGAAGCTGGAAAATGGAGGAGAATTCACACTGGTGCAGTCCACAGATTATCCGTTCGATGGAGCAATCCGCTTCACAGCAAAAGATGTGAAAGTAAATGCTCCTGTTCACTTGAGACTGCGTGTTCCGGGATGGGCTGCAGGCGGCTCTATTAAGGGCGCTGGCGCAGACCGTGAGCTGACAGCAGCTGATGCAGGAACCTATTTGGATATTCTTGTGGAGGATCTGCAAAACATGGATGTACAGCTGAATCTGGATATGAAGATTCGCTATACCGTTGCAAACAATATGGTAGAGGAAACAGTTGGACAGGCTGCCATTGAACGTGGACCGCTGGTATATTGCTGCGAGAGTGCAGATACCCATGCATCGACTTTGGATGATATTTATCTGGATCTGAATGCAGAGTTTGTTCCTGTTGAATTTGAAATCGAGGGAAGAAAAATGACAGCCCTTGAGACAGAGGAATATTCTATTGATCGTTCTGAATTTGACAGAAATGCACTGTATCAGCCGCTGAAATACCACGGTATGAGCAAAAAGCATGTACGCCTGATTCCATATTATGCGTGGGATAACCGTGACTATGGAGAAATGAGGATCTGGTTCCCTGTCGCATATACCGTATAATAAATTGAGTTATCAAAAACTGAGATATGAATGTAAAAAATCCTGCCGCGCAGAATCCGATGGCGGTGGAACGGTAAATGTCGCTCAATTTCTTATTATATTTTGAACGAACAGAATGGAGAGTTATAGAAACTATGGAATGCAAAATAATTCCTTTTTGGACTGCCGTGGAAAGAGACAGAACAGATGCCGACAAAGCAGAAATGCTTCTTTCCCAGGCAATGGAAGGTTTTCATAAAAACTGGTAGTACTGGATGATGATCCGACTGGGGTACAGACCGTTCATGATGTGTCTGTTTATACTGACTGGGAAGAAGAATCTATCCGCAATGGCTTTGAGGAAAAAGAAGCTATGTTTTTTATCCTTACCAATTCACGAAGCTTTTCTGTGGAGGAAACTACAAAAGTTCATCAGGATATTGCCGCAAGAGTGGCGAAGGTTGCCAGAGAGCTGGGACAGGACTTCATGATCATTTCCCGTGGAGATTCCACACTGAGAGGTCACTATCCGCTGGAAACACAGCTTCTGGCAGATGGCCTGACAAAGAACGAGGGCGTTGTTATTGACGGGGAGATCATCTGCCCGTTTTTTCCAGAAGGCGGCCGCTACACAATGGACAATATCCATTATGTAAAAGAGCAGGACAACCTGGTTCCAGCCGGTATGACGGAATTTGCCAGGGACAAAACCTTCGGCTACAAATCCTCCGACCTTACAGAATATGTGGAGGAAAAAACAGAAGGAAAGTACCATAAAGAGGACTGTATCACCATTTCCCTGGACGAGCTGAATGCTCTGGATGTGCAGGGAATTAAAGACAAGCTTATGTCTGCACAGAATATGGCGAAGATCATTGTGAACGCAGTATCCTACGCAGACCTGAAAGTTTTTTGCGCCGCACTTGTACTTGCAATGAAAGCTGGAAAGCATTACATGGCAAGAACTGCCGCTGCTTTTACCAAGGTGATGGGACGTATTTCAGATCAGCCCCTTCTGGGGGAAGAGCACAGCTGGAGGGCGATACAAAGAACGGAGGAATCGTTCTGATCGGTTCCCATGTAAAGAAGACCACAGACCAGCTGAACTGTTTGAAGAAACTAGACGGACAGGCTGATTTTATGGAATTTCAGGTAAATACCGTGTTCGAAGAAAACGGTCTGGAGAAAGCGGTAGAGAGAACGGTGAAGGCAGCAGAGGAGAAAATCCTGTCTGGAAGAACCGTTGTAATTTATACAAGCAGACAGCTTCTTGCGCCGGAGAATATGACTCGGAAGAGAAACTGCATATTTCTGTAAAAATTTCCAATGCAGTGACCAGTATTATCGGAAAGCTTTCTGTGAAGCCGAAATTCATCATTGCAAAAGGCGGAATCACTTCGTCTGACGTAGGAACCAAAGCTCTTCGCGTAAAGAAAGCCCGTGTTATGGGACAGGTGAAGAAAGGAATCCCGGTATGGATGACAGGAGAAGAAAGCAAATTCCCTGGAATGCCATACATTATTTTCCCGGGAAATGTGGGTGAAGTAAGTACATTGAAGGAAATTGTAGAGGAATTGATCTGAAAAATAGCATGATTGCAGGTCTTCGTTTACGCGAGTGGCAAATTTCAATTACGTAAGAGTTTTAATGACCTAACAAGTAAATTTTTAGTCTGTTTTGAACAGCTTACGGAGACTCTGTATGTTAGAGCGTGTTTGAAAAATCATTCCCGCAATCTGCACGCCCACTTTGCGGTATATTTTGCCCGAATTCGGTTGCCGTAGCCCGCTACGGCGCCCTCATCCGGACAAAATCTCCCACAAATTGTGACGCACATCTTGCAGAAAGCCTTTTTCAAACACGCTCTAGGAAGATGTCTATTAGAAAGAGGTTCGCTTAAATAGGAGGTTTACATAATGAGAAAAGTAATTATATCTCTGGCACCTGTACAGGCAGGAACCAGTGTGGATGCAGTAAAGCTTGCAGAGGATGTAGAGAAAAGCGTAAAACTTGGTGCTGCTATGTGTCACCTTCACTGCCGTAAACCAGACGGAAGCCTTACACCTGACATTTTTATATGTCTGAGTGTTTTGACGAGATTCTGAAACGGACAGATGTGGTAGTTCAGGCGTCTACAGGCGGTGTTTCGGATATGAATATCCAGGACCGCTGCAATCCGCTTGATTATCTCAAGGTAGAGAGCGCATCTCTCAATGGCGGAAGTACAAACCTTGGCGAAGCAGTTTATATTAATTCTTTTGATGATATCCGCTACTGCGCAGACGCTGTTTATAAGAGAGGAATCCTTCCGGAAACAGAAGTTTTTGATATTGGAATGTTACATAACATGGCAGTGGTAAAATCTGAGCAGCCATTTGCAGATCCAATGCTGTTTAACCTGGTATTTGGTCACAAAGGCGGCATGCAGCCTACTCCGGAGATGCTGGCAGCTTTCCGTTCCTTTGTTCCATCTGATGCACTTTGGGGTGTTACCCACTTTGGACGTGATAATTGGACTTTTCTGGCTGCAGCCATCGCTATGGGAGCAACGGTAGTACGTGTTGGTTTTGAAGACAGCCACTATCTGACGGAAGGTATAGAGGCCGAGTACAACTGGCAGGTGGTTGAGAAACTGGTAAATCTGATCCGCGCTATGGGTCTGGAGCCAGCGACTCCGGATGAGGCAAGACAGATGTTGAATCTGAGAAAACGCTAAAATACGATTTAAAATATAAAGTGTTGGATCGTAATTATTCAGTAGATGTTATTCTGCGAAGTGTGTGACCATGAAGGTACTGAACAGTTACGATATACCAAAGAAATATATGTCAGAAAGGATGGGTTAAAACAAATGTTGGCAATCAAGAAAATATATATGGATTATGAAACAGCCCCGGTTGGTGTTTTCCCATATGCCCCAGTTTGCCTGGGAGCTTGTAAGCGATAAGAAAAATGTAAAACAGAAATCCTACGAATTTCAGATTGCAAAAGACGCTGATTTTACAGATCTGATCTATAACAGCGGAAAAACAGAGTCTGAGGAATCTGCACATGTTTATGCAGAAGATGCTTCACTGGAGAGCGGCAAGCGCTATTTTGTCCGCGCAAAAGCCAGTGATGGTCAGGAAGAAACGGACTGGAGCGAAACCGCATCTTTTGTAACTGCCCTTGCAGGAAAAAATGGTGAGTGGGAGGAAGGCGCACCAGCATGGAAAGCTCCTTTTGTATCCGCCGAAACTGACGATTCCTATAAGAATGTTTCCAAAGGAACCTATGTAAGAGGAACCTTTGAAATCAAAAAAGATATAAAAGAAGCCTATGCCTTTACCACAGCCCTTGGCCTGTATCAGTTTTACCTGAATGGCAAAAAGTTGGTGAGGACGAGATGACACCGGGATGGACATCCTATAGAAGACATCTCCTCTATCAGACCTATGATGTAACGGAATATCTGCAGAAGGGCATTAACGGTGCTGGAGCAATGCTGGCTCCAGGCTGGTATAAAGGTGTTATGGGGCTGACAAAGGCCCGCAACAACTATGGTGATCAGACGGCTTTTTACTATGGAACTTCTGATTCGCTACACCGATGGAACAACAGAATCTGTTTATACGGATCCATCATGGAAAGGCTGCGATTCACCGGTGGTATTTGCAGAAATCTATGATGGTGAGACTTATGATGCAGCCCTTGAGATTCCGGACTGGTCAAAGGCAGAAACCACAAAAGGCGACTGGAAGCCGGTTCAGCTTGTATTCTTTGATACACAGGTTATGCGCGCGCAGTACGCTGCGAAGGTTCGTGTAATGGATCGTATTCCAGCGAAACGTATTTTCAAAACACCGGCAGGAGATACAGTTATTGATTTTGCCCAGAATATGGCAGGACGAATTGAAGTAACTGCAGCCGGAAAACCAGGCGATGTGATCGAACTTCACTGCTTCGAAGTTCTGGATAAAGATGGAAATGTATATTTGGATAACCTTCGTGCAGCCAAGGCAACGATGAAATATACTTTTGCAAGGGAAGAGACAGTTACCTGGCATCCGACTTTCACTTACATGGGATTTCAGTATGCGCTGATTGTTTCCTATCCAGGCGAGCCGAAAGCTGAGAATTTCACAGCCTGCACCCTTCACTCCAACATGGCTTCAAAACGGAAGTCTGGAGTGTTCGAATCCGCTGCTGAACCAGTTGCATCACAATTTCCTGTGGGGGCTGAAGAGTAATTTCCTTGATGTACCTACAGACTGCCCGCAGCGTGATGAGCGTCTGGGATGGACTGGAGATGCGCAGATCTTCTGCCGTACCGCCACTTATCTGATGAATACATATACGTTCTATAAGAAATGGCTCCATGATCTGGAGGTTGATCAGATACCACAGGGCGGTGTACCGCATGTTGTTCCGAACATTGAGGAAGGCCGTACAGATGGAAACTGGCTTCTCCGCCAGGGACCTCATTCCGCAGCAGCCTGGGCTGATGCAGCCATCATCAATCCATGGACCATGTATCTGATGTATGGTGATAAAGATATTCTGAAAAAAACAGTACAACAGTATGAAGGGATGGATTGACTTCATGCGTGCCCATGCTGTTGATTATATCTGGAACTACAAGCTGCAGTTTGGTGACTGGGTTGCTCTTGATGCAGAGGAGGGCAGCTATTTCGGTGCAACACCAAATGACCTGACCTGTACTGCCTATTATGCATACTCTACCGGACTTTTTGTCCAGATGGCGAAAGCCCTTGAAAAGAGGATGTGGCAGCAGAGTATGAGGAGCTTTATCATAAGATCGTAAAGAAATTCCAGGAGACCTCTTCGATGCAGAAGGAAATATGACAGCACAGACACAGACCGCACATATTGTGGCACTGTATTTCCAGCTGACTCCTGAGAAATATATCACAAAAACGGTAGAAGGTCTGAAGCGCCTTCTGGACAAAGAAAACGGACATCTGGTTACCGGATTTGTGGGAACCCGTATTTCTGTCATGCACTAAGCCAGAACCACGCTCTGAAGGAAGCCTATGACCTGCTTCTGAAGGAAGACTTCCCATCCTGGCTGTATCAGGTGAAAAAAGGTGCCACCACGATCTGGGAGCACTGGGATGGAATGAAGGATGACGGAAGCATGTGGAGTGCAGATATGAACTCCTTTAACCATTATGCTTATGGTGCTATTGGTGAGTGGATGTACCGTGCAATGGCCGGAATTGAAGCTGATCCGGAACATCCGGGCTTTAAACATGCGATACTCTATCCGCGCATTGGTGGAAATCTGAAGTACACTGCCGGAAAATATCATAGCATTTATGGTGATGTTGGTGTAAAATGGGAAGTCCAGGGGAAACAGATTACTTTAACTGTTCAGATTCCGGTGAATACAACAGCAGAGATCCGTCTGGACCAGGCAAAAGCTGTTCTGGAAAGCGATGGACTGACATTTACCAGGGAAGCAGACTATATGGCTGCCGAAGCGGGAAGCGGTACATACCATATCGCATTTGAACAGTAATCATAACGCAGAATGCGAAAGGGTGATGAGAATATGGAAAAAGAAAAAGGAACCTTCAGGAATACAGAAAGCGTGGAGACAGCTGAGTATTCAGAATCAGATTTTTTTATCCATGTTTCTTATCACCCTTTTGGGTGTGGGCGTTTTGATGAATATTGTATACAAAACCTCTATTGATGCGATTGAACAGAATTACAGGGCATCTTATCAGTCTACACTGAAGAATTCCAGCCGCGTTATGGATATGAATCTGAAGAACATTGTAGACGTAGGCCGAAATTTTCTGAATGACGAAGCTCTTCAGCAGATTCTGAAAAAAGGCAATGAATACGGAGGAAGCAAGTTTACGTCCACAGACCGTGTGAAGCTTCGTGCGATTGCAAATGAAATGGCTAGTCAGCAGGTGTGGGTGAATTATATAGTATTTACGGATCTTTATGGTCATGTTTATCAGCTGAACAATGTGAACCAGGGTACTTATGATTTCTATAATTATTATAGTGATAAGGATATTCTGGAAGAAAGCTGGGTGAAACAGGCAAAGGCTGCGCAGGGAAAGGAAATTTTTTTCCGTGACAGTATTTTAAAAGCAGGAACAAAGAAAGGATTTTCTTATGCGAAATATATGATCAATCCCTCTGATGGACAGGGAATGGGCTATATGGTGGTGGGACTGAGCCAGAAGTTGTTGGGAAAATCCTTTGTTATGGGCAATGAAAGCTTTGATTCCAGTAACTTTATGGTTGTAGATGAGGATGATCAGCTGGTTTATTTTGTGGGAAATGAGGAAAGGGAGAATGCAATTATGCAATCCTATTCGAATCCGGGAGAGAACCATCTGTATCTGTTTTCTTCTGTCACCAATTCTACTACAGGCTGGCATATTGTAAACGTAGTGGAGAAAAATGAGATCAGTGAAGAGAGCAAAAATATCCGTCTGACCTCGTTTCTGGTAGCCGGCTGTGTTCTTGTAGTGGGTTTTCTCATGGCACGAATCATTTCCAGAACCATCAGCCATCCTCTGAAGCAGCTGGAAAATACCATTGCACAGGTTGGGGAAGGAGAGCGCCACATTACAGAAGAGTTTGACTATAGTGAAGTTGGCCGGATTGGACGGAAATTCAAGGAAATGGTCAATACGAACCTGGAGCTTTCCGAGCATCTTATGGCGGTGAAGCTGAATGAACGGGAAGCAGAGCTGCTTTTTGCTTCAGTCTCAGATCAATCCCCATTTTCTTTATAATACACTGGATTCTCTGTACTTTGTTGCAATCATGCATGGGGATGACCAGATGGCAGAAATGGTAGAAGCACTTTCTGATAACTTTAAGCTGGCGCTGAATAATGGAAGCAAATATATTAAAGTTGCGGATTCTGTGAAATGGATGCAGGGCTATATGAAGCTTCAGAATATGCGCTACAATAATCGTTTTGAACTGTTCGTGGATATCAGCAGAGAAATTCTTCAGCGTGAAACGATCACCTTTATTTTTCAAGCCATTTATTGAAAATGCCATGTATCACGGTCTGGAGCCGAAGATTGGAAAAGGAAAGATTTCCCTTCGCGGCTGGCAGGAGCAGAATAATATGATTTTCACTATTGAAGATGATGGTGTGGGAATTGACGATATGTCCAGACTGGAGAACGGTTATGGAGTGCGCAATGTAATAGAGCGTATAAAGTTGAATTACGGGGAAAAATACGGCGTAACATTTGAAAGCAGTCCGGGAAATGGAACAAAGGTAACGATTGTGGTTCCGGTAAGATAAGGGATAGGGAAATGCAGATACAAGGAGGATTTTCATGTATCGCTTAGTGGTAATTGATGATGAATATATAGTTGTGCAGGGAATTAAGGCTTTAATTTCCCGCCTGAAGCTGGATTATGAGGTAGTAGGGGCTGCTTATGACGGAATCCAGGGACTGGAAGTGATCCGAAGTGAGAAACCGGATGTAGTAATTACGGATATCCGAATTCCGGGGCTGGATGGTCTGTCTGTGATCGAGGCGGCGAAGGAAGAATGTCCGGATACATATTTTATTGTGATCAGTGGCTATTCTGAATTTGTGTATGCGCAGAGGGCGCTTACTCTTGGCGTAAAAGATTATATTGATAAGCCGGTTACAGCAGACAAACTGAAAAAAGCCCTTACCAGAATTGAAGATGAATGGGCGAAGACTCGTCATGAAGATAATCGTAAGGCACAGGCTAATCGTGAGAAATTCCTGGAATTGGAAAGATTTTTTTGAGAGCAGTGTAAAATGTATTACAAACTGTGATGCTGCAGCATTTCGGGAAATGCCGGCAGACAATCAGATGCCTGCAGGAACTTTACCCGGAACTGCAGGATTTTCGCAGGGAATTTTACAAGCATCTCTGTGTGCTCAGCGATGTACTGATCGAAAGTCAGAAGCAGGTGGAACGAGGGTCACTTGTCTCTTTTCAGGAGATGGTAAAATGTCAGAGCATAGAAGAAGTACAGGCCTATGGGGAAAGCGTTCTGTCTGATATCAGCAAGCATCTGACCGCAGACCAGACCGGAAGCAAACACAGAGTTATCCTGGAGCTTCTTACTTATCTGGACGAGCATTATGATCAGGATATCGGGCTGAGTGAGCTTGCAGACAGAGCCGGAATGAGCACGGCGTACTTAAGTGTTCTTTTTAAAACAGAGGTTGGTACATCTTATGTGAAATATCTGACGGACCTTCGCATAAAAAATGCGAAGAAGCTGTTGCAGAATGGATATAAGGTTAATGAAGTCAGTGAAATGGTGGGATATAATAATTACAGATATTTCTGTGATATTTTTTAAAAAACACGAGGGCATGACTCCCAATGAGTATAAGGGAAACGTGTGGAAAGCAGAATGATAAAAACAGGATTTGCAAAAATGCACATATTCAAATTGCTGAATATGTGCATTTTATATATTTAGCACAATTGAATGCCTGGACAAGTGAAACTTTTTTATAAAAAACAGTCTAAAAAACTGTACATTACCAAAAAATTAGGCACTGGTAAAAAAACAGAACAATGGTATTATATAACCATAAGATATTTCCCGGGGATACAAAGAAACAAATTAAACGTGACCGAAAAGTAAATGGCTATCAAGAGTAAATTATAACAAAGTTCAATAATTTTGAAAATTCTGGAGGAATTTATAATGAAAAAGAGAGCATTAGCTATTTTAATGGCAGCATTAACAGCAAGCACCATGTTTGCAGTTCCTACATTTGCAGCAGATTACTCAGGAGAGGATCCGCAGCTTGAGAAAAATATCAAAATCCTTACCATCTGGGCAGAAGATAATGACAATGGTATGCTGTTAAACAAAATCTGCGAAGACTATCAGAAAAATGTAAACCCGAATTTTACATGGGAATATGAGATGGTTGCTTCTGACAACCTTCAGCAGAAAATTGCTACACTTGCAGCATCCAATGATCTTCCAGATCTGTTCGCTTACGAAGCAGGTGCTCCGCTCAGCGTTCTCATCGATTCCGGAAAGGTTAAAAATATTACAGAAGCTGTTGACGAGATCGGAACAGCAGATTATTTAAACAGCGGTGCTGTTGAGCTTCTGAAAGGATTATCTGGAACAGATGATCTTTATGATCTTCCTCTTGGACTGAATGTAGAAGGCTTCTGGTACAACAAAAGCCCTGTTCGAGCAGGCAGGATGCGAAGTTCCTACTACATGGGATGAGTTTGAAGAGGTTCTTCAGAAACTTTCCGATGCAGGTATCCAGCCTCTTACAACTGGTGGATCTGACAAATGGGGTGCAACCCGTCTGATCAATGCATACGCAGTAAGAACCGCAGGAAACGACATTATGACAAAAGCAGCTGACGGCGAAGTTCCTTATACAGATGAGAAACTTGTTGCAGCAGCTGATAAGATTGCAGAGTGGGCAGAGAAAGGATATTTCGGAGAAGGTATCACAACAGTTGATATGAATACAGCTGGTTCCATGCTGATGAGTGGAAAAGCAGCTATCTTCTACAATGGTTCCTGGTTTACACAGAACCTGACAGATGATTCCCAGAACCCGGCAGGCGAGGACGGAATCGGATTCTTCAACATTCCGGTTGCAGATGAGTCCATCAGCTCCGCTACTTCTTACTCTATGAACTGTGGTAACATTCTTGCACTTGACAACGACAAATATGATGAGGCTACTGGCTGGTTCCTGAAATACTTCATGGAGAACATCGGAAACGTAGCTATGGAAGATCAGGGAACTGTTAAAGGCTACACATATGATGTTGCAGCAGATGATATGGATAACTACACCAAGCTTGTTCTTGACGAGATCGACAAATCCACAGAAGGATTTGCATGGTGGGAAGCAAAAATGCCTAGCGAAATCTCCAAGACAGCTCAGGAAAATGTACAGCCTCTGCTGAACGGCGAAATGACCGGCGAAGAATATATGCAGTCTATCCAGGATGTATATGACATGCAGTAAGTAACAGCTTTGGCAATATAAGCTTTGAACTTCAAATGGGAGTGTTTGCCCAGCAGACACTCCCGTTTTTGTTGAAAAAAATTCGAAATTTTAATGTTTTTTGACACAGAAAGGAAGGAATTTTATGAACAAGGTATTAGGTAATAAGAAAGCGATATCCCTTTTCGTAGTTCCGGCACTGATTATTTACACCATTATTGTAATGGTACCGGTTATCTGGTCGTTGTATTATTCATTCTTCAGCGGCAGCCCGGGACTTCAGTGGGAATTTGCCGGATTTGACAATTATGCAAGACTTTTCAGAGACAAGAATTTCTTAAATGCATTGACAGTAAACTGTAAATATGTATTGGTAGTAACCGTTGGCCAGGTTGGAATGGGACTTTTACTTTCCCTGATGTTTAAATTCTGGCTGAGAAGATGCAAAAACCATCGTAAGAACTCTGGTTTTCTTCCCGGTAGTACTTCCTACTGTTGCAGTAGGTCAGCTGTTTGCAAAGATCTATGAGATTCAGCCAAACTATGGTCTGTTAAACTCATTGCTTGACTCTCTTGGTTTTACGAACCTTGTTCAGCCATGGATCGGCCAGTCCAGCACAGCTCTCTGGGCATTGTGCGTAATGGATATCTGGGTAGCCATGGGATTCTATTCTGTAATTTTCTATGGAGCACTCCTTGATATCTCTGATGATATCCTGGAAGCAGCCAGAATCGACGGCTGCGGTGGATGGCAGTTATTTAAAAACATTCTTCTTCCGCTTCTTCGTCCGATGGTAATTACCAGCCTTGTATTCAGCTTCTCCGGAACTGTAAAAATGTTCGAGTCTGCTATGGCTCTTACAAAGGGCGGACCTGGAAGTGCAACCAAGTCACTGTCCATGTATATGTATGACGTTGCATTTACTTATAATAAGGTTGGTTACGCCAGCGTTATCGCAATCGTGATCTTCCTGATCTGTGTAGTTGGATCTCTTGTTATCAACAGATTTGATGTGAAAGACTGAAAGGAGGAAATATTATGAAAAAAGTAAAAACAGCTTTTCGAGGAATTGTAATTTTCCTTCTTTGCGTAATTGAGATCTATCCGTTATTCTGGATGCTTACTGCATCCTTCAAGAAACAGGCTGAGTGGGAGTGAGAAGCCAGCTTATGCGTTAAATGATGGCTTTTATTTCCAGAACTATTCTGATGCATGGACAAGGGGACATATGTCCACCTTCTTTTAAGAACAGTTTGATCACTACATTAGTAGCACTTGTATTTATTGTATTTTTCTCAGTAACTGTAGGATTTGCTGTAACAAAGATGAAATGGAAATTCAGAAATGCAGTTGCACAGTATTTCCGTTTCGGTATCATGATTCCGGTAGCAATTGCTTTGATCCCGCTGTTCCAGATTTACAGCAGATCAAACCTGTTAAATACCAGAACATGTCTGATCATTACGTACATAGCATTTGGTCTGTCGCTGTCCATTTATCTGGTTCAGGGATATCTTCGTTCCTTCCCGGATGATATTATGGAGGCAGCCGTTATTGATGGCTGTGGTATTTACAGACTGATGTGGCATATTGTAACACCACTTATGAAGAACTCTATTGTAACCGTACTGGTTCTTCAGTTCTTCTTTAAATGGAACGACCTTCTGTTTTCCATGACATTCATTAGTGATTCTGCGCTGAAGACTGTTCAGACAGGACTTCTGTACTTCTCTGATGAGTTTGGATCCAAGAACTGGGGTGCAATTTTCGCTTCTGTATCCATGAGTGTATTCCCGCTTCTGATTCTGTACATGGCACTGAATAAGAAACTGATGGAAGGTATGACAGCCGGAGCTGTAAAGGGTTGATTTTATGGAAGATAAAAGGACAGAGCAGTATAGACAGGAATTAAAAGAATTTGTAATGTCTCATACGGAGGATGTGCTTAAGAATCCGCGAAGCTTTATCCGTTACCCGTTTATTGATCCGGGCTCTGTTTACGATGGAAATGTATGGGACTGGGATACCTACTGGTCCGTATATGGCTTCCTGAATCTGGCAGATTCCTATCAGGATCCGTCTGTGAAGCCAAGAATTATAGAGCATGCACAGGGAAATATCCGCAATTTCTTCGATCACCAGCTGGAGGATGGATATATTCCCATGATGATTGAGGTGGCAGACTGGCCGGAGCCTTATCTGAATATGAGGCATAAGGAAGGCAAGATTATGAATATGCATAAGCCTTTCCTTTGCAGCCAGATGTGCCTGATCAGTGATTACACTGGTGATTATGCCTGGACGGAGGAGTTTCTTCCTGGCGTAGCGAAGTATTTTGAATGTTATGACCACTATTATTTTCATGAAAACAGCGGACTGTATGTATGGCAGGATGATATTATGATCGGTATGGACAATGATCCGGCTACTTTTGGCCGTCCGCCATTTTCCACTGCCAATATTTATCTGAACAGCTTTATGTGTGTAGAACTGGAAGCTGGTGCCAGATTATATAGACAGTTTGGCAAGGAGGAAGCGGCAAAGAGACTTCTGGATAAGCGCGAGGCACTGATCGGTGCTATTCAGCAGGAATGCTGGGACAAACGTGATCGTTTCTTCTACTCGGTTGATGTGGATATTAAGACAAGGAAATACGACTGGTTCCACCAGGGACTGGGAGTCTTCTGGAAGACATTGCCCATCAAAGTACGTGTATGGTCTGGCTTTATTCCCATGTATGCAGGAATTGCTACAAAGAGCAGGCGGCAGACATGGTGAAACATATTTTTGATCCCGATACCTTTGGTTCTGACTTCGGTCTGACCACGCTTTCTAAGGATGAGAAAATGTTTGACCTGTCTGTTACCAACAATCCGTCCAACTGGCTTGGCCCGATCTGGCTGGTTGCAAACTATGTGGTATTTCGTGGACTTTTGAACTACGGATACCGCATGGAGGCGGAAATTATGTATAAGCGCACCATGCGCCTTCTGGGAGAGGACCTGGAGAAAACAGGATGTCTTCATGAGTATTACAATCCATTTAATGGAGAACCGGTTATGAATGGTGGCTTTATTAACTGGAATATACTGGCATTGAATATGGCAGATGAGCTGGAAGGAAAGAAACCAATGTGTCTGCCAGAGCTGCTGGAAAAACAGGCAGAAAAGTAATCGTTAGAATAAGATTTTTCTGCTGTGAGGTAAGTAAATACAGGAAAAGGATTGCAGAATACGTGGAATTTTGCAGTCCTTTTTTGGTTTGACCGGTAAAAAACATCTTTCTGAAACAAAGTGTGTACAAAAAAATTTAAATAGCTTATACTTAGAATGTGTTTTAAGTTTATTTTGTAAAATGAAACAGATAAAGGAGCAAAAACATGATTCAGAACCCGATTCTTCCGGGATTTTGCCCGGATCCAAGTATTATACGTGTTGGAGAAGATTATTATATTGCAAATTCAAGCTTTGAATGGTGGCCAGGTGTAAAAATCTATCATTCTAAAGATCTGAAGCATTATGAACAGCTGCCATCGCCGCTGAACCGAATGAGCCAGCTTAATATGGTTGGTGAGGGTGATTCCTGTGGCGTATGGGCGCCGGATATTTCCTGGGATGGGGAATACTTCTGGCTGATTTATACGGACGTGAAAACCCGTACCGGAGGACTTTTTAACACCCATAATTACCTTGTGAAATCTAAGGACATCCGTGGCGGCTGGTCTGAGCCAGTTTATCTGAACAGCTCTGGCTTTTGACCCATCTGTATTTCATGATACAGATGGCAAAATGTATATTGTGAATATGATCAACAATTTCAAGGGAATTCTGGTACAGGAGTATGATCCTGAGAAGGAATGCCTGGTGGGAGAGGCGAAAAATGTCTTCCCGGGAACCGGACGTGGCTATACAGAAGGTCCACATATTTACCATATTGGAGAATATTATTATCTGCTGATGGCAGAAGGTGGAACCGGATATGAGCATATGGTAACTATGGCGAGATCCCGTTCCATCTGGGGACCATACGAGGAAGATCCAGGCAATCCGGTACTTACCTCTGATGTGGATAATCCAGAGAAACTGCAGAAATGCGGACATGCAGATCTTGTATGCACTCAAAACGGGGAGTGGTACATGGTACATCTTTGCGGCAGACCGCCGAAGGGCAGCAGACAGTGCGTGCTTGGCCGCGAAACCGCAATTCAGAAGATGGTATGGAACGAAGAGGGCTGGCTAAGGTTGGCCTGCGGCGGAAGATTTGGACAGTGGGAGACAGAAGAGCCAACTGGAATTCAGGAGTATCTTTTTCCAGAGGAAGAGGGGAAGGATTATGGAAAAGAAGACTTTGATTTAGAAATTGCAGACAGTGCTGGAAATAATGAAACTGCAAAGAATGCTGTGGACGAAGAATGTGATAAAAAGTTAAGTATGCCAGTGAAGAAGACCTCTGCGCTTTTAGATGTGCGCTATACTTCCCTGCGCCAGCCCTATGACAGCTACACCAGCCTGACAGAACGCCCTGGCTATCTCCGCCTCTACGGGCAGGAATCCCTAAATTCCTGCTATAACGTAAGTCTTGTGGCACGGAGGCAGCAGGAGCGCCATGTTCAGGTGGAAACCTGTGTGGAGTTTACTCCGACCTGCAGAGAACAAATGGCAGGACTTGCCTATATGTATGATACTGGCAATTTCTACCTTTTGGTAAAGACCAGAGAGGAAGAGTTTGGCTCCCAGACACTCGATTTGAAAAAGCCTGCAAAGCTGCGCCTGATAAAGAGCGATCACTTTGATGTAGAAGATGTGATTCCGGCAATCTCCATCCCGGAAGAAGGCCCCGTATTTCTTCTACTCCCTGGATGGAAAAGACTATCAGGAACTGGCCGAAGTCCCCACCAACATTCTCACCGACGAGCAAAGCGATGGATTGACCGGAGCTCACTTCGGAATGTACTGTCACGATATGACAGGGGGGAGACGGTATGCGGATTTTGATTATTTTGAGATTGTCAAAACGCGTAAAGAACAATAGGAAAGGCATTTAGCCACTTTTTCAAATACGCTCTGGACAGATTAAAAATTCATACATTTTCTTAATAAAGTAACGTTGCAAACCCCATGTTTTCTGACGTATTATGATAGTAGAAAGCATGGGGGATTTTTATTTATACGGGCAGTAAATCAAAGTTCATATCCTCACAAGATGTCAGATTCGGCAGTGATATCGAGACAAATCCGCAGCGCGTATTTGGAATTTTGAAAGAGAGATATATAAAATATAAGAGATCTAAAATGGAGAAGGAGACAAGAAAAAATGAAATTAAATTATGCAAAAACAATAGAAAAATGGGGCATTTTTGAAATGACCATAAGTGGTCCAAAGGAAGGGAATCCATTTTGTGACCAGTGGATCAAAGGCACTTTTGCTGTAAAAATGAGAAGAAAACGGTAGATGGTTTTTATGATGGCGATGGTGTTTATAAAGTAAGATTTATGCCGTCTTTTTACAGACGAGTATACCTTTGAAATTGAGGCTTCCTTTGATATTAAGGCGGGGGCAGAAGTGCCGGATGAAGGAGAGCCTGAACATAAGCATGGAACTGCTGATGACGGAACGGAAGCAGAACAATATGCTGTCAGAAATATTCTGACCGGAAGCTTCACCGTAATACCACCTTCTGCAGACAACCATGGTCCGGTTCGTGTTGCGGGTACATATTATCTTGCTTATGAGGATGGAACACCCTATCACTGTATTGGAACTACCTGCTATGTATGGAATCTGCAGAATGAAGAATTACAGAAACAGACACTGAAAACTCTGGAAGAAAATGCGTTTAATAAGATACGCTTCTGTATTTTCCCCAAGCATTATGACTACAATCTTCATGAGCCGATTACCTATCCTTATGAGGGAACACCCTGCGACAGCACTGTGTTAAATGAGAATAATTTCGCGGAATATAATGGCTGTGCACCGGGCAATGACTGGGACTTTACCAGATTCAACCCAGCCCATTTTCAGCATATTGAAAAGTGTATTCAGGCACTTATGAAACTGGGAATTGAGGCAGATCTGATTGTTATGCATCCATACGACAGATGGGGATTCTCCATGATGAAAGCAGAGGATGATGACCGTTACTGGAAGTATGTGCTGGCACGTTTTTCTGCATACCGAAATGTATGGTGGTCCCTGGCTAATGAGTATGATCTGATGCACGAAAAGACTCTTTTCTGACTGGGAAAGATATGCTGGCATTATCTGTGAGAAGGATCCTTACCATCATCTCAGATCTATTCATAACTGTAAGGCATATTACGATTATAACCTGCCCTGGATTACCCACTGCAGCATCCAGAGAACAGAGACATACCGCTCCTCCGAGCTGGTAAATGAGTGGCGCGAGAAATATCATAAGCCTGTAATTCTGGACGAAATCTGCTATGAGGGCAACATTCAATTTGGCTGGGGAAATATCAGCGGTGAGGAAATGACAAGAAGATTCTGGGAGGCATTCTGCCGCGGAGGATAGCCGGGACACGGTGAAACCTATCTCAGCCCGGATCGTATTCTCTGGTGGTCTCATGGCGGCGTTCTTCACGGAACCTCACGGATCGTATTAGATTTCTTGCAAAAATCATGGAAGAAACACCGGGACTTGGTGTGGAACCTATGCCCTGCAAATGGGATGAGGTTGCTTGCCGTGCTGCCGGTTTCCCGGCAAGGAAAGATTATTTTATTTACTATTATTCCTTTATGCGGCCGGGCTTCCGAGACTTCTACTTTGATGATACTACAGAGTATCAGGTGGAAATTATCGATACCTGGGAAATGACTATTACAGATGGAGGTATCCACAAAGGTAAATTCCGCGTGCAGCTGCCGGGGAAAGAGTATATGGCAGTGCGCCTACAGATAGCGAAATAATAACCATATTCATACAAAAATCCCAGTTGTGTATGCAGCTGGGCTTTTTTGAGCATAAAATTCTTGAATCGTTTTTCAGAATTTGTTATGATTCATATCAGAATTTATGAGAAATAAACAGAAATACTTTTTAAACAGGGGAGGAGATTTTTGGAAGAAACAAACATCAGTCAGGAGCAAAATCCATTGGGAACGGCTCCGGTAGGTGGTTTGATCGGGAAATTTGCAATTCCGGCAATTATCAGTATGCTGGTCAGTGCTTTGTACAATATTGTGGACCAGATTTTCATTGGTCAGGGCGTTGGAATGCTGGGAAATGCGGCTACAAATGTTGCATTTCCTGTAACAACTATTGCAACGGCGTTGGCACTGCTTCTGGGAATGGAGGTGCGTCTAGAAGAAGGCAAGCTCCATAGCCGGAACTGCACTTTCCACACTGGTGATTACCGGTGTGATTCTGGCAGTGGCAGTACTTCTGTTTTTGCGTCCGCTTCTAAGCTTATTTGGTGCAACGACAGATGTTATGCCCTATGCGGTGGATTATCTTGGGATTACAGCAGTGGGACTCCCTTTTTATGCATTATCCATTGAGGCAATCATATTGTCCGCGCAGACAGAAGCCCCACATATTCTATGACCTGTGTTCTTACAGGTGCCATTATCAACACAATTCTGGATCCTCTTTTCATTTTTGGATTCGGATGGGGAATCAAGGGGGCTGCCTGGGCAACGGTGATCGGACAGGTTGTTTCCGGAATTTTGGTGATTATTTATTTTGGAAAATTTCGTAAAATGTATCTGGAGATGAGCATGTTAAAGCCTTCTTCAGAGTGCCTGAAAGCTTATTATTATTTCTCTCGGAATGGCGTCCTGCATTAATCAGATCGCTATGGCGGTTGTTCAGATTGTACTGAATAATATTTTACGTTATTATGGCGGTTTATCTGTCTATGGAAGTGATATTCCAATCGCCTGTGTAGGAGTTATTTCAAAAAGTAAACCAGGTGTTTATGGCGATTTGTATTGGAATTTCACAGGGCTGTCAGCCAATCTGGGGCTTTAATTATGGGGCAAAAAATACGACAGGGTAAGACTTGCATATCGTTATTCTGTGACTGCATGTACGGTGATTGCCACCATATTTTTCCTTTGTTTCCAGTTATTTCCCCACCAGATTGTAAGCATTTTCGGAACCGGAAGTGACCTTTATTTCCAGTTCGCAGAACGCTATCTGAAGATATTTATGTTTATGACATTTGCAAATGGGATTCAGCCAATGTCCTCAGGATTTTTACATCTATCGGAAAAGCAAAGCTTGGAATCGTCATGTCCTTGACCAGACAGGTGCTGTTTCTTTTGCCTCTGATTATTATTTTTTCATTGATAATGGGAATTGACGGAGTTATGTATGCAGGACCGATCGCAGATGCAGCGGCGTTTGTATTGGCAATATTGTTCGCAAGAAGAGAGCTTGTGGCTATGAAGAAATAAAGATGTTTTACTATGAAGGTTCCGGACAGCAGCCATGAATGAGCCATGTTTGCATGAACAAATTCATGGCTCATCTATGGCTGTCGTCCGGGTTGGAGCGTGTAAAAAATCATTCCCGCAAGCTGCACGCTCCACTTTTGTGGATATTTTACCCGATTAATTGCTCAAATTTTGCCATTTCCATGGGCTTATAATAATAATATCCCTGCAGTTCATCGCATCCCTCAACTACCAGGAAGTCTACCATTTCTTTGGTTTCTACCCCTTCACATACAATAAACTTATTAGTCCTTTTCAGCAGATGAAAAATCTCCTGCAGCACGATTTTTCCATTCTCTGTGAGCTTATCTGACAGGAATTTCTTGTCGATTTTTACCTCGTCAAACAGGATATCCTTTAATGTATTAAGGAAGAATATCCAGAGCCGAAATCATCCATAGAGATTCGAATGTTTTTTTCATGGAAGAAGCGGATCATGTGATTAACCGCTTCAATATTATGAATATAAGTAGTTTCCGTAATCTCAAAAATTAAATATTGAGAGGGAATTTCATATTTCTGGATTAAATGTGAAAGCTTTTCTGTGAATGTGTGTATTTTTCGAAAATGAACCGGAGATACATTTAGGGAAAGAGACAACAGTTTAAGTCCTTTTTTCTCGTCTGTCTGCCAGCCATTGAAATGCTGTTTCATAAACATAATAATCCAGAGCTTCAATCTCCCCGGTTTCTTCCAAAATGGGAAGAAAACTGTCTGGAAACCACAGGTCTCCATTCGCTCTCTGCCAGCGGACAAGTACTTCTGCACTGGCAATTTTCTGCTCCCTTCCGCTGATTTTTGGTTGGAAATAAATTTGAAATTCTTTCTTCCCAAGTGCTTCCTTAAAGGAGTGAATAGTGTCTGCACGTTTCTGTTCAGCAAGAGCAATTTCTCTTGTATATTCGCACACACCGCAAAGCTTATCCTTCGCCTTTATGCGTACAATGTTGGAGTGCGAAATAATTTCTTCGCCTGGAATTTTCGTGTTTTCCAGATAATAAATACCAGTGTTCAGGGAAAGATAATTTACAGGATAAGCAGCCAGAACTTCTTTTGTAGTCTGCTTGTTAGACTCAATAATTCGGTTTTTAACAGCTGTATGCTCCTCTCCGGTAATGTCAATAACAACTACAAAGATATCTGAATGATACCTGTTTACAAACAAGGTTTGTGGAAAAAGTTCCATCTTTTTCAGAATAAAATTCAGAATATTAGTCCCGGTTTCATACCCCCAATAGTCATTAATAAGGTGAAAATTGCTTACATCTGTCATTAGAAAAGCATACTTTTTTTTTCACCGTTGCTATTATTTAAAATAGTAAATAGTTTCTCTTTCAAAGACTCTGTAGAGATACTTTCTGCCAGTGGATTCCGGCAAAACTCCTGTGGCTTTTTTTGCCATTTGTTCTCTTTTTATAACGCTTGTCCTGATACATTTTCTGATCGGCAATCTGTAGAAGATCCATGATCAGGTAGTAGTGATTTTGCAGCTGATATCGTATCCGACTGCATAGCTGATAGGATGGTCAGCTGTTTGATTATACACATCCAGCATGGATTGGAGCTGAATATTCATCTGCTCCAGCTGAGACCAGGTGGCGTGATTTTGCACGATCACGAACTCATCGCCTCCGAATCTGGCGAGAAAACTATCCTCAGTGAGTATCCGTGTCAGGTAAGAAGCAAAGGTCTGAATAAACACATCCCCCTGTTCATGACCATATGTATCGTTGATCTTTTTCAGATTGTTCAGGTCGAACATCATGACACCTACATTCAAGGTGTCGTCTGCATTCTGAAGCTGCTGCAGCTTCTTTTCCAAGGATTTTTTATCGTGGACACCTGCTACGTCAAAGCCGGAACTTCGGATCATATTTCTGATATAATCCCCTAAAGTAAGGGAAACAGCACATCCTACAAGGGATAAAATAATCAGAAAAGCAAAGGTTTTCTGACTTATTCCGCGTCTGTGACGGGTAATTAATGCAGTCAAAAAATACAATATAAAATGTTGTCTGCAGGTAGCAGAGTTTCATAATTGTTTTGTTTCTTTCCATACATTTCTCCAGTATATAGTGCCTGATATTTCACTTGTAACTATTTGGAAGACAGCATTTTGCGGAGGGCGTAACTGTGAAGATACTGAACAGTTACTCTCTGTTTTTTAATTAGCCTGCGTATACAATAATTTTCTTGGCAAGCTCCTTATCCAGGCCGATTTTGCTGCCCTTTACCATAACCACATAATACCCGTGTAATTCTGATAAAATCGTAACCTGCGTTCCTGGGACAAAGCCCAGGGATTCCAGATAATGCCGCTGTTTTTCCAGTCCGCACACCTTATTAATGATATAAAAATGGTTAAACTCAGTTAAACTTAAAGGCATTGTGACGACCTCCTTTAAATAACGTTAGCAAAGACTAACATAGTATAACACGCATTTCATACAGATGGTATAGAAAATACATTTTTTGAGAAATTTTTTCAGTTGATATCTACAGAAAAGGAGTGAGTAATACTGGAAATAAGTATTTTCAGAAGTAAGGAAAATCAGACGTTTATTTTACGTGAGTCATCAATCATTGGTTCTGTTCTGATCTTTGCGGGATTGGTAGTCTCACAGAAGAAGACGAGGGAGAAGATGCAGACTGTGGGAACACCACAGGCGCGGAACAGCTGATTTCCATATATGGCAATGTCACCGGTAGGCGACATATCCGCTTGGTGAACCAAGCTCACAAAAAAAGACTGATATAAACAATACTGTACTTCAGGAGGTTGTTGTTGGAGTCCGGTATGTTATATCAGTCTTTTTTATAAATACAGCCGATTAACCGTTTAGGTTAAATCTGTGTCTGCGATTAATGGCAGGAATGGCTTCCACAGCCATGATCGCCGCAGCTGTGTCCCTCTCCATGATGGTCGTGATGATCACAATGCACATCAGGATCATAGCCAAGATTTCCTGCAAGCAGTGCGTTTACAGCTTCGTCTGCATTTCCTGAGACTCCGCCGAAAAGACGGATTCCAGCCTGGGCAAGTGCATTCTGGGCACCGCCGCCAATACCGCCGCAGATCAGGGTATCCACGCCATGTGCAACCAGGAATCCAGCCAGTGCGCCGTGACCGCTTCCATTGGTATCGACTACTTCGGCACTTACAACCTTGCCATCTGCAATGTCATAGATCTTGAATGCTTCTGTGTGTCCAAAGTGCTGAAAAATTTCTCCATTTTCATAAGTAACTGCAATCTTCATAATGATATCTCCTTCATTTTGTAAATTTGATTTGGGAAGTGAACTATTAAATCGGTCAGCGGCTGGCAGTTCCTGTGAAAGGTCTAAGCTGGTAAGCAGAGTCTGTTTAGATTCCTTTCGGCAGCAGCATTTCCCGCAGCGCGTATGCTCCCGTCCTTCGCAGAGCCGGTAATTTCCCCGGCTATGACAAGGCGCTGTCCAAGGACGATACATCGGGCAATTTTTCCCCGGGCAGTTTCATAAATTTCTGTGACAGTTGTCCGGGAAATATCCATCTGGGCAGCACATTGCTCGTGAGTTTTCTTCTCCAGATCTACCAGACGGATGACTTCATATTCATCCAGAGTCAGAGTGACAGCTTCCGACTCTCTGGGACATTCTTCCGGAGAAAAAGATTCATATTGGGGTGCCTGGCAGATTCTGCGGCATCTGGGCGGTCTTGGCATATACGTCACCTCCTTGTTTTCGACATATGTCGATTATAAACCAGAAGAAGAGAAAATTCAATACTAGTTGACAATTTTTTTATTTGGAGTACAGTCCAAGAAGAGATAAAATCGTTATTGCTCAAAAGCAATTTTTTTCTGGAATTTCGGGCACAATTGGAGCAGTAATGTAAAATTAACAGAAGAGGTACGAATATGCTGAAAGTAAAGAACCTGACTTTTGAAGTGAATGAAGAAGGGAAAAAGCGCTGTCTGGTAAATCACATCAGTTTTGATGTTCAGGATGGGGAAATGCTGGTAATCACCGGACCTAACGGAGGGGGGAAATCCACCCTGGCCAAGGTACTGGCTGGCATTGAGAAAGCAAACAGCGGAGAAATTTATCTAGATGATGAGAACATTACAGGATACGATATTGATCATCGTGCAAATGCGGGAATTGGCTATGCATTTCAGCAGCCACCCCGCTTTAAAGGTATGACCGTGGCAAGAATGTTATCTCTTGCAGCAGGAAAGAATTTAACGGAAAAAGAGAGCTGTGACCTTCTCTCAGCTGTAGGACTTTGTTCCGAAGATTACCTGAACCGTCAGCTGGATGGAACCCTTTCCGGCGGTGAAATGAAGCGAATTGAGATTGCCACAGTTTTGGCGAAGTCTCATAAAGTAAGCATTTTTGATGAACCTGAAGCAGGAATCGACCTGTGGAGCTTTTCCATGCTGATCAAGCGCTTTGAGGAGATTCATCGTGAGAAAAAAGGAGTGCCTGATCCTGATTTCCCATCAGGAAAAAAAATCATCAATATGGCAGATAAGATCATGGTAATTGAAGACGGTGAAGTAAAGAAATATGGTACGAAAGAAGACGTTTTCCCAACCTTATTTCAGCAGGAAAAATGTCAGAAATGTCTGAATGAAGGAGGAAAATGTTGATGGTTAAAGTAGAAGAAACAACCCAGGGTGTGCTTGATAAGATCAGCGAAGGCTTTGCACAGAAAGGTGCTTTTAATCTCCGTCAGAATGGTATTTCCATCTGTCACGGCGACAGCGAACATATCAAAATAAAGAAAAAAAGAGGACAAGCCGGGAATCGATATTTTCATTGACGGGGAGACAAAGGGAGAGAAGGTTTTCATCCCGGTAGTGGTAAGTGTATCTGGAATGACCGATCTGGTTTACAATGATTTTTATGTGGCAGACGGTGCAGATGTTGACATTGTTGCAGGCTGCGGAATCCACAATAGTGGCTGCAATGACAGTCGTCACGATGGTATTCATACCTTCCATGTGGGTAAAAATGCCAATGTACATTATGAGGAAAAACACTACGGAGAGGGGAATGGAACCGGAAGCAGAGTGCTGAATCCGGTAACCAATATTGAGCTTGAGAGAACTCCGTATTTACGCTGGATACCGTTCAGATCAAAGGTGTTGATTCCACAGTCCGTACCACAAATGTGTCAATGGATGCAGATTCCAAGTTGTTTGTTCTGGAACGTCTGATGACAGACGGGGAGCAGAAAGCGGAGTCTGATATTGAAGTCTGTATGAACGGAGCGGGATCTTCTGCACAGATTATTTCCCGTTCTGTTGGAAAGGGAAATTCTTCCCAGGTTTTCCATCCGAAGGCTGTTGGAAAGAACAAATGTCACGCACATATCCAGTGTGATTCCATTATTATGGATCATGCAGAGGTGGGTTCTATCCCGGAAATCCAGGCGAAGCATGTGGATGCTGCAATTGTTCATGAGGCCGCTATTGGAAGAATTAACGATGAGCAGCTTCTGAAGCTAAGAACTCTTGGAATGACGGAAGCTGAGGCGGAAAATGTGATCATTGAGAATTTCCTGAGTTGAGAAAAACTTAAACAGAAAAATAACCATTCAGTAGGTATGTACTATTTCGCGGAGGGTGTAACTGTGAAGGTGCTGAATAGTTATACAGAGAATATAGAATCTTCTGGTTGGTTTGGAAGATTTATGAAAAAATGCCAGGCTGCATCGTTCAAAGACGCTGACCTGGCATTTGGCATTATCTAATTTTACGGATTTTTGGAACTCCATTTGGAATAATATTTTTTGCCGCTTACAACTTTGTAGGTGCGGATCCGTACATAATATTTTTTTTCTTTGAAACCAGTTTCTTTTAAGGTTGCGCGTGTAGCAGAACCTTTTACGGTAAGGGCTTTCGCCTTTTTCATGCTGCTGTTCTGACTGTAGCTGATCTGATAGCCGCTGATGGATTTGGCCTTTTTCCAGGTAACAGTGGCTTGTTTTGCTGTTTTTGATTTTACAGAACGCAGGCTTGTTTTTGCAGGAATTACAGTTATGGTAACTGTTTTCGATGCAGCAGCGTACCGGGTTCCGGCTGCCACGGTAATGGTAACATTGGCTTTACCTGGTTAACTGGAATTACTTTTTGTTCCGGAAATCTTTACTACTTTTGTGTTAGAAGACTTCAGGGGAAACTTTTCCATCTGATTCAATGCTGGTGATAATGTTTGCTTTCTTTTTTGCTTTTTGTAAGCGTTATGTCAGAGGCATTGATTACAGCTGGAACAGGGGTGATTGCAGTGTCATTGTTCGCTTCATTGTTGGAGCTGTTGTTCTGATTATTGTTGTTATTATTGGTGTTGTTATTGTTTTGACCGTTATTGTTCTGGTCATTATTACCGGATGTATTTCCGTTGTTATTATTGTTGTTGTTTCCTGGTGTGCTGCTGTTCTGGTTGCCTTTATCGGAATCATTTTTACCGGAGTTATCTTTGCCGGAATCATCTTTACCAGAGTTATCTTTACCAGAATCGTCTTTACCGGAATCGTTTTTACCGGAGTCATCTTTACCGGAATCATCTTTACCAGAATCGCCTTTACCAGAATCATCTTTACCGGAATCATCTTTACCAGAATCATCTTTACCGGAGTCATCTTTACCAGAATCATCTTTACCAGGATTATCTTTTCCTGAGTCCGAGTCATCCTTGCCAGGAGCAACTGTGATCGTAAAGATTGTGTTAATAATGCCGGTGTAATTTCCGGATCCTGTAATAGTTACAGTGGCAGTACCTTCCTTCACATTATCTTTATAAGAAACTGTGAAATCAGTGCCTGCTGCAAGCGTCTTGTCTCCGTATGTAACGGTAACATCCGGCATTTCTCTGTTCCGTCACTGGTGTAAGAATACTGGGAAAGAGAAGCGGAATAGCGGCTGCTATCCAATGGTTTAATGGTAAAGTCTTTCGTAACGGAACCAGTATAATTTCCAGTTCCAGTGAGGATTGCGGAAGCAGTACCTGCATTCACGTTGTTTGCATAAGTGACTGTGAAATCGGTATCTTCGCTAAGCCAGCGGGTTCCTGAATAAAGACGGACATACCGTTGTTCTTTGGCAGTTCCATCGTAATCAAAGGAATCATTGTATAATGTAACTTCATAATTACTGATATCAGCGGGAACAATCTGGAAATCTTTTGTAACAGAACCAGTGTAATTTCCACTGCCGTTTACGATAACAGAAGCAGTACCTGCATCCCAGTTGTTTCGGTAGGAAACGTAATAATCCTGGTTCAGAGTTAATTCTTTGTCCCCGCTTTTTACCGTGACGGTTGGGCGCAAAGAGGAGCCTGTGTAGGTAAAGGCTTTCATCGGAAAGTGTAACCGTGCAGCTGCTGATGTCAGCTCTGTTTATGGTAAAGGATTTGGTTACATATCCCTGGTAATTTCCAATTCCGTCAATTCCAACCCACGGAGAATTGTAATAGCTGCTTGGTTCAATGTTGTTGTGGTATGTTACGATGAAATCCCTGTCTTTTACCAGGGTTTTACCGCTGTGGGTAACTGTCACTTCAGGAGTTACTTCAGAACCAGTGTAGTATGCAGGGGCAACGGAGAAGCTGGCATTGGACATACTGAGCTTCTGGATGTTATAAGTGGTTTCCACAGAACCTGTATAAACACCAATTCCGGTAACCGTGAGTTTTACAGTGCCGGCATTGATAAGATCGCCATCATAGGTGATCTCGTAATCAGTACCTTCTGTAAGCAGTTTATTGTTTACTTTCAAATGAACAGATGGTTTATGTTCCGTTCCGTCGAATACAAAATAACTGGAAGGAAGGTACCAGCTGGCTGTATCATCACTGATCATATTTACATAAATCTTGGCAGTAAATACAGCGGATGGATTGGTCTTCTCCTGAATGGTAAAGGTGGCAAATCCTGGTTTTAATGCTGTAATGGTAAACGTATTCTTGCCGGTTTGCTCTACCGAGACAATGCTTTCATCTGAACTGCTAATCTTCCAGTTGGTGATTTGGTCATAGTCCTTATTTGCGCTGGCAAAATAGGAATACCAGAGAATATCAGCAGTTCCGCCAGGCTCCATCTGATAGATTTCTTTCATTTCCTGATAGAAAGTATTGGAGGCGTCCTTTTTTCTGAACGTCTAATTCAACTGGGACAGAGAACTGCTTCTGATAACCACAGACGCGGCATGTTCCAGTGAGCAGTGCATTTTCAGCTTTGTCAGCGTAATTATATTTATGTCCATTTTCAATTCTGGCTGCATGGTTGCTGGAAAGATCATTCAGGCTGATTTCGTAGAAGGTATTAAACTGATTTTTCCAGGTGTACCAGATTGCTTTGCCGTTGCTGACAATTGGAGCACAATCAGAAAGGTTTCCAGCCATTTTGTGGGTTGTACCAACCTGCTGGCCAGTTCCATCTACAGCTGTGTAATAAACATAACCCTGGTTTGACCACAGCAGGATGAAACTGTTGTTTCCGGTTTTGACTAGGTGTGGTGTAAGCGCGCTGTCATCGGTGCCCGCGTAATTGGAATAAAAAGTGCGTGAAGGTTTCCCCGCTGGATTTATCCATAGAAGTAATGAAAACATCTCTGGTGGTGGCGGTACTGTCCGTGTCTTTGGTGCCTGCAATTAAGTAGGCAGAATCGGAGTATTCTGAAAGCACCCAGGGAAGCTCCTGTGTAATTGTAGTGAATACTGGTGTCGTTTACCAGAGACATAAAAGTAAGGCTTTTTACATGGAGTGGCAATTCCGGACTGGAAGTTACCGCTGCTGATATCAGATACATATTTGGAAAGAACCAATGCAGTTGGGTAACCTTCTCCATGATCCACGCCAAGGAGAGTTCCATTGTCTACCTGTATAAACTGATTGAAAGAATGGCTTACATAACCATTGGAGGTATTCCATACACCAGTGAATTTGTCAACAATATTCATGCTTGACGTATCTACTGAAAATGTAACATTTGCCTGGTGTCCATTGTACATTTTGTGGCAGGTTCTTACAAAAAGGTAATTTCCGTTTATAACCATCCGCGCGGAACCGGCATCAAAGGGATAAGCTGTGTTGGCACCAAAAAAGACCACAGGATCCAAGTGCTTTCCAGTCCTTCGTATATTTTGTTACATGATAAACCTCTACAGAATCATCGTGGTCCGTATTATTTTGTCCGGACAGAACATAGTAATTATCAGCGCTTTCATAGAATGCTCCAAAAACTGGTAGTGACAGTGGCACAGTCACTGTACGCTGATAATTATAGGATGAATCATAATATTCAACTAAAAGAGTTCCGTCCAGAGCTCCGGCTTGAACTCGCATCAAACCGCCATCCGGGCTTGTAGTTAAATAAGAGCTGACAGTGGAAGACCAGACCGTATAGTTCTGATATTCCAGGTTACGTCCTGAGTAGGAGTTGCATGTTGCAGTAATAGATGGATCAATTTCAATATCTGCTTCTACAATAGAAGCTCTGGGGGCTGCATTCGCATAGTCAATAATGGAAGTCTCGTCCGCTATCTCTGTATCCGCAATTTCTTCCTCCGACACCTCCCCATCTGAAAATCCCTGCTCATTGATATCGGATTCATCAGATGCAAAATCACTTGTGGTTTCCGCCTCTTCATTGGAAAAGAAGCTGCTGTCTTCGTTGGCAGAATCCGGATCTTCTATCTGGAAGCTGTCTTGTGAAGTATCGTCTGAAGAAACGGATACTTCTGGGTCTGCTTCATCTGATGCGACTAAATTGTCGGAGAAATCTGAGAAATCCTCGCCATAAACAGGAGCGGTTCCCAACATGGACAGAGAAAGCAGGATAGACAAAAGCTTTGCTTTTTTGTTTTTCATACATTTCCTCTTAAAGTGTGACCTATTTCTGGAATAATTTTACTATAAAGACATAGCGATTTCTATATGAAAATATTACGGAAATCCATTTATTCCGTGCTGAAAATATAAGTCTGGCATTTACCAGGATCTACAATGCAATCACTGGAAATGCAGATGCAGTAGAGGAAAATGGCGAGGCAGTCCGTCTGTACCAGAATTTCTGGAGCTCCACAAGGGAAAATGTGAAAAGGGGCACAAATTTAGTTTTTCATTTAAGAAAATGTGAAAAAATGTGAAATTAGCACTCACCTCTTGACAATGGAAGTCGATTTTTGTCCTGTCTTGTGTATCCCGGAAGTGCCTGTTTTACAGGCTTTCCGGGGTATCAGTCATTTTGTCTGGTATTGTAAAGCAGTGTCAGATTTGTCGTAAATGTCGCAAACTTGTGGTCAAAAAATGATGAGAAATGGAGAGTGCTAATAAAATGAACGCAGGCAGCGAAGCAACTGCGTTCATGAGCAAGTAGCGAAAGCGGATTGCGAATGTCCTATTTATAACGTATACGAATGTAAATGGATACCTTATTCCAAACCTTACTTTTAAATCCGGTGAACAGATGGAGCAGCTTGGCAAGTATGGGTTCTTACGCAGAGATTATCTGAAGAACCATAAAAATTCTCTGTATCAGGTCATGCTTCTGCAGGACACTATTGGAGGACATCTTCTGGAAGTGGACAAGGTAGCCAGAGCACGGGAAGAGGTAATTCTGAAGCAGTTAGAAGAAAAAAGAGCCATTGTCGGATAAAGAAGTAGATCAGATGGCATGGGTAAGAGCAGCCAACCAGCACAGAGCGATTGCAGAAGAGATTATTCTCAAGGAATTGATTTATATTTAAATCGGGGGGATGAGGTCGTGGATTGCGACCTCATTATTATGTGAGAACATGAAATAGCAGTAGGCATAATGAGAAAAATAGGGTAATATAACAGTAAGCAATTGGTGTAGTTTTGAAATGCCGATTTGGCATTTCAAGTTATAGAAGGGAATTGATAATGAAAAAAGAGATATTAATAGCAGATAATATTGACAACATTTATGATGAAATAAATGCGTTGATCAGGGAAAAGAAAACTAATGTAAAAAAAGTTGTGAATGATGCCATTATTTCTCTTAATTGGGGAATTGGAAAAAGACTTAGTGTGGAGTTAACTGGAAATAATAAGCCTGAGTATGGAAAAAAGTTGTTGCAGAAGTCAGTAAACGTTTGGAACAGGAGTATGGTTCTGGATTTGATAAAACATCAATTTCGAGAATGATTAAATTTTATCAGGAATTTCCTGACTTCGAAAAAAGTTGCGACATTGTCGCAACAATTGACCTGGTCACATTTTGTAGAGATTTTGCCAATAAATGACGAGTTAAAGAGAGACTTTTATGCTGCAATGTGTATGCAGGAAAACTGGTCAGTGCGAACACTGCGTGAAAGAAAAAAATCCATGCTTTATGAACGAACTGCAATATCGAAGAAACCAGAAGAAACGATTAAAAATGAAATTGCAGAATTACGAGATGATGGAAAAATGAGTCTGGATCTTTTTTACAGAGATCCATATATGCTTGATTTTCTCGGTTTACGTGATACTTATAGTGAAAAAGATTTAGAAAATGCTATTCTTGCAGAATTAGAAAAATTTATTCTGGAAATGGGATCGGATTTTGCATTTTTAGCAAGACAGAAACATTTTGTACTGGATGGCAAGGACTACTATATGGATTTATTATTCTATCATAGAGGCTTGAGAAGGCTGGTTCTTGTTGAGTTAAAGCTTGGAGAATTTGAACCGCAAGATAAAGGACAAGTCGAACTGTATTTGCGATGGTTGGAAAAAAATGAAAGAGTAGAAGGTGAAGAAAGTCCGGTTGCACTTATATTATGTGCAGAAAAAATCACAGGAAACCATAGAATTAATGCAATTGGATCATGGAAATATCCATGTGGGACAGTATATGACCCAAATGCCCCCAAAAGAACTTCTGGAACAGAAGCTATCCCTTGCTATTGCAAATGCGAGAGAATTGTTAGAACAGAGGAAAGAAGAATAAAAATTTTGAATTAAATAATGAAATACAGAGAAAGGCGTGAGTCATAGAAATATGGCTTGCGTCTTTTTCTGTCTGGAAAGGAAGTGGGGTAGAATGGCACAAGTCTTTCGTGTAGAACGAAACAAGAATTTTACTGTAATGTGCAACCCTCATTTCAAGAACAAAAATTTGTCATTAAAGGCAAAGGGACTGTTATCCCTGATGTTAAGTCTGCCAGAGGACTGGAATTACAATATGCAGGGACTGGCAACATTGAGCAGAGATGGGATTGATCATGGGTATGGAAACATGAAAACAGCCACCAGATGCTTTCCATCCGGTGTAGCCAGATATGACAAGGAGCCAATCTTTCAGAATAATCTTCTTTTTTACAATGGTATGTATTATCAGATTGGAGAAGAACACAAGGAGTTCTGTGCAGAGAAACGCAGGATGAGGACGGTGCAATGGTCATAACACAGAATCCTACCCTTGCTCGGCGGTACAGAAATCAAAGTATGAACCGAAAGCACAGGAAGCCGATGTCAGTGTCAGCTCCGATACAGTCAAGGACGCTACCGCTTTCTTGGAAACATTCTTTAAGCTCTATCCGATAGCTACGGAAAAGGAACTTGCCTACTATGTCAAAGACGGCGTGCTTGCTCCTGTATCCGGCGATTATGTATTTTCGAAACTGGTAAATCCTGTCTTTACCAAAGATGGCGATAACCTCAAGGTCAGTGTGTCTGTGAAATATCTGGATAACAAATCGAAAATGACACAAATCTCACAGTATGAGCTTGTGCTTCATAAGGACGATAACTGGAAGATTGTAGGATAAAATCAAAAGGCTTGCTTTCGTATAAACTACGGACAGCAGGCCTAAATATTACATTAAATGTATATCACTCCATTTTTTCATATCTTGAAGAATCGGTACAAAACTTTTCCCTAAATCAGTTAAAGAATATTCTACTTTCGGTGGGACTTCTTGATATACATATCGTGAGATAAACCCATCTTGCTCTAATTCTCTAAGCTGTTTCGTCAAAGTAGACTGTGTAATATCGCCTAATCTTCGGCGTAGTTCCCCCGAATCTTTGGATTTCATATTCTGAAATATACCACAAAATAGTTATTTTCCACTTTCCACTTAAAATATTTTGGAAAATGTGAAAAATGTGAAAAAATGTGAAATTAGCACTCGCCTCTTGACAGTGCTAACAATGCGTGTTATATTACATGCAGAACAAAGGAAGAGAGAAAAAGAAATCTTCCAGTTTCAACAACGATGTTAATTAAACACGCAAGTGTTCACAATATAAGGAGGAATGGATTATGTTAATGCCTAGTATTTTTGGAGAAGATTTATTTGATGACTGGATGAGATTACCTGTAGAAAGAGAGAATCACAGAGGTTACAGAGCTGCTGAATTGATGAAGACAGATATTAAGGATGTGGATGGAAATTATGAGCTGAGCATTGATCTTCCAGGATTCCATAAAGAGGATGTGAAGATCCAGCTGAAGGATGGCTATCTGAACATTCAGGCTTCCAGAACCGAGAATAAAGATGATAAAGACAATAACGGCAAATACGTTCACAGAGAGCGTTACACCGGACAGTGCTCCAGAAGCTTTTACGTAGGTAAGGAACTGGAGCATGAGGACATCCATGCGAAATATGACAATGGTGTTCTGACTGTTACTTTCCCGAAGGAAGCGAAGAAAAAAAGTGCCGGAAGAGAAGAAGTTTATTTCTATTGAAGGCTGATTTCCGGGGAAAGAGCTGTTTTTAACAGATAAGAATTCCCGTGGGAAACTGATAACAGATAATAACTGGCGCGGAGCAGTTCACCTGCTTCGTGCCGATGAAATAAATAATTGAAATAGACGATTGAAATAGATAATTGAATTAGATAATATAGAGTGTGCATTAGCCGTAAATCAGAAGCGGCGGCTGATATTGCCGACTTACATAAGTAACGAGTGAAGGCGGCAGAGCATGTTTTGTTTGATGTGCTTGCAGTGTATGGATTATTCAGCAATATTGAAATAATGGTAAACAGCTTCTTTTTTATATAGATTGTGTTCATTTTAAGACGATTTTCTAATTTACATAGATTTTGTTTCATACCCCCTCATTTCCTGCCGGCTACCCACCGGCAGGTTTTTTCTTATGTCTTTACATCATTTCACCTGTCTGCTATACTTGTCTGGAATTGTTGATAACTGCAAAGGATAGAACAAAAAAAATCTCCCACAAATTATAATGTACATCTTGCAGAAAGCCTTTTCAAACAGGCTCCAGAGCGTGAAAACAAGATGTTGCTGCAATAATCGTGGATGGCAAAAATATGTTACTGTTTACCTGTTCACAGTAACAAAAACATTTTCAGAGAAGGAATTTACCCATGAATTACATTGTATTTGACCTGGAATGGAATCAGAGTCCGGGGGAAAAAGGTGGTCTAACAGCCGTCTGCCTTTTGAAATCATAGAAATCGGCGCCATAAAACTAAATGAAGAGAAAGAAATTGTGGATAGCTTTCAGCGTCTGATCAAGCCCCAGGTGTACAATTGGATTCATGACAGCATCCATGAAGTGATTCACATGAATTATAAGGATCTGCAGAAAGGAACTCTTTTTCCCACAGGCCATCACGGAATTTCTGGAATGGTGTGGCGAAGAATATATATTCTTTACCTGGGGAAATCAGGATGTTATGGAACTACAGCGAAATATGAAGTATTATGGAAAACTTTCCTTGATCAAAGGTCCGGTGACTTATTATGATGTGCAGAAATTATTTGCCATTCGTTATGAAGAAAATGACGAGCGCCGTGCACTGGAATTTGCTGCTGATAAAATGGGCGTGGAGAAGAAAATGGATTTTCACCGCGCTCTGGGAGATGCTTATTATACTGCATGTATTCTTCAGAAAATAGAAGATAAATACATTTTTCCAAACTCATCCCTGGACGTGTATCAGAATCCCAAGAGCAAGCGTGAGGAGATTCATATATCCTATCCGACCTATGACAAATATGTATCCCGAGAGTTCTATTCCCGCGAAAAGCCATGAAGGACCGGGAAGTAACCAGCACGAAATGTCCATTGTGCCATAATCCGGCCAAGCGTAAGATCCGTTGGTTTATGAATAATTCCAAGGTTTACTACAGTGTGTCCCTCTGTCAGGAGCATGGCTTTGTACTGGGAAAAATCAGGATTCGCCGAACGGAAGACAATAAGTATTATGTAATTAAGAAGCTCACCAATGTAACCGATGAAGAAGCCGATGAAATCCGCCAGAAACGTGATGCGCATCGTGCCAAACGGAGACTGAAGAAAGAAGAGCAGTAAATCTGTGAGACTACCTCTGACAATGAATGAAAAACTAACATTTGGTTAATAGAAAAATCCCCTCAATCACATATGCTGATTATAAGTAATAAACAACAACAGCGTATAAAAAAAGGAGGGGGATTTTATGAGTTTAAGAAATTATTTTTACAGGTTTGGGAAATACATTCTGACATTTTTCTTTGTAACACTGCTGATGGTTCTCTTTAGCCCGCTGCGGGCGGAGGCGGCTATTACCAAGGAAGTTACCACAGATGGTTTTAAACTCAGTGGAACGGGCAGCATGAATGTGTGGGATGGAGACGAATTCCGCTATTATATCGGTTATCAGATCCCTCATGAAGACTCCATGGATTACAAGGTAGATGTGACTATGACTTTTCAAAGCTCCAGTCTGACGCCAGGCAGGGCAAGCGTGTATCTGGATGACGACAGCATTCCCTTATATTCAAACGGAGGTACGGTGCTGCAGGGCTCAGCCACGTTCTCCAAATCTGATGAAATGGAATTAATGGAAATATTTGTAAATTATGATAGTTTTCCAAGTGAGCAGAACGTAGATTTTTCCATCACTGTAAATGTGCGGGAAAATCGCAAAAACGCAGATATTGCCATTTATCCGCCGGAAAACAATTACGACAAAACCACAGGAATGTTTCTGGTAACGGTTGACGATCCTTATGTTTTTTATTCAAATAAGGATTCGTCCAAATATTCCGTAAGTATTTCGGACTCATCTGTGGCACAGGTTACAGGCATTACTCCAAAATCCAATGACAGCTTTGAGGTAAGCGTATATTTTGCAAAAGCAGGTTCAGCGGATTTCATTTTTAAATATGGAAATCAGACGAAAAAGGTGACCTTCACAGTAGCGAAAACAGTCATAACTGTTTCCAGTTCCATCTCCCTGAAGGTGGGGGGATACCACCATGTTTTCCAATTATGTTTTCAAAACTGGCGGTGGAAGCATCACCATCAAGAAAGTGAAATCCAGCAATAAAAAAGATCGTTGATGCAGCCGGAGGATTCCTGATCGCAAAGAAGCCTGGCACTGCCAAGGTAAGCGCCCTGGTAAATGGCAAGCGGAGAACCATAACCGTGATTGTCGGCAAAAAGCCTGCCCCCAAGCCAAAACTGAAACAGCTTCAGGTAAAAGTGAAGGGCTATAAATATTATCCGGATTCTGGCAAAACCATATACACAACCCGTTTCACCAATAAATCCAAAAGTACCATCACCAAAGTGAAGCTGAAATTCACCATGACCATTAATGAAGAAATGACCCGAACCAAAACCTTCAAGGTCAATATAAAACCGGGAAAGACAAAACCATGAAGCTGAATATAGGAAAATTAATAGCAGATCCTTCAAATATTAAGGTGAAATGCCTGAAATTCTGGTATAAGAGTTGAGGAAAGAAACTGTAGTAATAGGGGCATTTCGAATAAAGATATAAAAGAATATTGTGTAAAGTAGAGGAGTTGCAATAAAAATAATACAGGGCTAAGAACGAAAATGCGTAATGCAGTTTTCATTCTTAGCCCTTATTCTATAAAGTCGGTGTTGTCAGCAGACTGGTCATGATCGACCGTTCATACTGCATTCCCCATCCAACCATCTGACCATTGAAATAATACTTGCTCTTTAATCTCAATGGTCCCACAGCGTTGGAAAGAATGGCCTGTTTCTTGGTAAGAACACTGAGGTCTGTTCCTGTGGGGACGGTCACGTATACATTTTTTGTGTAGTAGAATGGATAAGTATTTCCGCAATTATTCAGCAGATACTGCTCACCTGGAAGATTTTTTCTTCGGAACAGGATTCTTTCTGATTTTTACTTTTTACATTCGAAATTGTCGAAACCGTAATCCAGAAGGCTTCTTTGTGTCAGCCCAGGCGCCATTTACGGAATTCATCACAACTGCAACCAGGGTCATATTTCCACGCTTGGCATAGGTGATCAGAGTAGCACCGGCAGCATCTGTGTAGCCTGTTTTTCCACCCAGAACACCATCATAGGCGTAATCCCTGCCAGCCATCATCTTGTGATGATTGAGCAGATAGCGGGTTTCTGTAAAAATATTGGTAGGTGGAATTTCATAAAGATCTGTGGTGAAAAATTTCCTGCAAAGTGGATTCTGCCATGCAGCCTTGGCTATTTTTGCCATGTCACCTGCGGTGGTTATATGAGTCTCATCAGGAAGTCCGTTAGGGTTATTAAAATGGGTGTTTTTGCATCCAAGCTGCTGGGCTCTGGTGTTCATCAGCTCTACAAACTTCTTCACAGAACCGGAAACTTCTTCCCCAATACCAAGTGCCATTTCATTGGCTGATTCCAGCATCAGTGCCATAAGACATTGTTCAACTGTAAAAAACCTCTCCGGCATCACCATAAATGGTGGAGCTTCCCGCTTCAATTCCGTAAGCCGCCTGCTGGGAAAGGGTAAGCTGTGCGTTCACGTCCAGGTTCTCACATCCAAGAAGACAGGTGAGAAGCTTGGTAATACTGGCCGGGTAAAGCTGAGTATTAGCATTCTTGGAATACAGGACCGCCTCTGTGTTTAAGTCCATGAGAACTGCTGACTGCGCCTCAATCTTAGGACCCTCCGGCCAACCCTCAATGGAATCGGTATCAGCTGCCTGTGCATAATATTCGGTATGCGGATCCGGAGTAGGAGTGGGAGATTCGCTGGCAGTGTCTGTAGCTTCTGCCCAGACAGCGCCCGTCTGCCCAAGCAGCATCGCTGCTGTCAGGATTCCACAGAAAATCCGCTTTATTTTCATATGAAGATTTTTTTCCTGATCATATAAAATCCTTTCTTAAAATAATACATAAAATTCCCAATATGTAATTGCATTATACCACTTTTCTTTATGTAAAACTATTAAAAGAGTGTGAATTGTTCACAACACCCCGGAAAATCCACAAATTCAGCATTATTTTCCCCTATTCTCCCCATTTTTCAGCGGAAAAACACTTGACATATAGAAATTCAGACCATTATAATAGACAGGAAACAGAATAGTTAAAGACTGTGATGGAGACAGTAAGCTGATTTTGAACGTTTAAGGTTGTGCAGACACAGACAGCAGCAATCTTTTCAGCGAGACGGGGATGGTGTAAGCCCGCCGCAAGTAGATTCAGCCGAAGATCACTCCGGAGTTTTTATCTCTGAAGGAACAAGTAGGAGATAACGGAATTCCCCGTTACAGGGAGCGTGTATCGGCTGCGTGTGCAAGCCTGTACAATGTAACAGGTGGTATAACGAGTGCTGACAGCTTTCGTCCTTTTGCAGGATGAGAGCTTTTTTTATGCTATAGGAAATTCCGTTGGAATTCCCTATAGCATAAAAAGCCCTGCCGGGCAGGATCGCACTGCGGCGGAAGGTAGATGTCGCTTATAGCGACCCGCCGCAGGCGGAGAATCCTGCAAAGCAGGATTCTTTTTATGCAGGCGGAGAATTCTGCAGGCAGGATTCTTTATGTAACAGGAAATCCAACAGCAATCGACTGATAATTTTAAAGGAGGAAAAAGCTTTGTACCAGAAAGTAGACACGAATCTGAATTTCGTAGATCGCGAGTAAAGCAGATGGAAAAGAGCAGATCGAAGGAATACGGTATGGAGCCATTCATCAAACAGTGTAAGGAAAGCGTCTGGAAATACAAAAGGAATGTGGGAGGATTTCTCCTCTACTGTTGGTTTCTGGGCTGATATGGAGCATCCATATGTAACTTACGATGACAATTTTATTGAGTCCGAGTGGTGGGCATTGAAAAAGAGATCTGGGATAAAAAGCTTTTATATAAAGGCATTCAAAATCGTACCATACTGCCCACGATGCGGAACCCGCTTTCATCCCAGGAGGTTTCCCAGGGCTATAAATTAGTAAAAGAGCGTTCTGCAATCGCACGTTTCAAAGTGGTTGGAGAGGATGCATATTTCCTTGCATGGACTACAACTCCTTGGACACTGCCTTCTAACGTCGCACTCTGTGTGAACCCGGATGAGACTTACTGTAAAGTAAAAGCAGCAGACGGATACACTTATTATATGGCAGAAGCACTTCTTGACAAAGTACTTGGCAAGCTTGCAAAGGAAGAAGAGCCTGCATATGAGGTCCTTGGGAAACCTATAAAGGGAAAAGACCTGGAATACAAGAATATGAGCCACTGTTTAAATGCACAGGTGACTATTAGCACCAAGGGCAAGAAAGCGCATTATCTCGTATGTGATAACTACGTTACTATGAGTGATGGTACAGGTATCGTTCACATCGCACCTGCATTCGGTGAAGACGACAGCCGTGTAGGACGTGAATATGACCTTCCGTTTGTACAGTTTGTAGATGGCAAGGGTGATCTTACTGCTGAGACACCATATGCCGGTGTATTTGTTAAGAAAGCAGACCCAATGGTACTGGCTGATCTTGAAAAAAAGGCAAGCTGTTCGATGCTCCGAAATTTGAGCATGATTACCCACACTGCTGGCGTTGCGATACACCACTGATCTACTACGCAAGAGAATCCTGGTTCATCAAGATGACAGCAGTTAAAGATGACCTGATCCGAAATAACAATACAATCAACTGGATCCCTGAGAGCATCGGTAAAGGACGTTTCGGCGACTGGCTTGAGAACGTTCAGGACTGGGGAATCAGCCGTAACCGTTACTGGGGAACTCCACTGAATATCTGGGAATGTGCAGCTGCGGTCATATGGAATCTGTTGGAAGCCGTCAGGATCTCTATGAGAAAACTGGTGACGATGCGCGCCAAGAAGTAGAGCTTCACCGCCCATACATTGACGAGCTTACCATGAAGTGTCCGGAGTGCGGTGGAGAAATGCATCGTGTACCGGAGGTTATTGACTGCTGGTTCGACTCAGGAGCAATGCCTTTCGCACAGCATCATTATCCATTTGAAAATCAAGACCTGTTTGAGCAGCAGTTCCCGGCAGACTTCATCTCCGAGGCAGTCGACCAGACAAGAGGATGGTTCTACTCCCTTCTTGCTGAGTCCACACTGCTTTTCAATCAGGCTCCGTATAAGAATGTAATCGTTCTGGGACATGTACAGGATGAGAACGGCCAGAAGATGAGCAAGTCCAAGGGAAATGCAGTAGATCCGTTTGATGCACTGAACAAATACGGCGCAGATGCAATCCGCTGGTACTTCTACATCAACAGTGCTCCGTGGCTCCCGAACCGTTTCCATGGCAAGGCTGTTCAGGAAGGTCAGCGTAAATTCATGGGTACTCTGTGGAATACCTATGCATTCTTTGTACTTTATGCAAATATTGATAACTTCGATGCTACCAAATATACACTTGACTATGACAAGCTTCCGGTTATGGACAAATGGCTCCTCAGCAAGCTGAATACACTTGTAAAGACTGTTGACGAGGATCTGAACGACTATAAGATTCCGGAGGCTGCAAGAGCACTTCAGGGAATTTGTAGATGAGATGAGTAACTGGTATGTAAGAAGTAGCCGTGAGCGTTTCTGGGCAAAAGGCATGGAGCAGGATAAGATCAATGCGTACATGACTCTTTACACAGCACTGGTAACGGTTGCCAAGGCTGCAGCTCCGATGATCCCGTTCATGACAGAGGATATTTACCGTAATCTTGTAAGATCTCTGGACAAAACAGCTCCGGAGAGTATCCATCTCTGCGACTTCCCGGAAGTAAAAGGAAGAGTGGATCGACAAAGAGCTGGAAGATGACATGGAAGAAGTTCTGGATGTTGTTGTTCTTGGCCGTGCATGCCGTAACACAGCAAACATCAAGAACCGTCAGCCGATCGGAACCATGTATGTAAAAGCTCCGAAGGTGATGGATAAATATTTCACAGACATTATTGCAGACGAGCTGAATGTAAAAAGGAAGTGAAATTTGCAGATGACGTGGAATCTTTCATTTCCTACAGCTTCAAACCACAGCTTCGTACAGTGGGACCGAAATACGGCAAGCTTCTTGGCGGAATCCGCACAGCACTTGCAGAAATCAACGGCAGCAAGGCCATGAGCGACCTGAAGACAAACGGTGTACTTGTACTTGATATCGATGGAAATAAGGTTGAGCTTACAGAGGAAGACCTGCTCATCGAGACCGCACAGACAGAAGGTTATGTAACTGAGTCAGAAGGCGAGACTGCAGTTGTTCTGGATACCAACCTGACACCTGAAGCTGATCGAAGAGGGATTTGTCCGCGAGATCATCAGTAAAAGTACAGACCATGCGTAAAGAGGCTGGCTTCGAGGTTATGGATAAGATCCGTGTATCTGTAAAAGATAATGACAAGATTATCGAGACCATGAAGGCAAACGAGGCTGAGATCAAATCTGAAGTTCTGGCTGAGGAAGTCGTTTATGGCGAGACAGATGGTTATGTAAAAGAGTGGAATATTAATAAAGAGCATGTAACTCTTGGTGTTACAAAGCTTTGATTTAACATACAACAGGAGGATCAAAATGATTGACAAACAGTTTGACAAAGAAACCTTCAAGAAAAGTGTAAAAAGACAACGTTAAGTTTCTTTACCGCAAAAGCTTGAAGAGGCAACTCAGGAGCAGCTTTTCCAGGCAGTAAGCTACTCTGTAAAAGACGTTATCATTGATAACTGGCTTGCAACACAGAAAGCTTATGACGAACAGGATCCGAAGATCGTATACTATATGTCCATGGAGTTCCTTATGGGACGTGCCCTTGGAAACAACCTTTTAAACCTTGGCGCATACGGTGAAGTGAAAGAAGCTCTTGAAGAGCTTGGAATCGACATCAATGCACTTGAGGATCAGGAGCCGGATCCGGCACTTGGAAATGGTGGACTTGGACGACTTGCAGCCTGCTTCTTAGACTCCCTTGCAACACTTGGATACAGTGCATATGGCTGCGGAATCCGTTACCGTTATGGTATGTTCAAACAGGAAATCAGAGACGGATACCAGGTTGAGGTACCGGATGCATGGCTTGAGGAAGGCTATCCATTTGAGCTCCGTCGTCCGGAATATGCAAAAGAAGTACACTTCGGCGGATATGTAAGAGTTGAATATGACCAGGCAACCGGCCAGAACAAATTCATCCATGAAGGATACCAGGCAGTAAAAGCCATCCCTTACGATATGCCAATCGTAGGATATGACAATGATGTAGTAAACACACTTCGTATCTGGGATGCAGCTGCTATTGAAGAGTTTGGATTTGATTCCTTTGACAAAGGTGATTACAAGAAAGCAGTTGAGCAGGAAAACCTCGCAAAGGATATCGTAGAAGTTCTTTATCCGAACGCCAACCATATGGCTGGTAAAGAGCTGCGTCTGAAACAGCAGTATTTCTTTGTGTCTGCAAGTCTTCAGGCTGCAATCGAGAAATATAAGAAAACACATAATGATATTAAGAAGCTCCACGAGAAAGTCGTATTCCAGATGAATGATACTCATCCGACAGTTGCAGTTGCAGAGCTTATGCGTCTTCTTATGGATCAGGAAGGTCTTGGCTGGGACGATGCCTGGGCTGTAACTACTAAATGTGTTGCTTACACAAACCATACAATCATGGCAGAGGCTCTTGAGAAATGGCCGGTTGAGCTCTTCTCCAGACTGCTTCCGCGTGTATACCAGATTATCGAGGAGATCAACCGTCGTTTCATCCTTGAGATCCAGCCAAAATATCCTGGAAACTATGAGAAGATCAAGAAGATGGCAATCATCTATGACGGACAGGTTAAGATGGCTCACCTTGCAATCGCAGCAGGCTACTCTGTAAACGGTGTTGCACGCCTTCATACCGAGATCCTCAAGAATCAGGAATTAAAAGACTTCTATGAAATGATGCCTGAGAAATTCAACAATAAAACCAACGGTATCACTCAGAGACGTTTCCTTCTTCACGGAAATCAGAATCTTGCTGCATGGATCACAGACCATATTGGACCAGACTGGATCACAGATCTTTCCCAGATCAGCAAGCTGAAGGTATATGCTGACGATGAGAAGGCTCTTCAGGAGTTTATGAATATTAAATTCCAGAACAAAGAGCGTCTTGCAAAATATATCCTGGAGCACAATGGTGTTGAGGTTGACCCGCACTCTATCTTCGATATCCAGGTTAAGAGACTTCATGAGTACAAACGTCAGCTTCTGAACATCCTGCATGTGATCTATCTGTACAACCAGATCAAGACACATCCGGAAATGGAATTCTATCCAAGAACATTCATCTTCGGTGCAAAAGCATCCGCAGGTTACGCACGTGCCAAGAAGATCATCAAACTCATCAACTCAGTAGCAGATGTTGTAAACAATGATGCATCTATCGACGGCAAGCTGAAAGTTGTATTCATCGAGAACTACCGTGTATCCAACGCTGAGATCATTTTCGCGGCAGCAGATGTTTCCGAGCAGATCTCCACAGCAAGTAAAGAAGCTTCCGGTACAGGTAACATGAAATTCATGCTGAACGGTGCTCCTACACTTGGAACCATGGATGGTGCTAACGTTGAGATCGTACAGGAGGTTGGCGAGGAGAATGCATTTATCTTCGGTATGAGCTCCGACCAGATCATCAACTATGAGAACAACGGCGGATACGATCCGAACGTCATCTACAACACAGACGAAGAAATCCGTCAGGTACTGATGCAGCTGATCAACGGAACCTTCTCCAGCGATACAGAGATGTTCAGAGATATCTATGATTCTCTTCTGAATACTAAGAACTGCCCAGAGCAGACCAGTATTTCATTCTCGGAGATTTCAGATCCTATGCTGAGGCTCAGGATTGCGTTTGCAAGGAAAGCGGATATAGGTCTAAATAATTTAATGTACATAAAACGTGATTTTTATGTTAAAATAGTAATGAAAAAAACGTGAGAAAATTGCAAATAAAAGCTTATAAAACGTGATGGCTTTTTAGAAAGGGTGAGGCTATGTATTTTAGGAGAAAGGTAGATAGTTATTTAAGACAGTGGAAGGATAAAGAAAACAGGCTTCCGCTAATCATTAAAGGTGCAAGACAGATTGGGAAAACGGAATCTATTGTTCATTTTGCAAGTGAAAATTATGAGAATATAGTTTTTATAAATTTTGTGCTGGAGGGGCAGTATAAAACAATATTAAGTGACGGATATAGCGTGGAAAATATTATAAAAAACATATCTCTCATAGACCCCTCTAAAAAATTTATTGCAGGAAAAACTTTGATCGTTTTTGATGAACTACAGGAATTTCCGGATATTGCCACTTCTTTGAAGGCTTTTAAGCTGGATGGAAGATTTGATGTAATTTGCAGCGGATCTCTACTTGGAATTAACTATAAAAAGATCCACAGCAATAGCGTTGGCTATAAAACAGATTACGAAATGTTTTCGATGGATTTTGAA
>VOFI01000257.1_pt1 | contig 76001 bp, 70 predicted proteins | sample 5384131 | NCBI WGS metagenome assembly VOFI01 (sample SAMN12384728, study PRJNA508395) | human gut metagenome | isolation source: healthy gut H | host: Homo sapiens
CGGATAAGTAGCTTTTCAAAAGCAGAAAAAATAGTAGTCTTAAGATTTTGAAACATTGTTCGGCTGGAATGTTATCTGCTCAACGCTCATGGTATGACTTCATGGAATGTTATCTGCTGGCATCAGAGCAGGAAATTGGATATTCAAAGTTAAATTGGAGGAAAATACAAGGCTGGCATGGTATGTACAGAAAAAATTTCAAATGAATACAGTGGAGAAATTGTGCTTATCAAAAAAATTATAGGCAGTACGGCAGAAATTGAAGGTGGTACGCATGAAGAATGAACGAATTATGCGGTTGTGATTTACTGACCTATCGGGACGCTGACCTATCATCAATCAAGATTATGTCCGCTTTGTTGACAGAGAGGACGACAAGCCAAAAGTCAATGGATAACAAATGATGATTGGGCATGGTTTTAGGGAAAACAGAGAGCCGATACAACTTTAACCATAAAGCCATGAGGCAGGCAGAACTTAAAAAAAGCATAAACATTTATTACAATTAGACAAGTTATCAACTGAAACATTATAGATACCGCTGCATTGAGCAAGAAAATGACAACGAACTTAATGTAATTGAGCAAAATTTTAATTTAGTCAAGCAAAACATTTTTTCAATTAGAGAAATCAACCATAGAAGAACGTTTAGATACCGCTGTTCCACAAAGAGAATGACGGTATTTTTTTTAATGTAATTGAAAAATTTCAGATTTAGTCAGCGTGTGAAAAGAAAAATAATCTTTTTTTTCGTCATTAACTTAGCAAAATGACAATGTCTATCCCTATATGGTGCAAGAAAAGAAGTTAAAATTTTTCCATTTCAACTTAGCAAATGGACGTTTGCTGTACAGATAGTAGTGAAAAAGGAGAAAATCAACCGTTGATTGCCAAAATGAACCGTTCCATTTGTACTAATAACGGAAAAAGTTTTGGATTTTGGTTACGTTTCCCCTCTTTTCCAACGCGGTATATAGGAAAGATGATTTTCTTCTTTCTTGTTCTTTGACAACTGAATAAAGCAATTCAATACGTTTGACAGACAGCGAGCCGTTGAAACAAATACGCCACGTCGCACGCAATGGGTACGGCTACATAAGAACTATGCAGAGGTGGAACTCCTGTGGGCTATGACAAAAGCCGTTGAATTGCTTAGAAAGATTTTACAGAAAGGGGGTATGTGTTATTGATAATGCTGTAAAAACAATTCAAAAGAAAAATGGCAAGTGTGGCATTGGCAACAGAGGAAAGACAAAGATTGTAGTAAAAGAGCATTTTTCCGAAAAGGGCAAAACAATGGAAGAACTTCTAACTGATGTCATGCTGGAAAAAGCAAAGCAGACAATCGCATAAAATCGGTGCAGTTGTAAGAAATAGATTGAATGACAAAAAGTACCCATGTTATACTTTACTTGCAAGCAGGTATTGTAAACACGGGTTAGTATAAAGGAGGATAACTGACAATGAAACAACAGATTTACAATACTGCACTTTATCTTAGGTTAAGCCGAGATGATGAATTACAGGGCGAAAGTTCCAGCATTACTACACAAAGAAGTATGTTGCGTCTATATGCAAAAGAACATCATTTGAATGTCATTGATGAATATATTGATGACGGCTGGTCGGGAACAAATTTTGACAGACCGAGTTTTCAAAGAATGATTGAGGATATAGAGGCAGGAAAAATCAACTGTGTTGTAACGAAAGACCTTTCCCGTCTTGGCAGAAATTATATTATGACAGGACAATATACAGAATTGTATTTCCCTAGTCATAATGTCCGCTACATAGCGATTGATGACGGTGTAGACAGCGAAAAAGGCGAAAGTGAGATTGCACCATTTAAGAACATCATCAATGAATGGGTGGCTAGAGATACAAGCCGTAAAGTCAAATCAGCCTTTAAGACAAAGTTTGCGGAGGGGGCTCATTACGGTGCTTATGCTCCGTTGGGATATAAGAAACACCCTGACATCAAAGGAAAACTGTTGATTGATGATGAAACAAAATGGATTATTGAAAAAATCTTTTCCCTAGCCTATCAAGGTTACGGAAGTGCAAAAATCACAAAGCAGTTAAGAGCAGAAAAAGTTCCGACAGCGTCATGGCTGAATTTTACAAGGTATGGTACGTTTGCACATATCTTTGAGGGAAAACCCGAAAGTAAACGTTATGAGTGGACGATTGCTCATGTCAAGGCGATATTGAAAAGTGAAGTCTATATCGGAAACAGTGTCCACAATATGCAGTCTACGGTATCGTTCAAGAGTAAAAAGAAAGTGCGTAAACCCGAAAGCGAATGGTTTCGAGTAGAAAACACGCATGAGCCGATTATTGACAAGGAAGTGTTCTATCGTGTGCAGGAGCAGATAAAATCAAGACGCAGACAGACAAAGGAAAAGGCAACGCCGATATTTGCAGGGCTTGTCAAGTGTGCAGATTGTGGCTGGTCTATGAGATTTGGAACGAATAAGGCAAATAAAACGCCTTACAGTTATTATGCTTGCAGTTACTACGGGCAGTTTGGCAAAGGTAATTGTTCTATGCACTACATTCGTTATGATGTGCTGTATCAAGCCGTATTGGAACGATTGCAGTATTGGGCTAAGGCAGTACAGCAGGACGAAGAAAAGGTATTGAACAAGATACAGAAAGTCGGCAATGCAGAGCGAATACGGGAAAAAAAGAAAAAGTCAAGTACATTGAAGAAAGCCGAGAACCGACAAAATGAGATTGACCGTTTATTTGCGAAAATGTATGAAGATAGAGCCTGTGAGAAGATAACAGAGCGAAATTTTGTGATGTTGTCCAGCAAGTACCAAAAAGAACAGATAGAACTGGAACAGCAGATAACAAGCCTAAGAGAAGAACTAAGTAAAATGGAACAGGATATGATAGGTGCTGAAAAGTGGATAGAGTTAATCAAGGAATATTCCGTACCAAAGGAACTGACAGCACCGTTATTAAATGCCATGATAGAAAAAATCCTTATTCATGAGGCAACAACGAATGAGGATAACGAAAGAATACAGGAAATTGAGATATATTACCGCTGGGATATGGGCTTCGGCAACGACCCGCACCGCCGCGCCGACTACATCAAGCAGTTTGAATGGCTCCTTCCACAGGCCGTAAAGGCCGTCGATCCGGACCGCTTTTATTGGGTCGCGTCTCCCTCCTCGGGCGGCGGCTTTGACGACCCCAACGACCAGAACCGCGGCGATGTCCATTACTGGGAGGTCTGGCACCGCCTCAAGCCCTTTACGGAATACCGCAAGTACCACTTCCGCTTTTGTTCGGAATTTGGGTTTCAGTCCTTCCCCAGCCCCAAGACCATCGGTGCCTTCACGCTGCCGGAGGACCGCAACGTCTTTTCCGACGTGATGGAATGCCACCAGAAGAACGGAACAGCCAACGGTCGCATCCTGATGTATCTGGCCGACAATTTTCTGTACCCGACTCGATTCGAAACGCTGGTCTATACCTCACAGGTACTGCAGGCCGAGGCCATCCGCTACGGAGTGGAGCACTGGCGTGCCAACCGCGGGCGGTGCATGGGTTCTTTGTACTGGCAGGTAAATGACTGTTGGCCCGTGGCAAGCTGGTCCTCTCTGGATTATTACAACCGCTGGAAGCCGCTGCACTACTATGCCAAAAACTTTTACGCCCCGCTCCTGTGCAGCGCCGCCGACGCGCAAGGCCTGGTGTCCCTGCGGGTATGCAGCGAACAGCTACGCGTACAAAAGTGCACCGTGTACTGGCAGCTGCGCGGTGCGCAGGATGCGGTTCTGTTGGAGGGGCAGCAGACGGTGGACGCACAGCCGCTGAGCGTTACGCCCGCCGGGACGGTGGACTGTGCGTCCTGGCTCACGGAGAAAGCGCAGCGACAGACCGTTTATCTCTGCTATTGGATGGAAACGGAGGCCGGCTGTACGCCGGTTTCGGTGCTGCTGTTCTGCAAGCCCAAGCATTTCCGCTTTGCGGCGCCGGAGCTTTCCCTTTCCGTTCAGGAACAGGAGGATGCGTTCATACTGACGCTGGCCGCAGAGCATATGGCGAAATACGTCTGGCTTGACAGCCCGGACTTTGATTTTATCCTGAGCGACAACTGCCTGGATATCGTGCCCGGACGTCCCGCCGTGCTGATACTGAAAAAAAGCGATATCAGCCGGGCCGTACAGGCAGACGAGCTGAAGCACCTGGATACCCTGTGCGCATATGACATCCGATGAGAAAGGAAGCGTTTGGATTGGAACCTGAAACCATGTATGCACTGGTAAAGGAGCGTGCGGACAAAGGCCTTACGCTCAAAAAAGTGCCTGTGCCTGAGGCCGGGCCGGGCGATGTAAAAATCAAGATTCATTACACCTCTATCTGCGGGACGGACCTGCACATTTACAACTGGGACAAATGGTCACAGGAGACCATCCGCCCCGGTACAGTGATCGGCCACGAATTCGTGGGAGAAGTTGCGGAGCTGGGCAGCGGTGTCTCCGGCTTTTCGGTGGGCGACATCGTCTCCGGAGAGGGGCATATCGTGTGCGGCCACTGCCGCAACTGCAAGGCCGGCAAACGCCATCTGTGCAAACAGACAAAGGGCGTGGGCGTCAACCGCGACGGCGCGTTCGCGGAATATCTCGTCATCCCCCAGACCAACGTCATTCGGTGCGAGCCGGGCATTCCGGAGGAGCTGTGCTCCTCATTCGATCCGCTGGGAAACGCCGTGCACACAGCGCTCACGTACGACCTTGTTGGCGAGGACGTGCTCATCACCGGGGCCGGGCCCATCGGCATCATGGCCGCGGCCATCTGCCGTCATGTGGGCGCAAAGCATGTCGTTATTACGGACGTGAATGACTACCGGCTGAATCTGGCGCGGGAGATCTGCGGTGCCGTGACCGTAAACGTTGCCCGGGAACGGCTGGAGAACACGATGCGGGAGCTGGGTATCTCGGAGGGCTTCGATGTGGGGCTGGAGATGTCCGGCAACGGAGCGGCCTTCAACAGCATGATCAACAACATGTACAACGGCGGAAAAATTGCCGTACTGGGCATCCAGAGCAGCGAAACGCTGGTACCGTGGAACAAGATCGTCTGGAACTGCCTTGAGATCAAGGGCATCTACGGCCGCGAAATGTTCGAGACCTGGTACAAAATGATGAGCATGCTGCGCAGCGGGTTGAACATCGAAAGGATCCTGACGCATAAATTCAGCTTTGCGGACTATGAAAAAGGGTTCGCCGTTATGAACAGCGGCCAGTGCGGGAAGGTCGTTCTGGACTGGACGCAGGCCGCCGGGGAGGTTACCGTATGAAACAGGCGCTTATCTATTTTGAACAGGCAGTACAGGAATTCCGGGAGCATGGCACGTACAAAGAAGAACGCATCATCACCACGCCGCAAGGCGGGCGCATCGACACGACTGCCGGCCGCAATGTGCTGAACATGTGCGCCAACAACTATCTGGGCCTGGCTTCCAGCCGCGCGCTGGCCGACGCCGCCAAGGATGCCATGGACCGCTGGGGCTACGGGCTTTCGTCCGTGCGCTTCATCTGCGGCACACAGGCGCTCCACCGCCAACTGGAGGAAAAGCTTTCATCCTTCCTCGGCATGGAGGATACGATTCTGTATTCTTCCTGCTTCGACGCCAATGGAGGCCTGTTCGAGGCGCTGCTGGACGAACGGGATGCAGTCATCAGCGACGCACTGAATCATGCCAGCATCATTGACGGCGTGCGCCTGTGCAAGGCAAAGCGTTATCGCTACCAAAACAACGATATGGCGGATCTGGAGCGCTGCCTGCGCGAGGCAAAAGACGCGCGCATCCGGCTGATTGCCACGGACGGCGTCTTCTCCATGGACGGCATCATCGCCAACCTGAAGGGCATTTGCGGCCTCGCCGAAAAATATGACGCGCTCGTCATGGTAGACGACAGCCATGCGGTAGGGTTTATGGGTGAGCACGGGCGCGGCACACCGGAATACTGCGGGGTAGAGGGCCGGGTAGACATCCTGACAGGGACGCTGGGCAAAGCGCTTGGCGGCGCTTCGGGCGGCTATACCGCCGCCTCCCGCGCTGTGGTGGCGCTGCTGCGCCAGAAGAGCCGTCCGTACCTGTTCTCCAATACGCTGGCTCCTGCCATGGCCGGTGCGGCGCTGAAAACGTTGGAACTTCTGGAAGCGGCAGGAGAAGACCGCGTACAGCTGGCGGAGAATACGCGTTACTTCCGCGCGCGCATGGCGGAGGAAGCGTTCGACGTCGTGCCCGGCGAGCATCCCATCGTGGCCGTGATGCTGTATGATGCAAAGCTGGCCACCGCCTTTGCGGCGCGTATGCTGGAGCTGGGCGTTTATGTGGTGGGCTTCTGCTATCCTGTCGTACCTCAGGGAAAGGCCCGCATCCGCGTTCAGCTGTCCGCCGCGCATACCCGTGAGGACCTGAATTTTGCTGTGGACTGCTTCAAAAAGGTACGTGCGGAGCTGGCCGCAAAATAACTTCCAGCGGGAGCGCCGGCCAGTATGAGCCGGCGTTTCTTTTTCTCCTTTTGCATTTCAAAAGAAAGGAACAGAACCATGATCGAATTAAAACCGCAGACCCTTGCCCTTTTGGACGAAATTGAAAGCCGCATCGATCCGGAAATTGAGGACGATTTTCGCCGCCAGTGGTCCGATTTTCTGCACCACCGTTTTACCGGGGATATCTTTTCCCCCAAGCGCCGCCAAAAAAGCGCTTCGTCTCTGCCCCGCCGGGACGTACGCATCAACGAGACGCTGGACGATTTGGAGGCCATGCTTTACGCGCAGCTTTTGAATGTTTCGGACGCGCTGGAAAGCGACAACAAAAACCTGAGCGTCCGCGCCAATTACGGCACCGGCATTTTATCATCCGTACTCGGCGCAGAGCTGTTCATTCTTCCCGATGCGTGCAATACGCTCCCCACAACCCGCCCGCTTGCGGGGCAAGGTGCGATCGAACGCCTGTTGGAGCGCGGCATGCCTTCGCTGACAGATGGTCTTGGCAGCCGTGTATTTTCCGCGGGCGAGCTTTTCCGGGAAGTATTCGCACGTTACCCTAAAATCGAAAAATATGTAGAGATTTATCACCCCGATTTGCAGGGACCGTTGGATATCTGCGAGCTGATGTGGGGCGAGGATCTCTTCTACGCCATGTACGATGAGCCTGAGCTTGTGGCGGCGGTGATGCAGTTGATCACTGATACCTATATGCGATTCATGGAACGCTGGCAGGCGCTTGTTCCGCCGCGGGACGATATCTGCTGCCATTGGGATAATGTGATGCACCGCGGGCAAATCGTTCTTCGAAACGACAGTGCAATGAACCTTTCGCCGGAATTTTATGATACGTTTGCACGTGCTTTTGACTCACAGCTGATGGAGCGCTACGGCGGCGTGATCCATTTCTGCGGCCGGGGCGACCATTATATCCATTTGCTAAAAACCATTCCTAACATATACGGCGTAAATATGTCCCAGCCGCATTTAAACGATATGGCGACGATTTATCAAAACACAGTAGACTGCGGCATCCAGCTGCTTGCGTTTGACCGCGCGGCCGCGTTGCGGGATCTATCACGTCCCGGAGCGTTCCACTCCAACCTCCACTGCTTCCTCTAATAATACATGCTCAACCGCCAAAGCCTCAAAAATCAAATACAAAGATGAGAAAACGGCCTGCATGAATCGGGGAGCAAAAAGCCTTTCTTTGTCAGGCGCCGCGTATTTTTCAATTTCTCCCGCCGTTTGTATGCCCCGCCAAAAAAATATCCTTGCCGTTTCTTTGCGGCTGCTCATTCAAGCTCACCGTTCCCAAAAAAACCTGGGCTCAAGCCTGCCGGATGCACCAACGCACCAAACCCGAACGATTCACCTTCATGGAGAACCGTTCGGGTTTCTTTTTATACGGCGGCGTCATTTTCCGCCGGCTGTTTGTATCCATCCCGGTGGCGGCAGCACAAAAAACGCAAAGCTTTTTGCCCTTCCCTTGGCGGCATGCTTGAGCCGGAAAACATTTTTTTATTGAAACTCGGCCTGCGCGTTCATAAGGCCGGCTATGGAAGATCTGTTTCAACTGCACTTTTCCTGTGCCGCTCAGTGCATCGAAAGTTCCTCAATGTAATCGTTATACCATTGTACGGCAGTTCTGGCCGTCCTGCGAAGCTGCATGCCCTTTCCGGCCAGCAGTACAAGGCGGTTGTCCGCTTCTCCCTGCCAGGGCGTCAGACGAACCTCCGGCCCGGTGCAGTCGACGTAAAAAATGCCCTCCGGCACGCGTACAAAGCCTTTGATACGCCATGTTTCTCCCGCAAGCTGTACAAGGCACTTTTGCAGTGCCGTAAAGGGCATCGTGGGACGGATCTGCAGCACCGCTTTTTGCAGGGTGATATCCGGCATGTCCAATACCTCATCCACATCCACATCCGGTACGATCAGGGAAAGCCATTCCGGCTCGAACCGTCCGAACTGCGTGCGGCGGATGCGGGCCGCCGGGTTGGCGCGCAGGATAAGCGCTTTTGCTTCAGCGCACTGCGCTTCGGTGGCAAGGTCTGTTTTGTTCAGAAGCACGAGGCTGGAGACAGCAAGCTGGCGGGGGCACGCCCGGGCAGTAGAAAAAACCTTTTCAAGCCGCGCGGCATCTGCGACGCACACGCTGCCCTGGTAGGAAACAGCGGGAAATTGGGCCAAAACCCGGCGCACGTTGGTGGGGTCGGCCAAGCCGCTGGCTTCCACGAGCACAACATCCGGTGCATCCGCGGCCGCCTGCTCCAGCGCGGCCTCAAATTGGTCCAAACGGCAGGCGCAGAAAATCGAGCCGTTGCTGATCTCATCCAACGCCGCGTCCAGCTCCCGCAGCAGCGTGCCGTCCACGCCGGCGCGTCCGAATTCGTTGATGATGAGCCGCAGCCGCCGGCCGGCAAACTGCCGGGCAAAATTTTTGAGGAAAGTGGTTTTCCCTGCACCCAAAAAACCGGTGATGAGATACAGTTCCATTATATCGCGCCTTTCTTAGCTGAAAAGAGGCTCTAGACCTCCCATTCCGTTTTTTGCAGCAGCGCACGGGCCTGCTCTGTGGAGAACCCGCGGTTGAGGCGCGTTTCCAGCGAATTGTCGCGCGGGTTCACGCCGCATTCTGCATAAATCTGGTTTGCACCGGCCATCAGGCAAAGCTCATCCGGCTCATGTACGCACATAGCGCGCGGCGGCCGGGCGGTGAGCGTGGTAACGGCGCAGATCTTGGCAAGCTGCGCGGCCGATATCTCGCCCTGTGAGCCCAACGGCGTACCGGGCACGGCAATGCGCTTCATCACGGCCATCACTCCCACGGGGTAATCACGGATGCGCAGCATTTCGTCGACCAGTTCCTGATGCGTGTGCTCCGGCCCGATCGGTTCTACACAATAATACAGCTCCAGCCCTGCCCCGCGCACGGCATCCATCGTGCGGATGCGCGCCTGCGGACGTGCATTCGTGTCGGTGCCCTCCCGCAGACGGTGGATATGGTACACACCAGTGAATCCCGCCTCTTTCAGGGCTGCAGCATAGGCCGGACCAAAATCCCCCACATTGGCAACAAGGCGCATCTGCGGGGGCAGCACTGCGCGCACTGCCCTGCCGTATGCCAGAAATTTTTCCTGGGGGAATTCCGCAGTCGTCATCAAAAACAGGTCTTCGATCCCGCTGGCAGCCAGCTCACGCGCCAATTCCACCGTCTCTTCCAGCGTTTTGATGCAGGCTGGCTGGCCCCTGCGCGCGTCTGCGGCAAGGCTGCAGAATTTGCAGTTGACGCCACAGGCCTGGGCGTCAATACCGATCTGCGCAAAAATAACGCCACGGCCACGGAACGCTGTGCGCGCATACGCATTGGCCGCACCCAGCAGTGCATAATATTCCGCACTGCCGGTGGCCACCTCCAACAGGCGCAGTGCGTCCTGCCGCTCCAGTAGCGCGCCTGAGCCTGCTTTGGCAAGAATATCCTCTATCATATGAAACACTCCCAACCGGCCGCCCCTGCAAAAAAGCGGCGGACAACGCACATCCGCCGCTTTTCCCGACGGGAAAGCCGTAAATCTTAAAATGTACGCCCGGCCGGGCTGCTTTTACAGCACCTCGCGGACAGCGGCCTCCAGCTCTTCCTTGCTGGGAATGATGGAAGAAAATTTTAGTTTGCCGTTGATATAGATGCTGGGCAGGTTTTTCACACCCATCTTTTTACAGCGCGCAATATTTTCCTTGAGCGTGAATTTGTATTCCACCATATCAATGGCGTCCCCGAAGGTGTCCTTTGCAACATTGGCCGCGCCCATCATATAGGTGCAGGCCGCACATGTGGCGGAATCAAGCGTAAACACCTCTATGAGCGGACGGGGCAGATTTTCGTAATCCGGCAGCTCCACCGCAATGTCGTCCTCGGCGGCCACATAATTCTTCACCATCTCCCGGACGGCTTCCGTTTCAAGCACAGCCTGCGCAGCGCCGATGGTGTTTTCCACAGGTACGGCATAGGGCATATCACAGCCCGGCGCGACAATGAAGTTTTTATATTCCGGCAGCTGGGCCAGAAGATCCGCCACGAATTTCATATTATCCTGCTGCGTGCCGTGAAGCATGATGGACGTAAGCGGGATATTGCCGCCGATGGCCACATTGTATTTATCGCAGATGGCCTTGGCTGCAAGGATATCCACATTTTCGTCCACAGAAATAGAATCCGGCGCGGTGCGGCACATCACCTCGATATTGCGGGTGGCATTGCCGCACACAAAAAAGGAAGAGAACGCCTGTTTTTCTTCACGCAGATAGCGGAACAGTTCAGTGTAGGGTGCGGAGAGGAATTCTTCAAAGTGATCCGACGAGATCTGAGAGACCAAAGGGTCCACTACGGCGATCACATCCATACCTGCGTCCAGATAAAGATCGCTCATGCGCTTGGCACAGTCCGCACAGAAGCCCAGCAGGTCCTTCACATAGTCCTCGTCGTCGAACATATCCATGAAGATATCATTGCCGCGCAGATGGCTGGCCAGTGTGAACGGCCCGCACAGCAGCCCATAAAGGGCGGTGGTATCTCCCACGGCCTCTTTCATGCGGCGCATGGCCGAAAGCACCATGGGCATGCGTCCGCTTTCGGCTGTGGGAAGCGTGCAGCGGCAAGGCACCGTCATCGTGTCGGCCAGAGGATGCGAAGAAACGGAGGGCGGGCAGTCGTCGGCCCACACCAGCCCGCAGCCCAGCACCTCGGCCTCCAGCTGAAGATCGAATACAACGGGCTGTCCGTCCGGCTTGTACAGCCGGTTCACTTCCAGCAAAGCACGGACGAGCGTCTCCTCGTCTGTGAGGACCTGTGTGGCGGTGGCACCCACCAGCGCGCCCGCGTGGACGCCTGCAAAGGGGACCCACGGCGCGCGCGGAGTAGGTTCGTGGCGCAGCGTTTGAAAAATCAGTTCTTTTCCGGTCATATGCAGTCTCCCGTTCATGCGGAGGCGCGGCAGAGAGCGACGGCGGCGTCGGCGGCGCTGGCGGCGTCGGCGGTGTATTTGTCCGCGCCGATCTGCTCACAGAAAGCCTCGGTGACAGGCGCGCCGCCAACCATGATCTTCACCTTGTCGCGGATGCCCGCTTCCTCGGCCTTTTTCACAACTTCTTCCATCATGCCCATGGTCGTCGTCAGCAGCGCCGAGCAGCAGATGATCTGACAGCCCTGCTCCACAGCCGTCTGCACGTAGGTCTCGGGGGCAACGTCCGTGCCCAGGTCCACGACCTCCAGCCCCTTGCCCTCCATCATCATTTTCACAAGGTTTTTGCCGATGTCGTGCAGGTCGCCCTTGACCGTGCCGATGCACACCTTGCCCGCGGCTTCCACACCCGCGTCGGCCATCAGCGGCTTCAGCAGCTGGGCGCCCATGTTCATGGCGCGGGCCGCCACCAGCACCTCGGACACGAACACTTCGTTGTTCTTGAACTTCTCGCCAATGACACCCATGCCGTTGAGCAGCCCCTCATCCAGGATCTGCTGCACCGGGATGCCTTCGTCGATGGCCTGCTGAACCAATTCTTTCACGATCTTGGCTTTACCCCGCTGGAGGTTTTCAGAAATGTCTGTCAGAATGCTCATACTGCTTTCCCCTTTTTGATTATTCTCGGTTGAAAATGCCTTTCGGCCTTACTTACAATATATCCTTTTGCTCTGCTTTTCTCTTGTACTAAAATGTTGCTTTTGGAACTTTTTTGATATGAAATACTATTTTTTCTTAAAAAAGGCGATTTTCGTTCTTGCGGCCGGGAAATGCAGCAGGGGTCGGCGGCCTGCACCTGCGGGGAGATTGAGGCGTTTTTTACGCTGCGGCTGGGGGAATAACAGCCGCAGGGGGAAGGAATGGGAATCAAAACGGCCGCGCCGTGGAATTTATCCACAGCGCGGCTGTTTTTAGCAGTCCTGAAAAAAGGTGCAGGCTCAGCCTTCCAGAATGTCGCCCAAAAGGACGTCCGCCATGATCAGGCTGCGCGGCACATGGAAAGGCCCTTTGAACGTGCTGCCTTTGCACGGCGGCTCGGTGGGCTTGCCGTCCCGGCGCAGATAACCGTACCATTCGCCGCAGACGTCGTCCGCAAAACAGGTTTTGCAGTACTCCGCCGTTTTGAAAAACCATTCCAGGTACTTTTCGTCCTTTGTATCCCGGTAAGCCATCAGGCTGGCGATCAGGATCTCGTTGTGGGGCCACCACAGCTTCATGTCGTGCTCATACGCCTCCGGCGGCAGGCCCTTGCAGTCGATGAAGTACAGCAGGCCGCCGTATTCCTTGTCCCAGCCCGCTTCGATGGCAAAGTTGAACACGTCTTCGGCTTTTTTGTGCAGCGCCGCGTCGCCCGTTCGGTTGGCCTCCTCCATCAGGAACCAGCTGCATTCGATGTCATGCCCGGGGTTCACCACACGTCCGGCGGTGAAGTCGCCCTGGAACTCGCCGTTCACGCCCACACTCTCCAGCGTGCATTTCATCTCCGGCTTGTGGTGATACGCAAAGATGTCGTGGAGCCGCATACCGGTCGTACAGCGCGGCCTGCTCCGGGTCTACGCGGCGCATCACGCTGGTCATATTCAAAAGATCATCGGGTCCGCCAGTGCGCGGCCCGTGCGCGTCTCCGCAATGGTTTTGGGGCCCATTCCCGTGGGGTCCGGCATGCCGTGGTTCAGGTCGTACACCAGCTGATACGCTTTGCGCGCGCGCTCCAGATGTTCCCGCTCGCCCGTCTGGCCGTAATACTCCGCGTTGCCGATGGCGTAAAAGCCTTCTGAGAAGCAGTACCGGCGCTGGCGCAGCGGTTTGCCGTCCGCCGTTACCGTGAAGTACAGCCTGTCCCCCGCCGTGCGGTTGATGCAGTGCTCCTCCAGAAAGTCCAGGCAGGACTTTGCGGCGTCCAGCCATTCCTGCTTTTTGCCGTACACGCGGCACAGGTACGAGAACGTCCACGCACAGCGTCCCTGCATCCACACGCTTTTGTCTGTGGAAAACACCTTGCCGTCACGCGTCAGGCAGGTGTAAACGCCGCCGTGCTCTTTGTCCATGCCGTGCTCCAGCCAGAACGAGACGCAGCTCTCCAGCTCCGCGCGGACCCAGTCCCGCCATGCCTGCAGTTTTTCCCTCTCCATTTGAAAAACCTTCTTTCCTTTATTCCGGCAGCTGCCGCTTGCCGGGAATGTCAAACCGTGCGGCCCGAGCGCGGCGGATGCCAGCCGCTGCCGATGTTCGCCGCAAGATACCCCGCCCCCATCAGCCCGGCGTTGTTTCCCAGTGCCGCGGGCACGACCCGGCATCCGCGGAAGCTGGGCTTGACCATCGGTGCGGCCATCCGTTCGAGCTGACTGGGGATATACGGCTCCCCCATGATGCCGCCGCCCAGCACCACCAGAGCCGGGTCAAAAGCGTGGATCAAGGATATGATACCACAGGCGGCCTCGCGAATCCATGCATCTACTTCCTTTTTGATTGTCGGATCGGTCAAATGTGCAAAAGAGCGCCGGGTAAAAAGCGCCGTTACGCGGGCCACCAGCGCAGAGGTGCTGGCGTAGCGCTCGTAGCTCCCCGTGCCCTGCCGCGCCGGGTCCACGGCCTCAGGATGCGTGACGAGCCCCCCGAACTCCCCCGCGCTGCCCGCGCGGCCACGGTACAGCCGGCCGCCGATATACACCGCGCCGCCCACACCCGTGCCGTAGCTCACCATCAGGAAATCCTGTTCGTCCCGCGCCGCCCCGAAGGCGAATTCTCCCGCCGCCGCGGCGTTCACGTCGTTTTCCACAGCCACCGGCAGGCCCAGCTCCCCCTCCAGGATCTGCCGCGGGTTCAGCCCCGTGTAGCCGGGGATATTGTCGCTCAGGCGGATAACGCCCGTCCGGGCGTCCACCTCGCCGGCGGTGGAGACACCCACACGCTCCACGCCCGGCGTCTGCCGCACAAGCTGCGCCACGCGGGACAGCATCGCCCGCGCCCCGCCGCCTCCGTCCGTCGGCGTTTCCTCTACGTCTGTCAGCACGCCGTCCTCCAGCACGCCCGACTTGATGTATGTCCCTCCGATGTCGATACATGAGATTTTCATTTGTTCACTCCTTGCCGTTCCGGCGCAGATGCGCCGTTGCTGTAAGTCCGCATTGCGGCTTCTCCGCTCAATAAGCGCCGCAGCCCACCGGGCACCGGCTTTTTCGTGTGCGGTTCATGAACCCTGGTGTGCAGGGCGTTCCCAATGCAAAAAGCCCCGGTGCAGGGCAGGGCCGCCGCCCGTGCCCTGCGTCCGGGACTGGAAGGGGGAGCGTTATAAAGCGGCAGCGCGCTCAATGGCCGCGTCTATCATCGCCGCGCATTTTTCTACCTGGGGCATATCTTCAGGCCCGAGGCCCGGCAGCGGCGCGCGCACGCCTCCCAGAATCAGGCCCTCGCGCAGGCGAAGAATTTCCTTCATTACCGCATACAGGTTACCGCGGCAGGCGCACATGGCGTAGATGATCGCATCAATATCATACTGGACGGCACAGGCTTTTTCAACCTCGCCTGTTCGCAAAAGCGCATCGGCCTTCAAAAACAGCTCCGGCATCACTGCATAGGTGCCGCCGATACCGCCGTCCGCACCCATCGTGCGCCCGCCCACAAACTGTTCATCGGGACCGTTGAACACCACGAAGCCCTCGCCGCCCGCAGCCTTGAACATCTGGATATCCTGCACCGGCATGGAAGAATTTTTTACAGCCGCGACACGGGGATTTTTGCGCATCTCCTCAAACAGGGACATCGTCAGCGCCACACCCGCAAGCTGCGGGATATTATAAATCACAAAGTCGGTGTTGGGTGCGGCGTTGCTCATCGCGTTCCAGTAATCGGCGATGGCGTATTCCGGCAAGTGAAAGTAGATGGGCGGAATGGCTGCGATGGCGTCTACTCCCAGGCTCTCGGCATGGCGCGCCAGTTCCACGCTGTCCCGCGTGTTGTTGCACGCCACGTGTGCGATGACCGTGATGCGCCCTTTGGCTACCGCCATCACATTTTCCAACGTGCGCTTGCGGTCGTCTACGCTTTGGTAAATACATTCGCCGGATGAGCCGCCCACATAAACGCCTTTGACGCCTTTTCGAATCAGATGCTCTGCAAGCGCGCGCACCCGTTCGGGGCTCACTTCGCCCGCGTCGTCATAACAGGCATAGAACGCGGGGATGACGCCGCAATATTTTTCAGGCTCTCTCATACAAATCGTTCCTCTCTCAATGGGGCGGCACAGGGCAAACAGCTCGCCGCCGCCGGATATATGCAGGCGGCCGTCATCCCTTGACGGCGCCCATGGTGATGCCCTGCGTAAAATACTTCTGGAAGCAGATGAATACTGCAACGATGGGTACCGCGCCCAATGTGGCACCCGCCATCATCAGCCCGTAGTTCGTCGCGAACTCCGATTGCAGCCGGGCAATGCCCAGTGAGACCGTGATGGCATCGCTGCTTTTGAGCATGATGAGCTGCATAAAATAATCGTTCCAGGTATTGACGAAGGTGAAGATGGCAAGCGCCCCTACGCCGGGCTTGACGATGGGCAGCACGATATCCCAGAAGGTGCGCAGTTCGCCCGCGCCGTCGATTCTCGCGGCCTCCAGAAGCTCGGAGGGCAGAGTCTCGGAAAACTGTTTCATCAAAAACACGCCGAACGGCCAGCCGACCGTGGGAAAGATGACGGCCCATGAGGTATTGTACAGCCCGATGGCCGCCATAATGCGCACCAGGGGCACCATCACCACCTGCTTTGGCAGTGCCATGGCACATACGAAAATGGCAAAAATGAATTTTGCGCCCGTAAATCGCTTTTTCGCCAATGCATAGCCCGCCAGCGAAGCGGTAAAGCATGTCAGCAGCGTGGCCATGGCGGCCTGGAACACACTGTTCCACAGCCAAAGGCCCGCCGGGTTTTTAAACAGCTTGACATAGTTTGCCTCCGTGGGCTCCGCAGGGAACCATTGAGGCGGCAGCTGAACCGTCGCCGTTTGCAGCTTAAACGAACCGGTCACGATCCAATACAGCGGGAAGATGAAGGTGAAAGCCAGCAGGCACAGCGCCGCCCACGCAAAAACTGTATAGGCTTTTTTATTTTTTTCCATTGCGCTTCCCCCTCCTTAATATTCCACGCCGGTGTTCATCGTTTTGAACTGCAGAACACTGAACAGCGCAATGATAATGGCCAGTACCACACCTACGGCGTTTGCATACCCATAACGGTACAGCGTGAAAGCATTGGTATATAAGTAATACATCACCGTGTCGGTGGAATGCTGCGGTCCGCCGGAAGTGAGCAGTTGGATGAGTGCGAAACACTGGAAGCTGTTGATGGTGGTAATGATGGCCACATACAGTGTCGTAGGCATGACGGAGGGCCATTTGATCTTCCAGAAGGTCTGCAGCTTGGTGGCGCCGTCTACCTCGGCGGCTTCCACCAGGGATCGGTCCACGTTGCCCAATGCCGCTACGTACAGCACAATGGGCTGCCCCACCGAAGTGGTGAACAGGATGAGGATAATGCACCAGATGGCAAAACGCGCGTCGCCGAGCCACATGATATTCTGATCGATGATCCCCAGAGATTTGAGGGCCCAGTTAAAAATACCGTTATAAGCATCGAACATCCATTTCCACACGACCACGACCGCCACGGTGCCCGTGACCGCGGGCAGATAGAACACACAGCGAAAAAACGAACGCGGCGCCTCGTGCATCGGCGTGATGGCGGAAGCCACCCACAGCGAAAACGCGGTGACGGTGGGAACCGCAACTACAACGATGAGCAGCGTATTGAGCAACGCACGGTAAAATGTGGGCGTAGTGAATAGCTCTGCGTAGTTGCGCAGGCCCACGAAAGTCTCCATGGAAACCGGGGTCTTCATGGTGTAATCAAACAGGCTCGTAACAAAGCCTGTGAGCATGGGAATGATGATAAAGCAGCAGAAAAACAGCAGTGCCGGCAGCATGAAAAGATAACCGACGATGTTGTCGTGGCGGCGCAGTGCGTGGCTGCGTCCATCCGCCTTGCCCGGATTGCGGTGCGCCATAAAAAAAGATTCCCCCCTTTTACCAGTTGAGCCGGCCCTTGAAAACGGGAGGCCGTGCGGAAAAAATGTGCCGTTGTGCGCGGCCGCGGTATGCAGAAAGCGAACCAAACCTTTGTATGCGGTCCGGTTCGCCTTCGCACATCCGCCGCGCAGCCCCGCCGTCAGCGAGACCGCGGCGTCCGGTTGGCGGTTTATGCCATACCTGCGTTGGAATTTTCCACGTAGGCGTTTACAGCAGCGGTGACGTCGTCGCCATTGGTGACAGCCTGCAGCATGTTCCACCACTCGGTGCGCATGTTGGCAAAACCGTCCATAGTGTTGTAATACGGAGCGTAATATTTCGTCCAGCCGGACAGCAGCTTATACTCTTCATTTCCCGCATACAGGTCGCCGAAACTGGCGCGCACGGGAAATGCGCCGGTGCGCACAACGTTCTTCGGGCCCCAGGTCTCGTCGTCGCATACAAATTTGATAAACTCTTTCGCCGCGGCAGCTTTCGTGTCATCGCCGTTGTCGAACACACAGAAGCCGTTGACCAGATACTCCAGCGCGGGCACGCCGTCGTCGGAGGGGAACGGCAGGGAAAGCGTGGTGATAGCGTTCTCATCCAGCGTGGCCTGGTTCACAAGCTGCGTGGAGGTACCCCAGCAAAGTGTAAAAGAGGTGCTGCCTGTCTTGAACAGCTCGATATCGCTGCCTCCGTTGTAGGCAACGCCGTTGCCCAAAAGGCCGTCCTGAATCCACTTCTGCGCAGTTTCCAGGCCCTTGACGCCAGCTTCGCTGTTCATGGTATACTCGGTCATGTCCGCATTGGCAATTTCGGCTCCGTACAGATTGCTGATGAAGGCCCGGGTGCCCTGGTCCCCGCCCTGGCCCTGGCAGAACAGTGTGCCGGGATTCACACCGGCCTCGTGCAGAGCCTTCAGCGCTTTTTCAAAGTCCTCAGTAGTCCAGGTGCGGTCGCCCTCCTGGTTGACAAACTCAAGAGCGCCGGCTTCTTCCCACTGCTTCTGATTGATGACCATATAGAACGGAGCGGAGCTGATGGGATACATGTAGGCGGTGCCATTGCCCTTGCATGCATTGACCAGCGCGTCGTTATTCACATCTTTGACGAATTCATCGGTAAACAGATCGTCCAGAGACACCAGCTTGCCATTCTTGCCGTATTCGATGATGCGGCCCGGGGCGTCGAACAGCACGTCGGGGGCCGCATTGCCCTCGATGGCGGCCGTGATGGCGTCCGGCCCGGAGGTGAAGTCGATGGTCTCGAGGTTCACCTTGATGTTGGGATACTTTTCGTTGAACGCTTCAATGATCTTCTGCTCGTAAGTGCCGGCGGGATCATCGGCATTTTCCTGCCCAAAGGTAGGGAACGCCCACCAGGTAATCTCTGCGGTCATCTGGGTGGGGTCGTCCGACGGGGAAGCGGAAGAAGAAGCGGCCGGGGCCGACGTAGAGACGGGTGCGGAAGAGGATGTGCCGCTTGCATTACAGCCGGCAAAAATGCCGACGGACAGAACCAGCGCGAGAGCGACGGCGAACAGCTTTTTCATAGTGGTCCTCCTGTTTTTGATATATTGGGGACGGCGCGCACCGCGTACCGGTACCTGCGGGGCGCGTCCTGTCCTGCTTCGTCCTCATAGTACCATTTGTGAAAAACATTTTCAATCTGCTTTTGTAATGAAAATCTTTTCGTTTTTTGTGCATCGTGCCAAATTCTTACAATTTGATGAAAAGCTCTTGTGTGTTTTCCTTTCGTATGCTTATAATTAAAGAAAGCATAAATGAAAAAGATTTTCATTTTTAAATCTGAAAAGGAGGCGCCCCGTGGAATATAAGGACGTATTGGATACGATGACGGGTGAATACAACAACCTCACGAAATCCGGGCGGAAGGCAGCGGACTACATCTTCGCGCACCGTGTGGAGGCACAGTACATGTCCATCACGGCGCTGGCGGAGGAATGCGGCGTAGCCGAGGCCACGATCTCACGGTTCTGCCGTACGCTGGGCTTTTCCGGTTACAATGATTTCAAGCTGGCCCTTGCAAAGGCCAGCGGCGCCCCGGCGGCGGATGACGAGGTCGGCATCTATGGAAAGGCCCTGCCGGAGGACAGCATTACCGACATGTGCAAAAAGCTGTATGCCACGAACGTGGCGGCCATTGGCCAGACGCTGGCGCAGATCGACGAGGAGAACGTGGGCCGGGCAGTGAAATATCTTTCCGCCGCACAGCGGGTCTACTGCTTCGGACAGGGGGGAAGCCTGGTCATTGCCATGGAGGCATGGGCGCGTTTCATTACAGCCGCACCCCAGTTCCAGTGCATCGAGGACTCCCACATGCAGGCCATGGCCGCGGCGCTCTCCACGCCGGACGATGTGATCCTGTTTTTTTCCTATTCCGGCGCGACAAAGGATATGCTGGATGTGCTGCGCCCGGCGCGCAGACGCGGCGCAAAGATCATCCTGGTGACGCATTTTGCAAAGTCGCCTGCCGCTGCGATGGCAGATGTGACCCTGCTGTGCGGCTCCAAGGAGGGGCCGCTGCAATCCGGTTCCGTGGCTGCAAAGATGGGTCTGCTGTTCATCATCGACGTACTGTTCAATGAATATTGCCGCACCAATCCCGCCCTGACGGAGGCGAACCGCGAGGCTACGGCAGGAGCCATTTCAGCAAAGCTGCTGTAAGCACAGAACGAAAGGGATGTGACTGTGATGGATTATGAAAATATCACCGAGCGCCGTATACTTGTATTTGGAGATTCAAACACGTATGGATACGACCCGGAGCGGGACGGCCGCTATGGGGAAACAGAGAGATATCCGTGCCGTATACAGGCTTTGCTGGGGCCGGGCTGGACCGTGATTGAGGAGGGCCTGCCGGGCCGTACCGCGGTGTTTGACGACCCCGTCACCGAAGGGCTGTGCGGCCTTTCCTACCTTACGCCCTGTATGATGAGCCATGCGCCCTTGGATACACTGGTGGTGATGTTGGGAACAAATGATACGAAGGAACGGTTCGGATGCAATGCCTATCTCATTGCACAGGGCATTGGACGCCTGTTGAAAAAGGCTGCCGATACCGATGCATGGCGTGATAAACCCGATATATTGGCTGTATGCCCTGCGCCTATTGTGCCCGCATACGAGAGTCTGGTCTTCCGCAACGCTTTGGGTGGCGGATGTGCGGAAAAGGCTGCCGCTCTGGCACAGGAACTGGAGCCCGTGGTTCTGCAGCTGGGTGCGCGCTTTCTGGACGCAGGGCGCGTGCCCGGCGTGGAAGTGCATCCGCTGGATGGCATACACCTGACGCGGAGCGCGCATGCGGCATTGGCCCAAGCGCTTGTAGAGGTACTGAAAACGTGATAAAATGAGGGCGGACAAGATCCGTCCTTATTTTTTGCGGCCGGCTGCGGACGTGTTATTTTTACAGCGTTTTTGTTTTGCGGACACGTCTTCATGCTGTATGATGGATCTGAAAAACGATCGGAATGAAAAAGAAACGGAGTATTCCTGTGAAACTGGACAAACTTACTGTACTGAAAATCCTGGGCATCGCGGGTGCGGCGATATTCTTTTACTGGGCCCTGCAAAACCTGTCGCTGCTGGCGGACGCGGCGGGCTGGCTGCTTAATATCCTGTGGCCGCTTCTCCTCGGCTTCTGCATGGCGTTCGTGCTGAACATCCCAATGCGCTTTTTTGAACGGCACCTTTTGAAGAATCCAAAAAACAAACGCGCGGCGGCGCTGCGCCGTCCGTTGTGCATCCTCCTCTCGCTGCTGGCCATCATTGTTATTTTGACGGCGGTGTTCGCCTTGGTGGTGCCGGAGCTGCTGAGTGCGTTCGCGGTGCTGGGAGAGGCCATCCCCGAGTTTTTGACGGCCGCGCAGAAGTGGGCGCTGGAAGGGGCCGACCGGTTCCCGCAGGCGGAGCAATGGCTGGCTTCGCTGCAGATCGACTGGAATGAAACGGGCAAAAAGCTTCTGAGCTACGTTACCGAAGGCGCGGGCAATCTGCTGGGCGGCACGGTATCGGTGCTGTCGGGCATCGTGGGCGGCGTGTTCAACGCCATCATGGCGTTCATCTTCGCGCTGTATATCCTGCTGGGCAAGGAGAAGCTGAAAAGCCAGACGGCCCGTGTGTGCGTGGCGTTTCTGCCGCGCAAATGGGCGGACAGCCTGTTCTTTGTGGCCAATATGGCCAGCCGCACGTTTGCGAAATTCGTTTCCGGCCAGTGCACGGAGGCGTGCATTCTGGGCACGCTGTGCTGGCTGGGCATGTCGCTGCTGCGGCTGCCCTATGCGCCCATGATCGGCGCGCTGGTGGGCATTACGGCGCTCATTCCCATCGTCGGCGCCTGGGTGGGCCTCATTGTGGGCGCATTCATGATCGGGATGGAGAGCCTGACGCAGGCGCTGATCTTCGTGATTTTCCTGCTGGTGCTCCAGCAGGTGGAGGGCAACCTCATTTATCCCCGTGTGGTCGGCTCCTCAGTTGGGCTGCCGCCCATCTGGGTGCTGGCCGCCGTCACGGTGGGCGGCAGCCTGTGGGGCATTGCGGGCATGCTGTTTGCGGTGCCGGTGTGCAGTATCCTGCACGCGCTGCTGCGCTTGGGCGTGCACCGCCGCCTGGAGGCGCAGGCTGCTGCCGGGGCCTCTGTGCCTGCGCCGACGCCGGAGGAGAAAATGTGACTGAACCAGAAAAGCGCCGTTCCGCCGGAACGGCGCTTTTTTCTTGCGTATATACTACAAGAATGGTATACTATAACCCATCGGCGGCCCGTCCGGGCCGGAGTTTTGGAATAAAAGAAGAAACGTGCCGCGGGAAAATCGCCCGCCGCGCGGGAGGAGGGGTTTGAATGGGCCTTTTGGCGGACGCGAAGTCCATGCTGAAAAAAGATCCGGCTGCACGCAGCCTGGCCGAAGTAATGCTGCTGTATCCGGGCTTTCACGCGCTGGTGTTCTACCGGGTGTCGCACTGGTTTTACAAGCACGGACGGTTGTTCTGTGCCCGTATGGTCAGCCAGTGGGGGCGGGGCTTCACCGGCATCGAGATCCATCCCGGGGCCACCATCGGAGACGGCCTGTTCATCGACCATGGCGCGGGCGTCGTCATCGGCGAAACGGCGGAGATCGGTAACAACGTCACTCTATACCACGGTGTTACGCTGGGGGGCACCGGAAAAGATGAGGGAAAGCGCCACCCCACCATCGGAGACAACGTGCTCATCGGCACAGGCTGCAAGGTGCTGGGGCCCATCACCATCGGTGCGAACAGCCGTATCGGAGCCAACAGTGTGGTGCTGTCCTGTATTCCCGCCAATGCCACGGCCATCGGCATTCCGGCTTGCGTGGTGCGTGTGAACGGCAGCAAGGTGGCGCGTTCCAGCGAGGAGCTGAACCAGCGGGACTATCCGGACGTGGTGCACGCGGACATCAAGGCGCTGCAGCAGCGCATCGCGGCGCTGGAGTGCGCTCTGGCGGACCCGCAGGCTGCGCCTGCAGAAAAACGGTAACAAAAAAAGCGCCCCGTTCAGCCGGAACGGGGCGTTCTTTTATTTTTGCGCTTACCGGAGGCTTACAGCGCGGGCTTCAGCAGATAGAAATACGCCAAAACCAGCGCGCCCAGACCAATGCGGTACCAGCCGAACACCTTGAAATCATGCTTTTTCACATAGTTCATCAGGAACCGGATGCACAGCATGGAAACGGCGAACGCCACGGCGCAGCCCGTGAGAAGAATTCCCACTTCAGAGCCGGAAAAGCCGCCGCCGTCGGCCAGGAACTTGACGACCTTGACGAGACTGGCTCCCGCCATGGTGGGGACGGCCAGGAAGAACGTGAACTCGGCCGCCACCGTGCGTGAACAGCCGATGAGCATCGCGCCCAGGATCGTTGCGCCGGAACGGCTGGTTCCCGGCACCAGCGCCAGGAACTGGAACAGACCGATGAACAGAGCCATGCGGTAATTGATCTGTCCAATGCGCCGCACCTGGGGGCGGCGCTTGCCCACGGTGCTTTCCATAAGCAGGAAGAACACGCCGTACAGGATGAGCATGGCGGAAACGACGGGCGGATTGTGCAGGTGCTCGGTCATCCAATCGTCCAGAGGCAGGCCGATGACGGCGCTGGGCACAATGGCCACCAGCACGTGGAACCACATGTCCCACACGTCCTTGCGGCAGTAGCGGTCCACCAGGCCGGACACACCGGAACCGCAGGCGTCCCGGTTGATGCGGAACGGCCACAGTTTGCTCCAGAAAATCACTACCACCGCAAGGATGGCGCCGAACTGAATGACTACATCGAACATTTTCTTAAAAGCATCCGATGTGGACATATGGATGAATTCATCGGCCAGGATCAGATGGCCGGTGCTGGAAATGGGCAGCCATTCGGTGATGCCCTCGATGACGCCCAGCAGCGCCGCGAAAAGATAATCCAGCAAAATAAGTCCCCCTTATTCCGGGCGCACAGCGTCCGTGGTGCGGGGCGCGCCCCGCCGTACAGTATATGCGTACGTCACACATCCAAGACCAGCCCCACCGGGCAGTGGTCGGACCCGTACACGTCGCTGTAAATGAGCGCGTCGCCAATTTTTTCGCGCAAACGTTCGCTGACGATGAAATAGTCGATGCGCCAGCCCGCGTTGGTCTCCCGCGCGCGGCGGAAATAGCTCCACCAGGTGTAGCGGCCCGCGGCGTCCGGATACAGCGCGCGGAAGGTATCCACAAAGCCGCTCATTAAAAGGTCGGTCATTTTCTGGCGCTCCTCATAGGAAAAGCCCGCCGAATGGATGTTCTGCTTGGGGTTTTTCAGGTCGATCTCCCGATGGGCGACGTTCAGGTCGCCGCAATAGACCACGGGTTTTTCCGTATCCAGCGCGCACAGATAAGCGCGCAGATCATCCTCCCACTGCATGCGGTAGGGCAGGCGCGCCAGTTCATTCTGGCTGTTGGGCGTATAGACGTTGACGAGGAAGAACTGCTCGAACTCCAGCGTGATGGCGCGGCCCTCGTGGCTGTGCTCCTCTTTGCCGATGCCGTAGCGCACGGAGAGCGGTTCCATGCGGGTGAAAACGGCTGTGCCGGAATACCCCTTTTTCTCGGCGCTGTACCAGTATTGGTGGTAGCCCGGCGGCGAAAATTCGGCCTGGCCCGGCTGCATCTTCGTTTCCTGAAGGCAGACGACGTCCGCGCCGAAGCCCTCGAAGATGTCCGCGAAGCCTTTGCCGAGGATGGCCCGGAAACCATTGACATTCCACGATATCAATTTCAAAACGATATACCTCGCATATTTCTTTCAAAGTTCGGGACTTTCCGTCCCGGATATTGCACAGTATAGCACAAAATAGCCCCGCTGCATACCGGGATGCGGCGGGGCGCGCGTTATTTTCCGTTTTTTGCACGGAACGGACCGCTCATGTCAAAAAGGTGACCACAAGAATAAGCGCCGCGCACAGACCTGTGTATGCCAGCATGCCCGGCGTGCGCAGCGCACGGCCAAAGCTGTGGGCCGGGCGCTGCGCTCCCTCTCCTTCCCTGCCGTCCGCGGGTGCTGCACCGGGAAACCGCCAGCGCCTGCGCGCCGCGATCACGGCGCCCGCCGCAATGCTCACAAGCACCAGTATCCCCACGGCAGCCGTGCCCCAAATCCCTCCGTATTGTATGAAAAGGGGCGCCGCCATCGTGCCGATGGTGTTGATGGCAACATGCAGCAGGATGGTATACCGCAGCTTTCCCGTGTGGGCGTAAATGTAGCAGAAGACGGCGCCCAGCACAAAGGCATACAAAAGCTGAGACAGATTGGCGTGGAAAAGCGCGAACAGGAACGCGCCCACCAGTACATAGGTGCGGACGCCGTATCCGCCGATTTTATCGTACAGCAGCTTGCGGAACAAAAACTCCTCCCCCACGGGTGCCAGCACGCAGGCGAACAGAAACGTGGCCAGCAGGCTGCTGTTCATTTGCATCAGGGCAAGTGGGTTCTGCACCGCGCCGCCCTTAAGCATTCCCAGCAGAGCTGTGATGCCGAGGGAGACGAAATTGAACAGATACGTCACGCCCAGACACAGCACCAGCCAGCGCAGCCATCCTCCCGCCGTCAGCGCGGCGCTGCCCGCCGTGCCGGGCGTGCCGGGCACGAGTTTCTGCAGCAGCAGGATAAAAACAGGGACGGCAATGCAATACAGCGGCGCATAGGAGAGCGCCCACAGCCCCCAGCCCGTCTCCAGCAGGCTGCCCAGCAGTGTCATGCCGGCCAGCTGGAGCGCCTGTGTTACCAGCATCAGCACAAAATAGCAAAGCCCCACCCGGGACATGGTGTTTTTGAATGACAAACCGTTCTGCATCACAGATGCCCTCCTCTTTTTCAGCAGCGGCATGCGGCGCGCTTTTGACACTCCGCCGCAGAGCCGCCGCGCTGTGCTTATGCTGTCTGGCGCACGCTGCCCCGCAGCAGCAAAGCGGCGCCTGAAACCGTGGCGGCTGTAAGAAGCGCAAGCGCCAGAAGCACCCGCGCCGGACCGCCGGGGATGAATGCCAGAACGTCCACCACCGCGCCCAGCGCACGGCCCAGCAATGTGTCGCGTCCCGCACCCTCGGCCAGCCGTGTGAAGGTGTCGCCGAACAGGAAAACAGCCATATATGCCGCCCACAGCAGCCACAGCGCCCGCCGTCCCCAGCGCTGGATACATGCGCCCAGAAACAGCCCGGTGCAGGCAAGGACGAGAACTGCCGGCAAAATCACCCAGGCCCAGCGCAGTGCCTCCGGCCGCAGAAGGTCCGGCCCGTCAATGGGCATGCCGCGGAAAAGCAGCAGATACAGCCCGCGGTCCAGCAGCGTCAAAACCACTATGCCTCCGACGAGGCACAACAGCTGCAGGCACACGGTGACGAACATCCCAAACAGAAAACGGCGCCGTGTACAGCTCATCGTCAGCGCCTGCTCGTAGCCGCAGGAGAAATAATACAGCGCAAAAATAACGCCGAACATCACCAGCATGATCGCTGCAAATACAGTGCCAAGGGAAAAATACTCCTCCTCATGAGCGAAATACATGATACACAGGCTAAGCGCCTCGCCAAGCAGCCAGGCTCCGCCCAAAACAGCCAGCGATTGCCACAGGCTGTTCCGGTTGAGCAGGAATTCCCGTTTAATCGATTTTAACATATATGCTCACCCCTTTACCGGTATGCGGCGGCACATGAGCCAATCCAGCCAGCCCAACAGCACGGCCAAAACGATGGCGCTGCCGCCCAGCGCCCACGCATTGGAAAGAAAGCGCAGCATCGCGTCCAGCATGCCGTCCAGAGCTCCCGCCGCACCCGCGTAGCCGATGATCCCGCCGATCACCGCACATCCGCCGACGATCAGTACGAAAAATACGATCATGCCCACACGCCCAAAGCGGAGGCTGACAAAACCCAGCGCTTCACCAACGGACGCGCCGAGGAGCAGCACGGCGAACAGCCCCACCAGCATCGTACCGGTGAACAGGGCGTCCACGCCGAACATCCATTTTACTGCGAGCTGGATCAAAAGCAGGCATACGCCGATGCCACCGGCCAGCATCACCTTGGCCGCCTGTGCTCCGGCGAAGAAGCCCCGGCGCGTAACGCCCATGGAAAGAGGCAGCGGCATGTAAGACTGGATCAGGCTGGCCTGCAGCACAAAGGGGAACATCATCCCGCAGGCGAAGGCCATGCCCAGGATACGCCAACCCGCGCTTTCAAATTCGGACAGCGGCGTGGAAACGGCGTAAAATGCAATGAACAGTGCGCCGACGCCCAACAGCGCGCCAATGAACTGCACTACCAGCAGGCTCAGATATTTTACGGTACGCAGCATCGTTATTCCCCTTCCTTATGGCCGCCCGTCAGGTAGACGAACACCTTTTGAAGCGTCACGCCGCTGATATCCACATCCAGCCCGTCTGCGCTGCGGCGCAGCGTATCCAGGCTGCCGCGCACGCAGGCCGTGCGGCTGCGGCCCAGGCCCTCTTCGTGGATGACCTGCAGCCCGGCGCAGGCGCGGGCCACGTCCTCGTCCCGGCCAGAAACATAGTGGAACTGGGCCACGAAGCTTTCGCAGTTGCCTGTCTCGATGACACGGCCGTTGTCGATAAAAATAATATCCTCAAACACGCCCGCGGCTTCCTCGATGATATGGGTGGAGATGATGAAGGTGCGTCCCGTTTCGGCGTAATCGGCCAGAAGCACATCGTAGAACTGTTCCCGCGCCACCACATCCAGGCCGGCCACCGGCTCGTCGAGAATGGTGATGGGCGCGCGGCTGGCCAGCGCCAGAACGATGGTGACCATGCTCATCATACCCTTGGAGAGCTTGTAGATCTTCTTTTTGGTGTCCAGCCCGAACATCTCGATCAGTCGTGCGGCGTACTCCTTGTCCCAGTGGGGGTAGTACAGTGCGGCGGCGCGCAGGTATTCCTTCACCTTCAGTGTGTTCTGGCCGAACAGCAGCATGGGCGAAAGCTCGCGGGAAAAGCAGATCTCGTCCAGTGCTTTCTGGTTTTCCCACACGCGCTCCCCGTTGTAGGTAACGAGGCCGGAATCGTGGGTATTCTGTGCCGTCAGAATGCTGAGCAGCGTGGTTTTGCCCGCGCCGTTGCGTCCGATGAGGCCATAGATCTTGCCTGGCTCGATGGTCAGCGAGACGCTGTGCAGCACCTCTTTTTTGTTGTAGCTTTTGACCACATCCGTGGCCTGCAATACTCCGTTCGTCATGTCCCTGTCCCTCCGTTACGTTTTGTCCGCCGCGGCCTGTTCAATCATGGCCATCAGCTCTTCCTTGCCGATGGCAAGGGTGCGCGCCTCGTCCACAAGGCTCCTCACATATGTTTCAAAAAAACTGTCTTTGCGCTTTTGGATGATTTTCTGTTTGCTGCCCGCCGCAACGAACATGCCGATCCCCCGTTTCTTGTACAAAATGCCCTCGTCTACCAACAGGTTCAGCCCTTTGGCCGCCGTGGCCGGATTGATGCTGAACGCTTTTGCAAGTTCGTTGGTGCTGGGCGCCTGTTCCTCTTCCAAAAGCAGGTCCCGCACGATGTTGTCCTCCAGCATGGCTGCGATCTGCAGATAGATGGAGGTGGAATCATTCAGGTTTCCATTCAATTGTCTGCGCTCCTTCCCTCCAAAGGTTATTTGGTTATGTGGTTCATTACTTGTGTAACTAACTATACAACACGCAAAGACGGTTGTCAATCCCTCCGTCAAAAATTTTTGTTTTCCCTGCAGCAGATTTCCCGCCAAAGAAAAGCGCCGGAGCCTTCGAAAAGGCTCCGGCGCAGGCGGGAACTTATTGAGCGGATGGCCCCGCATCGGGGTCGAACCGTGTGAGAAACTGGCAGTACACATAAAGGTTCTGGACCTTTGTTGCCTCATTGCCGTACTCCGTGCGGATACTGGGCTGCGTCTCCGACGGCGTGACATAAAGGCGGAACGCAATGGCGTCCTGGTCCACCGCCATGTTCTCCACGGGTGCGTAATTGAAGTTGCGGATGGCAACGTCCAGATGCTTGTACAGCAGCTGTTCGATCTCGGCGTTGGAAAAGCACCGGACGACCTCACGGCTGCCGTGCATTTCAATGATGGCTTTTACTTCCTCGAACGAGATCTCCTGTAAACGGAAACAGCCCTGATGCAGCAGGGCGAGCATGGATGCGTTGTCAAGCAGCAGCAGCGGTTTGGATACGGCCATGGTACTCTTCCTTTCTGTTTGAAAAGTGGAGGAACAGCCCTCCCTGTCTTTATAGTACCGTGCAGACATCCAAATTGTCAATTATTGTTAAATTTATATCGTTTTATAAGTTGATTGTTGTGAAATGTATCAAAAACGAACTGCCGCACTTGGTGGGAATGCGGAATTTACAGCCGGGCGGGATGCTCGGCCAGCCATTCCTCCAGAATTTGAGCCGCCAGCGCCACCAGCTCCGGGCAGGGGCGCTTTTTATAATATTCCGGCGTGCGCGCCTCGGCCTGCGGTGTGCCCTCGGGACGGGCCAGGCCCAGCAGCTCCCGGCAGATGATGCTGCCGTTTTCGGCCCGGAAGCGCCCGGCCAGCTCCTGGATCATCGCGTAGGTATCGGTTTTCTCCGGCCCGGCTTTGGGGTCGTTGTAGCCGCGCAGCGCGCTTGCGGCCAGCGTCATACCGCTTACCGCACCGCATACCTCCCGCATCCGTCCCATGCCTCCGCCAAAGCCGCTGGCCAGGCGTGCCGCGGCGTCTACCGAAAGGCCCATCTCCGGTGCGAACGCCCCGGCCACAGCCTGCGCGCAGTTATAGCCCTCCAGAAACAGCGCTTTCGCGCGTTGTGCTTTTTCACTCATATCCGATCAGTCCTTTACCAGGGAAAATGCAGTTACGTCGAACAGGCCGCGGTCCGTCAGGCGCAGCTCCGGTATAACGGGCAGCGCCAGAAAGGAAAGGCTGGTAAACGGGTCCACATGGTACGGGATACCCATGGCCTTTGCCCGTTCCAGAATGGCGCCCGCTCCGGCCTGTATCTCCTCCCACGGGGCGGTGCTCATCAGGCCTCCCACGCGCAGGGGCAGCGCGCCCAGTATTTTTCCGCCGCCGGCCAGCACATATCCGCCGCCGATTTCTTTCAAATGGTTGATGGCCAGCGCGAGGTCCGCGTCGTTGTCTCCCGCCGCGATGACGTTGTGGCTGTCGTGCGCCACGCTGGTGGCAATGGCTCCGCCTGTGATGCCGTAGCCCTTCAGCGGGCAAACGGCAACGCCCCCGTTTTTGCCGTGGCGTTCCACCACGCATAGTTTGGTATAAACGGCGTTGGGCCGGAAAAAGCCGTTTTCCGAAGGAACCTCCTCCACTGCGTGCCGCGTGACGATCTGGTACGGCACCATCTCAATGACATGGGCCGGGCCCGCGACAGGCAGCGCAAGGTCGGCAGGAGCCACGTTCTCAAAGTGTACCGAATGCAGCAGCGCATCGGGTACGGGGGCGGCGGCAAGGCCTGCAAAGCGCTCCTCCACGGGCCGGCCGTCCTTGTAAACCGCGCGCACGGTCATCTGCTTGAGGCTGTCCAGCAGGACAAGGTCGGCCCGATAGCCCGCGGCCACGGCGCCCAGGTCCCGCAGGCCGTATTCGCGGGCTGCGTTCCAGGTGGCCATTTTGATGGCGGTGACAGGCTTCATGCCCAGGCTGATGGCCTGGCGGACATTCCATCGCAGATGGCCGTCCCGGGCAATGTCGTCCAGATGCTTGTCGTCGGTGCAGAACAGGAACCGGTCGGCAGGCAGGTCGCTGTCCAGCAGGCCGTTTACAAGCACCGAAAGGTTTTTCGCAGCGCTGCCCTCGCGAACCAGCACAGCCAGACCCGCGCGCAGCTTTTCGGCAGCCTCTGCAAAGGTGGTGCACTCATGCTCGGTGCGGATGCCCGCGGCTGCATAGGCCTGCAGCTCTCTGCCAGAAAGGCCGGGAGCGTGGCCGTCGGCCCGCTTTCCCGCATCCGCGGCCAGCGCCAGCTTTTCCAGTACGGTTTGCCGCGCGGCCAGCACGTCGGGATAACACATCACCTCGCCCAGGCCCAGTACGCGGGGATGCGCCATAAACGGGGCCATGTCTGCGGCGGTGAAATCCGCGCCGTTTGTTTCAAAGGGGGTGGCGGGCACGCTGGAGGGCAGCATCAGGTACATGTTCAGCGGCAGGGTTTCCGTTGCATCCAGCAGATATTGTACGGCCTGTGCACCGCATACGTTGACGATCTCATGCGGGTCGGCCACAATGGTGGTGGTGCCGCTGCGGGTAGCGGCGCGGGCGAATTCAAAGGGCGCGGCAAGGCTGGATTCGATGTGGATGTGCGCGTCGATGAAACCCGGACACAGGAATTTGTCCGTGCAGTCCAGTTCTGTCCGTCCCCGGTAGCTTCCCACGCCCGCAATCACGCCGCCCGCCACCGCCACGTCTGCAGTGATGATTTCCTCGGAAAAAACATTGACCACGTTGACGTTTTTGAACACGAGGTCGGCGGGGGCGCGCCCCGCCGCCACGTCGATGCATGCTTTGTCCGCTTTCATTGTCCGGCCGCCTTTCCTGTTTTTGGTTTTTACCAGTATACTACATTATATAAAAAACGAAAAGGGCTCCGGCACATTCGCGCAGGCAGGACGCTCTGCGCTTCCCCGCCCAAAAACAAAAAGCCCGCTGAAAGCGGGCTTTCGGCTCTGCATCCTGTCAAATTTTTGTACGCAGTGGTATGGCCGCGTCAGAGCGCGGCCTTGAGCCGCCGGGCCAGCCGCATCAGCAGTGTGGGATTCCGGCGGTAATAATCCGCCCACCAGGCCTTTTCGGCGCGCTTGTCATAGGGAAGACGGCTGTACGGCTGGGTGCGGGGATATGCGCGTTCATACTCGCAGTTGAGACGAGGGTCCATTTGCATGAAAACAAGCCTCCTTTTTGAGGCCGCCCGGCACCGGGCGGCACAGTTGCGTGCAGAGCGTTTTGCGGGATGTGTTATTCTATTTTATGCCCCCGACGGGGACGGTGTGAGCTTCCGTTCCTTTCCGCTATCAGTATATCATGTCCGCCAGTGAACGACAATATACCGTTTGCACGAAAGCGCGGCCATTGCTTACAGCAACCTGCCGGAACGGTTTTTCCGGCGAATACACCTGTGTGCCGCGCGCTCTCATGCTGCGGTTTTTGCCGCAGTTGTGACGAAATTGTAAAAGTTGAAAAATTTCGCGCATTTTGCCGCAGGGCTTGACATACTAAAAAAGTGTTGTAAAATAAATTTAGCACTCGAACAGATAGAGTGCTAAACGGTAGAAGGGAAAGGTGGTGTGGGCGGTGCCGATGGACGATCGGAAACGGCGTGTGCTGCGGGCGATCGTAACCCTGTACGGCGCGGACGGAGAGCCGGTTGGCAGCGGTCTGCTGGCCGAACAGTTCGGACATGCGGTGTCCAGCGCCACGCTGCGCAACGAAATGGCCGCGCTGACAAAGCTGGGCCTTCTGGAGCAGCCCCACACCAGCGCCGGGCGCGTGCCCAGCGCCAAGGGCTACCGCTACTACATCGACAATCTTCTGGATACAGGCGCCCGCCTTCCCGCTGAGGAAAAACGGCAGATCGACCTTTTGTTCCGCGAGATGGACTACGACCCCGAACGTCTGGCCGAAAGCGCCGCAAGGGCTTTGGCGGACCTGACGGGCTACTGTGTCGTGGCTACAACGCCCAAAAGCGAGGACCTGTGCATCGCCCATTATGAGGTGATGCAGGTGGGCCGCTACACGGCGGCGGTGCTGGCCGTCACCAATGCGGGCGGTGTGCGCACGCGCACGGCAAAGCTGGATTTCGCGCTGCGGCCCGGCGACGCCCAGCGGCTGTCCCAAGCGCTGAACACCTACCTTACCTTCCGCAGCGCGGCCGACGTGCGCGAGGAACAGATGCGTACCGCAGCACAGAGCCTGGGCAGTGCGGTATATTACCCGGTGCTTTCGGCGGCGGTGACGCTGCTGCGGGAAGCGGGACGGCCCAATGTATATCTGGAGGGCCAGCAGAACCTGCTGAATTATGCCGAGCTTGCGGACAGCTTCCGCACGCTGATGGAATTCTTCAGCGACACAGAAGCCGTCAAGCGCTACGTCAGCCCCAAGAGCGAGCGCACCACGGTGCTGCTGGGCGACGAACTGCCCGAGTACCGCATGCCGGGCTTCTGCATCATGACGAAGCGCTATCTCGCGGGAGGCGGGCTGACGGGGGCCATCGGCATCGTAGGTCCAACGCGCATGCCCTACCGGGAAACGATCCCGCGGCTTGAATATTTCGCATTGCTGCTCGGCGAATGCATGTCGGGCAGGGTGCAGGAGGAGTAGCAACATGGCAGACACGGAAAAAGACGTGAACCGCGCGGCCGCCGCGCCGCAGGAGGAAGCGTCCGCCGCGCAGGCGGCGCCCGAGGCACCGCAGCCTGAAACGCAGGATGCAGAAAAGACGGAAAAAAAGGAAAAGCACGCAGAAGGCAAGGCGCATGCCGAGCTGGCCGCACTGAAAACCAAGCTGGAGCAGGCTGAAAAAAAGCTGGCTGAAACGAAAGACACGCTGCTGCGCACCGCCGCGGAATATGAAAACTTCCGCAAGCGCAGCGCCAGGGAGCACGATGCCGCGTTCGACAATGGCGTGAGCTTCGCGGTGAACACGCTGCTGCCCGTGCTGGACACGCTGGAGATCGCCGCCGACGCGCCCACCGCGGACGAGAGCTATAAAAAGGGCGTGACCATGACGCTGGACAAATGCCGCGAGGCGTTCGGCAAAATGGGTGTGAGCGAGATCGAGGCGCAGGGCAAACCCTTCGACCCCGAGCTGCACGCAGCTGTGCTGCAGCAGCCCTCTACCGACGACATGCCCAGCGGCACCGTCACGCAGGTGATGCAGAAAGGTTATCTGCTCCACGACAAGGTCATCCGCCACGCGGCCGTGGCTGTGGCCGAATAGGCTGACATCTCAAAGCCGAAAGGCTTTTTGATATAAATTCAGAAATCACCACATATATTCACCGAGTTTTGATAAAAGAGGAGTCTGAGAGTTATGAGCAAGATTATTGGTATCGACCTTGGCACCACAAACAGCTGTGTTGCCGTCATCGAGGGCGGCGAGCCCGTCGTCATCGCCAACGCCGAGGGCGCGCGTACCACGCCGTCCGTCGTGGGCTTCACCAAAACAGGCGAGCGCCTGGTGGGCCAGGTGGCAAAGCGCCAGGCCATCACCAACCCCGACCGTACCATCGCTTCCATCAAGCGCCATATGGGCACGGACTATAAAGTGGACATCGACGGCAAGAAATACACCCCGCAGGAGATCAGCGCCATGATTTTGGCCAAGCTGAAAGCGGACGCCGAGAGCTATCTGGGCGAAAAGGTCACCGAGGCGGTCATCACCGTACCGGCGTACTTCAACGACAGCCAGCGCCAGGCCACCAAGGATGCCGGCGCCATCGCCGGCCTGGAGGTCAAGCGCATCATCAACGAGCCGACGGCCGCGGCTCTTGCCTACGGCGCGGACAAAGAAGACGACCAGAAGATCATGGTCTACGACCTTGGCGGCGGTACGTTCGACGTCTCCATCATCGAGATGGGCGACGGCGTCACCGAAGTGCTTGCCACTGCGGGCGATACGCATCTGGGCGGCGATGACTTTGACAAGCGTATCATCGACTGGCTGGCCGATGAGTTCCAGAAAGAGAACGGCGTGGACCTGCGCAAGGACAAAATGGCCGCGCAGCGCCTGAAGGAGGCCGCCGAAAAGGCCAAGATCGAGCTGTCCGGCGTGGCCAGCACGGCCATCAACCTGCCGTTCATCACGGCGGACGCCAACGGCCCGAAGCATCTTGATACCACGCTGACACGCGCCAAATTCAACGAGCTGACCGCGGACTTGGTGGAGCGTTCGATGGGCCCGACGCGCCAGGCGCTGAAGGACGCGGGCCTGCAGCCCGGCGACCTGCATAAGGTGCTGCTGGTGGGCGGCTCCACCCGTATCCCGGCCGTGCAGGAGGCCGTGAAGAACTTCATGAAGACCGAGCCCAGCAAAGGCATCAACCCGGACGAGTGCGTCGCCATCGGCGCGGCCATCCAGGGCGGCGTGCTGGGCGGCGACGTCAAGGGCCTGCTGCTGCTGGACGTTACACCGCTTTCCCTGGGCATCGAGACCATGGGCGGCGTATGCACCCGCATCATCGAGCGCAACACCACCGTGCCCACGAAGAAGAGCCAGATCTTCTCCACCGCGGCCGACAACCAGCCCTCCGTTGAGGTCAACGTTCTGCAGGGCGAGCGCGAGTTCGCGCGGGACAACAAATCTTTAGGTACTTTCCATCTGGACGGTATCGCTCCGGCGCCCCGTGGCGTGCCGCAGATCGAAGTCACCTTTGACATTGACGCCAACGGTATCGTGAATGTTTCCGCCAAGGATCTGGGCACCGGCAAGGAGCAGCATATCACCATCACCTCCTCCACCAACATGAGCAAGGAGGATGTGGAAAAGGCCGTGAAGGAAGCCGAGCAGTATGCGGCCGAGGATAAGAAGAAGCGCGAGGAAGTGGATATCCGCAACGGTGCCGACCAGATGGTGTTCCAGACCGAAAAGGCCATGGGAGAATTCGGCGACAAGGTGTCTGAAAGCGAGAAAACCGAGGTGAACGCGAAGCTGGAGGCGCTGAAGGAAGCGCTGAAGGGCAGCGATATCGAGGCCATCAAGGCGAAGCAGGAGGACCTGCAGAAGGCGTTCTACGCCATCAGCGAGAAGGTCTATAAGGACGCGGCGGCGGCCGGGCAGGCCGCGGGCGCGCAGGGCGCCGGCCCCGACATGGGCGGCCAGCCCGCGGGGGCGGCGGCAACGGCGGCGACGACAACGTCGTGGACGCCGAGTACAAGGAAGTGTAAGCACCCCCGGCGGGTGCGCGGAAGAGGGACAGCCGTGCAAAGCGGCTGTCCCAAACCGCTTTTGCGGGGGCGCGGCTTTACAATGCGCCGCGCCTCTGTTACAATATGGGAGCTGAACGGGAGGCCCCGCGTTCAGCCGCGCACGGCGGACCAAGACGGACCGCCGCGTGCCCACTTCTGAAGAAATCAAGGTGAGAAAGTACAATGGCAGATAAACGCGATTATTACGAGGTACTCGGCGTGCCCAAAACGGCCTCGGACGACGAGATCAAGAGCGCCTACCGCAAACTCGCGAAAAAATATCACCCGGACCTGAACCCCGGCGACAAGGCCGCTGAGGAAAAGTTCAAAGAGGTGGGCGAGGCATACGAGATCCTCAGCGATAAAGATAAACGCGCCCGGTATGACCAATTTGGCCATGCAGGCGTAGATCCCAACTACGGCGCGGGCGCGGGCGGCGGGTTCGGCGGTGGCTTTGGCGGCGGCGTGGACTTGGGCGACCTGTTCGGCGACTTGTTCGGCGGCGGCTTCGGCGGCTTTGGCGGCGGGCGCCGCGCCAACCCAAATGCGCCGCGCAAGGGCGGCGATATTCGCGTCAGCCTGGTGCTCAGCTTTATGGAGGCCGTCCACGGCTGCACCAAAACCGTCAGCGTCAACCGGCAGGACACCTGCCCTGAATGCGGCGGCACGGGCGCGGCCAAGGGAACCAGCCCCGAGACATGCCCGGATTGCCACGGCTCCGGCTATGTGACGGTGCAGCAGCGCACGCCTTTTGGCGTGATGCAAAGCTCGCAGCCCTGCTCACGCTGCGGCGGCAAGGGAAAGATCATCAAATCCCCGTGCTCCAAGTGCCACGGCAGCGGCAAGACCTCCAGCACAAAGCGTGTTGAGGTAAAGGTGCCCGCGGGTATCGACGACGATCAAAGCATGCGCCTGACAGGTCTGGGCGACGCGGGCCTCAACGGCGGGCCCAGCGGCGACCTGATCGTGATCGTGACGGTGCGCCCGGACGCCATGTTCGAGCGCGACCGTTTCGACGTACATGTCACAGTGCCGGTCACGTACAGCCAGGCCGTTCTGGGCGCGGAGGTGGTGGTGCCCACCATCGACGGCAAGGTACAGTACACGGTGCCGGAAGGGACACAGAGCGGCACCACGTTCCGCCTGCGGGGCAAGGGCATCCAGTATGTCAACGGCCGCGGCCGGGGCGACCAATATGTTAAGGTCGTGGTGGAGATCCCCAAGAAGCTGACAAAGACCCAGCGCGATGCGCTGAAGAAATTTGAGGATACGCTCAAGGACGATAACTACGAACAGCGCAAGGGCTTTTTCAAAAGCCTGCGGGATAAATTTGAAAACGGCTGAGTCCGGTACGGGCGGCGCGGGATATTCCCGTGCCGCCTTTTTGTGTGAAATTTACGGCGGCATGCAAACTCTGCGCGGTTCGTGATATAATAACCTTAAGCCCGCCGCTTGCGCGGCCGCGCGTGTGCGCAGCACAAAAAAGGCAGGGAGCTGAAATAAATGAGCCTTAAGGATTACCGTTTTGACGGTGAAGAAAAGCTGGAACTGCGCGGTATGAATACCGGCGCGAAAAAAGACGGTGTGGACAAGGAGGATATCCTCCGGCGCACTGAAAAAAATCTGGGGCGCATCGAGGCGCTGCAGGACAAGCTGTATGCGGACGGACGGGAGTCCGTGCTCATCATTCTGCAGGCTATGGATGCCGCAGGCAAGGACAGCACTGTCAAGCATGTGATGGGCTGCGTGAATCCCCAGGGAATAGACGTGCACAGCTTTAAACAGCCAACCAGCGAGGAGTTGTCTCACGATTATCTTTGGCGTGCCATGAAGGCGCTGCCGGCCCGGGGCAAGATGGCGCTGTTCAACCGCTCGTATTACGAGGATGTGCTGGTGGTAAAGGTGCATGCGCTGCAAAAAAACTACAAAATGCCCGCACGCGTGCTGGAGGACCCGGACTTTTTCAAAAAACGCTACCGGCAGATCCGCCATTTTGAGGAATACCTGTACGAAAACGGCTGCCGCGTGGTGAAGATATTCCTGAACCTTTCCAGAGAAAAACAGAAAGAGCGTTTTCTGGAGCGCATCCAGGTGGAGGCGAAGAACTGGAAATTTTCCCAGGCGGATATCCGGGAACGGGCCTACTGGAACGATTATATGGACGCCTACGAGGCGGCCGTAAACGAGACGGCTACCCGCCACAGTCCATGGTATGTGATCCCGGCTGACCAGAAATGGTACACGCGGTATCTGGTCTCCGAGGCGGTGTTGGGCGTGCTGGAGGATATCGACCCCCACTATCCTAAGCTTCCGCCCGAGCATGCGGCAGAGCTGCAGGAATGCCGTGAGGCGCTGGAAAACGAGTGACGCGGCCTTCCGCACAGAAAAAGAACAAAAAAGGGCGTTTCCCCGGCAGCATCGCTGCGGAGGAAACGCCCTTCGGCATCATTGGGAGGGGACGGGAGCAAAGACCGGCCCGGCCGGTCAGACGGCGGATTCGAGCACACGCTCTTCCATCAGCTCGCTGCCGCGCCATGCGCGGAACACCACGCGCAGGCGGCACCCCTCTGCGGGCGTGCCCGGCAGTCTGGCGTCCAGCCGCACGCCGCCCCGGAAGGATGCCTCGACCTCCCAGCCGCCGTCTGCACGCGGACGGCGCAGCTCGGCGACGACGGTGCCCGTACAGCCGCGCGCGGGACGCATGCCTGCCCTGACGTGCAGTGCATCTCTGCCGGGAGCGGGTGCTTCGCGGCGCGCGGCGCAGTCCGCCGCTTCGATCCATTCGCCCGAAGGCAGCTGCGCCCACAGCGCGCGCGCACGGGGTGCGGCCGCCGCCGCGCATAAAAGCAGCACGGCAAGGCCCAACAGGAAATACAGGCGTCGGGAGCGTGTCATGGGGCGGCCTCCTTTCAAAAACAGCGGGAAAGAGCGGTTTACAGCTTTGTTTATAGCATACAGTTGTTTCTATCTTGTAAACGAATGCACGCAAAATCGCGGTTTCGAAATGAATGACCGGAGTTGACAGAGCCTTCGAATCCTCCTACAATCAAAACAACGGCGCGGTACCCGTGCGCCGGAATGAAAAAAGGCACGCGTGTGCAAGGAGGAAATATGCAGCTTCGATTGGAGCCCGTGACGCAGGAAAACCGGCTGGCTGTGCTGGGCCTGCGGGCAGGAACGGGGCAGGAGGGCTTTGTGGAGACAGTGTCCGCATGCCTGGACGAGGCCGCACAGCGCGCGGACTGGAGACCCATGGCCATTTACGACGGCACGGCGGTGGTCGGTTTCGCCATGTACGGTTATTTTTGGGAATACCCGCCTGCGGGCCGCGTGTGGCTGGACAGGCTGCTCATCGACGCCGCCAGGCAGGGCCGAGGCTACGGCAGAGCCGCCGTGGCATCTCTGCTGGCCCGCTTGGCGGAGGAATACGGCCCGCGGGATATTTATCTGAGCGTAGTGGACGGCAACACCGCTGCTGCGCGCCTGTATGAGGCGTTTGGGTTCGTCTTCACCGAAGAGAGGGATGTCCACGGCGAGCATGTGATGCGTCGCCCGGCTGCACCTGTACGCGGGTCATAAAGGGCAAGCTGTAAAACAAAACAGGGCCGCCCCATTCCGCGCTGCGGGAACGGGGCGGCCCCTTTTCCGTTTGGGGAATGGCAAAGGCCTTGCTTTTCAGGCTGCCTCATCCTCTTTCGTCCGGGCAGCGTCCAGCGGTACGGCGGTTTCCTCCGGAGCAATGGTCCTGATGCCGAAGATAAAGTACAGAATATGACATACCCACACCACCGCCAATACGGCACGTCCCGCAGGCACACGTCCCATCATGGCGAAGCCGAAGGCCATCGTCAGTGTGACAACGCCCATGATGCGCAGCTTGGCTGCACGGGTCATGCCTCGTCCGCGCACAAAGCTTTCCAGATTATTCTTGTACAGTCTGGTACTCAGGAACCAATCGTTCAGGCGCCGGGAGCTGCGTGCAAAGCAAAAAGCCGCCAGCATCAGGAAAGGAAACGCGGGCAGCAGCGGGACGGCGGCGCCCACCGCGCCCAGGCCCAGACCGATACAGCCAAGGATCACGTAAAAAAGCTTCATTCTGCAGCCTCCAATTTTTTCTTTTCGCGTTTTGTCTCAATCACATGCCGTGCTGCCGCAACAGGATGGTGCAGCAACATGCGGGGCCCGGCCCAACGCATCACAGCACGAATTTTTTCCCTCATATCAGGACGGTAGCAGTGTACACTGCAGTTGGAGCAGAAGGTTTTTGTCTCCATGAACGGACATCGGTCGCTGCGCTGCCCCGCATATTCGGCCAACGCGGCGCATTCGGGGCACAGGCGTTTTTGCCCGCCGTGCTTTTTGCGGCAGTACAGCGCGACCATTTCCTGTACCATACGCTTTTCCCGCTGCCGCTTGGCCTCAACGCTCTGCAGGCGGACCATCAGCTCACCCGCCCTTCCTGCGCGGCGTATACCTCGTCGGCAACGGCCATTGTGGATGCCCGGTGTGAGACCAGCACCACGGTGCGGCCACCGCGTTCGCTTTGCAGCGACCGGAGAATAACGCCCTCGTTCAGGCTATCCAGATTGCTGGTGGGCTCGTCCAGCAACAGAAACGGCGCGTCGTGCAGGAACGCCCGGGCAAGCCCCAGCCGCTGCCGCTCCCCGCCGGAGAGCGTATCTCCCAGCTCCCCCACAGGCGTGTCATACCCCTTGGGCAGGGACAGGATAAATTCGTGTACCGAAGCCTTTTTGCAGGCAGCCTCCAGCTCGGCCTGCGTCGCATCCCGCTTCGCAATGCGCAGGTTGCTGGCGATGCTGTCGCGGAAGAGGTGCGTTTCCTGCGTCACAAAGCCTTCCATACGCCGCAGATCTCCGGTGTTCACCTCCCGAACGTCCCGGCTGGAGACGCGCACCGCGCCGCCGTCCGCGTCCCAGAAGCGCATCAGCAGGCGCAGCAGCGTGGATTTGCCGCTGCCGCTGCGCCCCGTAATGCCCACCACGCGGCCCTGCGGGATGTGCAGGCTCACACGGGAGAGGACTGGCTCTTCGCCGTAAGAGAAGCTCACATCCTCACAGGCTGCGCCGGAAAAGGCGGTGGTCTGCCTGCCGGCGATCTCATGCACCAGCGGTTCCTCATCCAGGATATCCAGCACACGGTTGCCTGCGGCCAGCGTATTTTGCAGCGTACTGCCCAGATTTGCCAGCGCTACCACAGGCCCGAAGGAGCTCATCAGTGCGGTCAGAGGGATGAGCACGCCGTCGAATCTCACCGCGCCGGCAAAATACAGCCCCGCGGCTGCGGCCAGCATTCCAAGGCTGAACGTCAGAATGACGGTGTTCGTCAGAGCCATGCTCCATGCCGCGCGCCCCTTCATGCGTTCCTCGGTGTGCAGCAAGCCTTCTGTGCGCTCCTCCAACCCTGCCAGGCGGTTTTCGCCCTGATGATATTGCAGCACTTCGCGCAGGCCGCGCAGGCTGTCCAGTACATAGCCGCTCAACGCTCCGGCCTGTGCACGGAACTGTGCGCCCGTATTGCCGCCCAGCCGTGCGATGAGCACCGGCAGCGCCGCACCCACCGTCAGGTATGCCGCCGCGGCCAGCAGACCCAGCAGCGGATGGTAAGCACCGATGAACACACTCATGCCGACAGACATCACAAGCGCGATGGTTGCGGGGGAGATGGTATGGGCGTAAAACACCTCCAGAAGCTCGATATCCGCGGTGATGACGGAAATCAGATCACCCTTGTCCCGGCCCTCCAGTTTGGCGGGGCACAGGCGGCGCAGGGCAGTGAACACCTTATCGCGGATGAGTGCCAGCAGCTTGAAGGCGATGAAATGGTTGCAGGCCTGTTCGCCGTAGCGCAGAACGCCGCGCAGCAGGGCGAAAGCCGCCGCGCAGGCGAACAGGCCGCCCAGCGCCAGGGGAGCGCCCAGCCCCAGAACCTCCAGTATGGCCCAGCCGCCCAGAATGGTGAGAAATATGGCGCACACAAAGCCCGCCACGCCCAGCAGGACAGCCAGCGCCATAAACGGAGCCAGAGGGCGCACCAGCACGATGAGGCGGCGCATCACAGAAAAGCCGCTTCGCTGCTGTTTCATGCGCTCACCTCCTCTGTCCCAAAGTGTTCCAGCTCCTGCTGTCTGTCCCAAAGCGTTTTGTAAAGGCCGCCCTGGGCCAGCAGTGCGGCGTGCGGGCCGTGTCCCGCCACCGTGCCGCCCTCCAGCACATAGATGCTGTCCGCGTCCGTCACGTTGGCAAGGCGGTGCGTGATGACGACGACCGTCCGGCGCCTGGCCAGCGCACGGATCTCCGCCATGATGACGTTTTCGCTCTCCACGTCAATGTTGGATGTGGCTTCGTCGAACACATAGACCGGGCTGTCGTGCAGCAGCGCCCGGGCAAGCGCAAGGCGTTGGCGCTGCCCGCCGGAGAGGTTCGCGCCCTGAGCGTCCAGCGGGGTGTCCAGCCCCCGCTCACCGCGCAGGAAACCCGCCAGGCGCACGCGTTCCAGCACGTCCCACAGAGACGCGTCGTCTGCGTCCGGCCGGGCCATGCGAAGATTTTCGGCCACGGTGCCTCGGAACAGATAGCTGCTGAAGCCTACATAGGTCACGGTGCGCAGCAGGCTGTCGGCGGAAAGAGCGGAAATCTCGCCGCCGCCCAGCGCCGCGCTGCCCGTGTAGCCCCGGCAGCGCCCTGTCAGCACGGAGGCCACAGTGCTTTTGCCGCATCCGCTTTCACCCACGATGGCCGTGAACGCGCCTTGGGGAAAGTCCATGGAAACGCCGTGCAGCACTTCGCGCCCTTCCTCGTAGGAGAAACGCAGGTCCCGGCAGGCCAGCGCGCCGCCCGCTGCCGTACCGCTGCCCGGGGCGTCCTCGGGCAGGTCCAGCAGGGTAAAGATCTTATCGCTGGCAGCCATGCCGTTCATCGCGATGTGGAAAAACGAGCCGAGCTGGCGCATGGGCAGGAAAAAATCTGCCGACAGAAAAATGACGGCGAAGCAGCCCCAGAACGGAATGCGCCCCGCGCGGAATTCAAGAACGGCCAGCACCATGCCCAGCGCCGCCCCGCCGTATGCCACGAGATCCATGATGGTGATGGAATTGAGCTGCATCGTCAGCACCTTCATGGTGATCCTGCGGAATTTTTCTGCCTCCCGGTTCATCTCCTCCTGTTTATAGCCGTCGGCCTGATAGATCTTCAATGTGGTCAGCCCCTGCAGGTTTTCCAGAAAAGTGTCTCCCAACGCCGTATACTGGCCCCAGTAGCGGCCCAACAGCTTTTTGGCAAAGGTCTGCACCGCCGCGATGGCGGCAGGGATGAGCGGCACACACACCAGAAGCGCCAGCGCGGCCCGCAGGCTGACGGGCGCTAACAGTGCGAACAATGTCGCCGGAGCAAGCATGCTGTAAAAAAACTGCGGAAGGTATGCGCCGAAATAGGTTTCCAGTTGTTCCACGCCCTCGGCAGCCAGCTGCACGGCCTCGGAGGTCGCCATGTTCTGGCTGTATGCGGGGCCAAGGCGCAGAAGCTTTTCATAAATACTGCGGCGCAGCGTGCGCTTCACCGAGCGCGCGGCCAGAAAGCTCATCCGGCCCGTACCTACGGTGCATATGCCCCGCACAAGGACAGCCGCCAGCCCCGCGGCCAGCGGCGGTACAAGCGTGCGGGGGGCGGCGGCGCCCTCCAGCAGCTGCTGCAGAAACCACGCGAAGGAGAAGATCATCCCTGCATTGCTCAGCAAGGAAAACCACTGAAGCGCCACGTTTCCGGCGATGTACGGTTTGCTGTCCGGCACGGTGCCGATCAGCCGTTTGTTGATCATCATGGACAAACTCCTTTTGGGAGGTTAGTAAAAACTAACCTATGCTGAAAACAAAAGTTAGTTTTTGCTAACTAACTGTTTTTATAGTTTATCCGTCCGGGCGGGATTTGTCAATCCCCCTATGGCACCGGGTGAAACGGGAAGACCTTCCATAAAAGCGCTGCAGCGGCAGTGCAAAATATCAATTGTATGCCTTTCAGGAATATGTTATACTTTGATACAGTAACAGGGTGATGCAGAAAAGAAACATAAATGAAGAGGAGGAAGTGTTGTGATCGACCGGAAATGCAAAGTAACGCTGGGCGGCCTGCCGCAGAAGATCCATGTCAAAGGCGATGAAACGAAGCCGGTGCTGCTGTTTTTGCACGGCGGCCCGGGTGTGTGCAACCGCCACACAGTTATGACGGTGCACGCGGACCTGCAAAAGGATTTTCTTGTTGTCGCATGGGACCAGAGAGGCAGCGGCGGTTCTTATAGGGGGGCAGCCGTGGAGACGCTGACGATCGACCGCCTTGTGGACGATGCCCACGAGCTTGTGCTTTGGCTTTGCCGGGAATACGGCAGGAAAAAGGTGTACCTGCTGGGCGGCAGCTGGGGCTCGGAACTGGGCACATGGCTGGCATACCGCTATCCGGAGCACATTGCGGCCTTTGTGGGCTTTGGGCAGGTCGTCAACGGGGCAAAAAACGAGGAACTGAGCTATCAATTTGCGCTGGAGGAGGCCCAAAAGGCCGGGGACGAAAAATCCATCGCCGTCTTAAAACGGGTGGGGCCCCCGGTCATGGGCGTTTATAAGGGCGGCTTCGACGGGATGATGGCCCAGCGCCGGGTGATGATGAAATACGGCGGCTATTCCCAAAGCAAAAAGAAACGCAGCTATTTCCGTTCCATGGTGGTCCCCATGCTGTGCTCCGGCGAATACAGCATTCCGGACCTGATCGGCGTGGCCAAAGGGTACCGCTATGTGCTCACGGCCATGTGGCCCGCCGTGGGAGCAACAGACTTTCCCAGTACCTGTACAAAGTTCCAGGTGCCTTATTTTATCTTTGACGGCGTGCTGGACCAGAACACCCCTGCGGCGCTGGTGCAGGATTATTTCGATTTGATCCAGGCGCCGAAAAAGGAACTGATCTGGTTCGAGCAGTCGGGCCACAACCCGATGACCGACGAGCCGGAGCGCTTCAAAAGCCTGCTGCGCGACCGTTTGCAGGCCCTTGAAAAGGAGGAACCCACCGTATGAAGCAGGATGTTCGGACAAATGTGATCCCGCCTTTGAAATTCGGGGAAAAGTTCGGCTTTTTGACCTTTTCCACCGCCAGCAACGTGGTGTACCAGTTCAAGAGCATTTATTATCTGTTTTTCCTCACCAATGTACTGAAGATCGACGTGCTCGTCGCGGGCATGATCCTGACCATCGGAACCGTCTGGGACGCGGTCAACGACCCGCTGATCGGCTTCTGGTCCGTGAACCACAAATTCAAAAACGGCGAGCGCTGCCGTCCCTTCGCGCTGTGGTTCGCGGTGCCCTGGGCGGTTTCGGTGGTACTGCTGTTCTGCGATTTCAAAACCTCGCAGACCGCTGCCGTCATTCTGGCGCTGGTGATCTATTTTATTTTTGAATCCTTCAATACCTTTGTTGCCATCCCCTACAACAGCATGGGCGGCCTGGCGACCAACCGCGACGCGGACCGGCGTTCCATCAACGTGTACCGCAATTTGGGCGGCTGCATCGGCTCGGGCATCGGCGCTGTGGCCTGCCTGCCGCTGCTCAAGCTGTTCGGCGCGCTGGACAACGGCGGCAACCTCATCGACGGCAGCAGCTCCCGCGGGTTCCTGCTCACCGCCATGGTCATGGGCGCTGTCTGCATCGTCGGCAGCCTCACACACTATTTCACCACAAAGGAGCGCGTCGTACAGATCTCGGACGACGAGGACCACGTAAGCGCCCGCAGCGCGGCCAAAATGCTGTTCCGCTGCAAATCGTGGGTGCTCAATATGCTGTACATCATCTGCTATGGCGTAAACAACGTACTCATCATGAGCTCCATCACCTATTATGCGACGTATGTGATGGGCAGCACCGGCGCGGCCACCATCATCCAGGCCGTGTACCTGGTGGTTTCCATCATCACGACGGTGCTGACCGGCCCGCTGGACCGGCTGCTCGGCCGCAAGCGGACGATGATCTTTGCGGCCGCTGTACTGATCCTGGGCAAAGTATGGTTCGTCATCGACCCCTTTGCGGTGGGGGCAATCTATCTGAACGCGGTGACGGTGGGCATCGGCCTTTCCATCACCTTCGTCATGTTCAATACCAATCGCAACAATATCGCGGACCTGATCGAATGGCAGAGCGGACGCCGCATCGACAGCCTTGTTTCAACAGGCGATAACCTGGCGGCAAAGCTGGCCCAGGCGGGCGCGACGCAGCTTCTGACGCTTTCTCTGCACATGGCGGGCTTCAACGAGGCGCTGCCGGCCCAGCCGGACGCGACCATCGCCACGATCAATGCGCTGCTGGGCTGGGTGCCGGCGGCGGTGACCTTTGTGATGCTGGCTGTTCTGTGCGCGATGAACATCGAAAAGGACATGGACAGCATGAACGCGGAAAAAGCCGCTCGGGGAATCTCTGTCTCAGGCTGACGGATGTGCAAAGTCAGGCTTCCGGTTAAGCTGAGATGGTCAATGGATAATAAACAGCAAAAATTAACAAAAGCCTTGTTCAAACATAAAATTGGACAGGGCTTTTGTGATGGACGTTTGAAAGAAGGGGGGAAGACGATTCTCATTTTCGCCTCATATAATAAAAGAACAGTAGACACGAGAGACTGTGTCTACTGTTTTTTACCGCTGTTTCCATTCTGTTATGGCGCCGCCTGTTTGTAGAAATACGCCGCGTTTGTGTGCTGCACTCCTTTTGCCTGAGTCTTGCCGGGTCTTTCAATGGAACCGGAAACGTGCTTTCGCTTCGGCACCTGTAAAAATACGGTACATCTGCAGAGAACCTTTTTGTACAGCCTTTCACTCCTCCGGCTGTCTCAACAATTTCTGTTCTTCATCCGCTTCAACAATTCCCTTGTAAAAATCGTTGTATCTGGCGGAAGCGTCGTCATCTTTTGCTTCCATGCAGACAGATATGCTGTTTGGATGAAGATCTGGGTGTCGAGCGCCTGCTGTACAGGGCACAAAACCGGTTCGTTTTTTGTGATTGCAGAAATGAAGTTGTTGTCTTTACCATGCACAAAGGTTACCAGCCGGTTGAATCGCTGCTGGAGCTGCTGCGCAGTTCCGCGCCGGAATCTGCCGAGAGAGGAGGGAGACGAACTTACAACAATTCGGGCCGCGCTTGAACGCGCATCCCGTGCCAACAGTGAAATGCGTCAAAGTCTGCAAAACAACATTCTGGCTCTGCGTGAGTATTTTACACTCAATGCGATACAGGGAATATTCAGGAGTAAGGAGATATTTGATGATGTATGCCGCGGCATCGGCCTGCTTTTTGAATATCCGTACTTTCTGGTATGCTGTGTGTATACAGGAAAAAGCATGGTGTTTGGAGAAGTTAGCCCGGTGCAGTTTTCGGAACTGATGTCGCAGGCGTCTCCATCGGATATGCAGAGCGTTTTTCATTCTGGAATCGAAGAGGGATATTCGTACGGCCCTGCTGTGTGTCCCCGCTGTGGAGGACAAATGGGTGAAAAAGCATATTGGGATTTTTGCTGAAAACCTGAGCCGCACCGTGGACCGACACATGCTGGTCTCCCTATGGGCCAGCATCCGGGACGCCGATAAGATCGGCCGCTCCTTCCTGCAGGCCCGGACGGCAATGCGCTACCGGTTCATCATAAGCAATCCGGCGATTATTTCCGTTGCGGATATCGACGCGCACATCGAAAAAACAGTGCATACCCGTATGTGGAGCTCACACGGTTGGAATAGAGCATGAAGAAATGGGAAATCGGCGCTAATTTTGCAGCGCATGAAGACTTTGTAAAGTTGATTCGTGAAGGGAATTTTACATTGCATCAGGCAAAATGTATCTGTTATGATATCGTAAGCCTCTTTGTCAAAACCGTGGACAAAATGAACATAACCGAGGCTGTGGAGTAGAGCAGATGTTTTGACCTGTTTTCGATTGCAGAATTCTCCACACTGAACGAACCCATCGAAACACTCATGCTTTTGGGGAGCCACATCGCCGAATTCATTGCAGTAAATCTGACGAAGAAAAAATCAAATTTTCCAACAAATACATAGAATATCTTTACGAGAATATCGGGAATTACCCTTTCGGCGCAGAAAAGATGGCGGAACATTTTGGTATTACATCTCAATATCTGCGCAGGCAGTTTCGCAAAGAGACAGACAGCCCGTAGTGGAATATTTTAACGCAATCCAGCTGAAAAAAGTGGAGGAGCTTCTAATCTCCACAAATATGGATATTGCGGATTGGCTACGTGGACGTTCCCAGTTTTATCCGAAAATTTAAAGCGCGCTTTGGCGTCACGCCTAGAAAGTTCAGAGAACTACGCCAAAACAAATACGGTTGAGTTTGTCCGTTTTGCCAGGAAATGCGGCGTGGATAGAGTAATCACTGCGCCCGCTGACTGGGCGCAGAACAACAATGACGATTTGCTGTTTGCACACTATAAAGCAGTGGCTCAGGAACTGCCAATCATGCTGATGACGGCGCTGGGCAAGCGGCCGGTACCGCTCAACGTCATCGAAGAAACCGTAAATACAGTGCCGGAGCTGATTGCGATTAAGGATGATATCTGTAGACATTATGGCCAGCATGTGGCCACATTTGCCCGGAAAGGCGACGTGACGCTGCTTTCCGGCGGGCGTATGGAAGACCATTTGGAAGTTCTATCCCTATGGCTCCAATTCCTGGTTGTCCATTTTTATGCTCTTTATGCCGCGCATCGTCTGGGGTTACTGGGAGGCCGTGCAGGCGAGGAATATGTCGCTTGGAGCTAACCGTACTTTGAAGGCCTTACGAAGGAATTGAACCTTGAATTCGATGCGGTAATCCACACTTCAATGGAGATCAAAGGCATTTGCAAACGCTATCGCCGTGCTCCGTACCCGGTGCGTAGGAGCATCCGGCTGGGATTTGTCTGTCAAATTGGGCTTTACCTGACGGCAGGGCTGGGCTTTACCTGACGGCAGGGCTCTATGCGTTGCTCGCTATGCCGGAAACAAGGCAACCTGAAAAGAAAACCGGCGGGCGCTGGCCGGTCAGGGAAGCCAATCCGTTTCTGTCTCTGGTACGTCTGCGCCATATAGAGCCATGGCAGACGGCTGTTTTTTGGAGCATCCTGATTGCCGCATGCGGAGGCTGGATGTTCGAAAGCGCATTCAATTACAGTATCAGCGCCTTCTTTTCATTCTCGCCGCTGTTCAACGGCGTGCTGAAATGTGGGGTGGGCATTTTAAATGCATTGGTCGGGGCTGGCGTTATAAGACGATTGGTTCGGCGGGGAACGATACGAGGCCCATTGCTCCTGGTAGGGGTGCTGTGTATGGCGGCGAGCTTGTTGAGTGCATGCAGTACAGATCGTGCAATTCTGTTTTTTCCCTTCAGTGTGTGTTTTCTATTGATAAACTCTTTAAATCTCCCGCTTCACCAGGCGCTGCTCACAACAAACAAAGCAAATTTACCTGTAGGGGAATTGATGGGATTGTTTAACGCCTTTCGCTCTATTGGGCAGGTTGCCGGTTCCATGGTGAGCGGTTTTTCTTATACTGTGGGACACGCACTTCCTTTTTTCTGCGCATCGGCATTCTTCATGATGATGGTTTTTATTTTGAGATGGGGAACATCCGGCGAAAGGAAGCGGCACGCGAACGGCGGCATCAAACGGAGAAAAAAGAATGGTTAAACGAATTTTATGCTTTGGCGATTCCAACACATATGGCTATATCCCCGGCGGCAATGGAAGGCGCTACGGGCCCGATGTGCGATGGACAGGACTGTTGAGCGCATGGTTAAAGCCGGAGTGTCTGATAATTGAAGAGGGGCTTCCCGGCCGTACTACGGTCTTTGAAGACCCGATTTTGCCGGGAAGAAAGGGAAGCGATTATTTTTATCCTTGTCTGTGGTCCCATGCTCCGCTGGATATGCTGCTGCTTATGCTGGGCACGAACGACTGCAAAATGCGGTTTGGTGCGTCTGCTAAAAATATTGCATCAGGAATGGAGGCATTGGTACGGATGGCAATCAGCACTCCGGTGTGGGCGGCCACGCCGAAGGTGCTTTTGATCTCACCGCCGCCGATGACGCCGAAGTGCTTTGACAAAACCTCCGGAGAAGAACCGGGCAGTATCTGCAGTGAAAAATCCTGTCAATTGGCTCCACTGTATGAGAAGGCGGCGGAACGCCTCGGCTGTGCGTTCCTTGACGCGGGCGTCAAGGTTCAAGTGAGCGGTATAGACGGTACGCATATGGATGAAATTGCACACTTTACGATGGCCACCGCAGTAATGTCACGAATCAGGCAGCTTTTTCAGCCGGAAAAGGAAAAACGATGAAAATCTCATGTATCGACATCGGAGGGACATACATCAAGTCGGGCGTGCTGGAGGATGGCGTGCTGACAGGCGTAGAGGAAACGCCGACGGACGGAGGCGGCGGGGCGCGGGCGATGCTGTCCCGCGTGGCGCAGCTTGTGCGGCAGACGCCGGGCGTGGAGCGTGTGGGCGTCTCCACCGCCGGCGAGGTGGACGCCCGGACGGGCGTTATCCGCCTGAGCGACAATATCCCCGGCTACACGGGGCTGAACCCGCGGCAGATCCTGGAGGGGGAGCTGGGCCTGCCGGTGGCTGTGGAAAACGACGTGAACGCCGCGGCGGCGGGAGAATTCGCCTTCGGCGCGGCGCGGGACGAACAGGATTTCCTGATGGTGAGCTACGGCACGGGCGTGGGCGGTGCGGTGTATATCGGCGGCCGGCTGTACCGTGGCCGCGCGGGCAGCGCGGGGGAGTTCGGGGGGCTCGTCACGCATCCTGAGGCCGTGGACCCGGCGCGGCAGGGCACGGGGAGCTACGAGCGCTACGCCAGCACCTCTGCGCTGGTGGCCCGCGTAACGGCGCTTTACCCGGCGCTCACCACGGGACGGGATATTTTTGCACATTTGAACGATCCGACAATAAAAAAGGAAGTAGATGCATGGATTCGCGAGGTCGCCTGTGGTATCATATCCTTGATCCACGCTTTTGACCCGGCTCTGGTGGTGCTGGGCGGCGGCATCATGGGGGAGCCGTATATCCTCAGTCAGCTCGAACGGATGGCCGCACCGATGGTCAAGCCCAGCTTCCGCGGATGCCGGGTCGTGCCCGCGGCACTGGGAAACAACGCCGGGCTGATGGGGGCGGGGTATCTTGCGGCGAACATCGGCAGCGGCTGGCATCCGCCGCGCTCGGGCCGCACGGTTTGACATTCCCGGCGAGCGGCAGCTGCCGGAATAAAGGAAAGAAGGTTTTTCAAATGGAGAGGGAAAAACTGCAGGCATGGCGGGACTGGGTCCGCGCGGAGCTGGAGAGCTGCGTCTCGTTCTGGCTGGAGCACGGCATGGACAAAGAGCACGGCGGCGTTTACACCTGCCTGACGCGTGACGGCAAGGTGTTTTCCACAGACAAAAGCGTGTGGATGCAGGGACGCTGTGCGTGGACGTCTCGTACCTGTGCCGCGTGTACGGCAAAAAGCAGGAATGGCTGGACGCCGCAAAGTCCTGCCTGGACTTTCTGGAGGAGCACTGCATCAACCGCACGGCGGGGGACAGGCTGTACTTCACGGTAACGGCGGACGGCAAACCGCTGCGCCAGCGCCGGTACTGCTTCTCAGAAGGCTTTTACGCCATCGGCAACGCGGAGTATTACGGCCAGACGGGCGAGCGGGAACATCTGGAGCGCGCGCGCAAAGCGTATCAGCTGGTGTACGACCTGAACCACGGCATGCCGGACCCCACGGGAATGGGCCCCAAAACCATTGCGGAGACGCGCACGGGCCGCGCACTGGCGGACCCGATGATCTTTTTGAATATGACCAGCGTGATGCGCCGCGTAGACCCGGAACAGGCCGCGCTGTACGACCGGTATGCGGCCGAGTGCGTCCACGACATCTTTGCGTATCACCACAAGCCGGAGATGAAATGCACGCTGGAGAGTGTGGGCGTGAACGGCGAGTTCCAGGGCGACTTCACCGCCGGACGTGTGGTGAACCCCGGGCATGACATCGAATGCAGCTGGTTCCTGATGGAGGAGGCCAACCGAACGGGCGACGCGGCGCTGCACAAAAAAGCCGAAGACGTGTTCAACTTTGCCATCGAAGCGGGCTGGGACAAGGAATACGGCGGCCTGCTGTACTTCATCGACTGCAAGGGCCTGCCGCCGGAGGCGTATGAGCACGACATGAAGCTGTGGTGGCCCCACAACGAGATCCTGATCGCCAGCCTGATGGCTTACCGGGATACAAAGGACGAAAAGTATCTGGAATGGTTTTTCAAAACGGCGGAGTACTGCAAAACCTGTTTTGCGGACGACGTCTGCGGCGAATGGTACGGTTATCTGCGCCGGGACGGCAAGCCCACCGAGCCGCCGTGCAAAGGCAGCACGTTCAAAGGGCCTTTCCATGTGCCGCGCAGCCTGATCATGGCGGACGTCCTTCTGGGCGACATTCTGGAAGGCTGAGCCTGCATCTTTTCTCAGGACTGCTAAAAACGGCCGCGCTGTGGATAAATTCCACGGCGCGGCCGTTTTGTTTCCCATTCCTTCCCCCTGCGGCTGTTATTCCCCCAGCCGCAGCGCAAAAAACGCCTCAATATCCCCGCGGGTGCAGGCCGCCGACCCCTGCTGCATTTCCCGGCCGCCGCCCCTGCCGCCAAGCGCGGCGTTCATCTCTTTACACAGAGCGTGCACATCTGCCCCTCCGGCGCTGCCCAACGCATACTTGTAGCCTCCGGCATCCGTGCCCGAAAAAGCCGCGCACACACCCGTGCACTGCTCCATCAGTGCCGTACACAGGCGTCGCAGGCTGTCGGGGGAAAGGTGGGGCTCGAATACCAGCGCATTTTTTCTGCCGCGGAACGCGGCGGCGTCCGCCGCAAACAGACGGGTCTCCAGCGCGGCCTTTTCCGCTCTGAGCGCCGCGTTTTCATCCGCTAGGCGCTGCACGGCAGCCGCTGTTTCATTGATCTTCGCGCTCAGCAGACCGGAGACTGCCTCGGCGTTCTGAAACTTGATACAGTGATCCTCATACGCCCGCATACCGCACAGCATGGTAACGCGGGTTCCGCCCTTATAGCTTTGAGCGGACGTCAGCTTGATGCTGCCCACCTGGCCGCAGCGTTCCACATGCGTGCCGCAGCAGGCACAGACATCCACATTCGCTACCGTCACGATTCGTATCGCGCCCGTCAGCTCCTTTTTGCTGCGGTAGTTCAGCTGCGCCAGCTCCGAAGGCGCGGGCCAAGCTATCGTCACGGGCGCGTTCTGCCATATCACCCAGTTGGCAGCGCGTTCCACATCGGCCAACTCCGCATCGGTGAGCGGACCGGAAAAATCCACCGTTACATCCTGCGCGCCGATATGAAAGCCCACATTGTCGTAGCCGAACTGAGCGTGTACGATGCCGCTGAGAATATGCTCGCCCGTGTGCTGCTGCATGTGATCCAGCCTGCGGCGGCCGTCCACATCACCTTGGACCATCTCTCCCACACGCAGCGGTGCTGTGACCGTGTGCACCACTACACCGTCCTTTTCGTGCACATCCAGAACGCGCGCACCGCCCAAGGCTCCCCGGTCCGCCGGCTGGCCTCCACCCTCGGGGTAAAATGCCGTGGCGTCCAGCGTTACGGCAAAATTGCCGTCCGTGGGCACGCAGCTCAGCACAGTAGCGCAGAACTGTAAACAGGCGCCGTTTTCGTAATAGAGCTTTCTCGTCTCTGCCATACCGTTTTCTTTCCTTTCAATGAACAGGCCGATTTTTGATATCGGGGATATTGTAACATAAAAATTCAGCAAAAGCACTAAAAAAAGCGCCAACTTTTCGTTGTCCGAAACCCCGGAAATTGTACTATAATGCATATAACCGGGCCGCCGGAGGCAAAGCTCTGAAACAGAGCCTTTCCGCGGCCTGCGGTGAGCAACCGCCCGGCGCTTGCCGGGCAGCAAGGGAGGAAACCATGCGCAAAAGCGGCATCCTGATGCCGGTGGCGAGCCTGCCGGGGCCTTACGGCATCGGCTCGTTGGGCAAACCGGCATTCGCGTTCATTGATTTTCTGAAAAAGGCGGGGCAGAAAGTGTGGCAAATGCTCCTTTCACCTACGGGCTTTGGGGACAGCCCCTATCAAAGCTGTTCGGCCTTCGCCGGCAACCCCTATTTTATCGATCTCGATATCCTGCGCAAAAAAGGTCTTTTGAAAAAAGGCGAGTACGGGGCAAAGGAATGCTGTACCAACGAGGGCGCAGTGGATTACGCGGCTCTGTACCACAGCCGGTACGGTGTTCTGCGCAAGGCTTTCGCCCGTTTTTCCACTTGGTACCCGGACGACTACTACCGCTTCTGCTACGAGCAGGGCTGGTGGCTGGAGGATTATGCGCTGTATATGACAGCCAAGGGCCTGTATGAAGGGAAAAGCTATCTGGAGTGGCCCGAGCCCGTGCGTTCCCACACGCCGGAGGCCATCCGGCAGCTGTATGCCGAGCATGAGGCGGAAATCCATTTCTGGAAATTCTGCCAGTACGAGTTCAGCCTCCAGTGGACCGCCCTCAAGGCCTATGCAGGGGAAAACGGTATCGAGATCATGGGGGATATCCCCATCTATGTGGCGGCGGACAGCGCGGACGTATGGGCCGCGCCGGAGCTGTTTCTGCTGGATGCCTGCGGCGCCCCAAAAGAGGTTGCCGGCTGCCCGCCGGACGCATTTTCGGACGCAGGCCAGCTTTGGGGCAACCCGCTGTACGACTGGGCCCACCACGAAAAAACCGGCTTTGCCTGGTGGGTGCGGCGCATCCGCTATGCCCTGAATTTTTACGATATTCTGCGCATCGACCATTTCCGCGGCTTCGACACCTATTATGCCATTCCCTACGGCGCGAAGACCGCCCAAACGGGCGAGTGGCGCAGCGGCCCGGGCATGAAGCTGTTTCGCGCCGTGAAGCAGGCGCTGGGGGATGTGCCCATCGTGGCCGAGGACTTGGGCGAGCTGTTTCCCAGCGTATATGAGCTGTTGGCGGAGAGCGGGTTCCCGGGCATGAAGGTACTGCAATTTGCTTTCGGCCCCGGAGACAGCGAGTATCTGCCCCATAACCATCCCGTGCACTGCGTGGTGTATACGGGCACACACGACAACACCACGGCTGCCGCCTGGTACAGGACCGCCGCCCCGGCCCAGCGGAAGAAAGCCGCCGCTTACCTGGGGCTGAACCGGGAGGAGGGCTTTGCCGCCGGGCTGGTGCGCGGTGCGCTGGCCAGCCCCGGAGAGCTGTGCATTATCCCTCTGGCGGATTATCTTGCCCTGGGGGCCGAAGCGCGCATCAACACGCCGTCCACGCTGGGCGGCTCGAACTGGGTGTGGCGCGCGCTGCCCGGCCAGCTCTGCGCCGCCAACGCCAAAAAGATCGCGGCGCTGGCCGTACTGTACGGCCGCGCCTGACATTAAAGCACAGCAAAAAAAACAGGGCCGCTGACATGGGCGGCATCCCGTAAAGAAGTTAAGGGCAAGGCAGACCACAATGGTTTACCTTGCCCTTTCATACTGCGTAGCCCACTATGATGCTTTCGGGGAAAGTGCCCGTGGAAAAAACGGTAACCGGACGCTTCATTTGCCGATTGCAATTTCTACATATTGGCTTCCGACAACAGTTGGCCTATGATTTCTTGTTTGCTTGTGGTATAGCGCTTCCGGTCGTCTGCAAACCGCACTGCTGATTTCCGCTTGAACTCGTCGTACATCATCGCTTTTTCAGGGTTTGCGTTCAGATAGTCCCGGAAACTGATATAATTACTCCACCCTGTTCCGTTCCTTTTCACGATATGGATATGGTGTGTTCGTATATCGCCATCTTCCATTACAAAAAATACTTCTCCTGCAACAGCTCCTTCATGGAAAAAAATATTATGCTGTTTCAGGACTTCAATATAAGGCAATATATCCTTTATGTCGTGGACAGCAACGGCAATATCAATAATCGGCTTTGCGTGAATTGAGCAAATGGCCGTACTTCCCACATGCTGAATATCAAGTGCAGTATCTCCCAAGAGTTGCTTTAATACGCTGATTACATTTTCAGCATTTTCATGCCATTCCTCTTGATGCTGCACCAACTTTACCGTTCCGCTTTTTAACCCTATCATAACAATGCTGTCCTCTCGAGAACCCGAGTCGTTGGTCAATTTATTATAAAACAACACCCGCCGAAAAACAACTTTGTCAGCGGGTGTCAGCTTCCTTATGATAGACCGCCCAAAGCGCGGCCCTGTTTTTTCATCGTGTTTCCCGCACTGCTCTCAGCAGCCTTTCTCGTAACGCATGTATGCGACATCCCAGCCCATGGAGTACTCGTATGCAGCACACGCTTTTACAAGATAGTTCAGAAAATTCTTTTTCATAACAGTACCCTCCTTTAAAGGTATCTCTAAAATTTCCCGTCCCTCAATCGGACGGCTTCCGTGTCCCCTTTCCCTTGGGACATTTTTATTATATGCCGTCATTTTGCATAAATCAATAGCTTTATTATTGTGATATTGCACAAACTTTCTGTTCTTTGTCAAAGCCGTGTACCCTTATAAAATGATGTTTTTTTCACAATGTATCTGAAAACCCGCCCAGCAGGCCGTGTACATAATTGACAAAAATATAACTATATTATCGTCATATTGACGAATTTCCTGGAAATCTTTTTGCCTTTTGCAAAATCAGTTCCTTCATATGCCCTTTCTTATGTTCGTGAAATTTTTTCTGTTTAGCCTTCGATTGCAATTCCAGTGCAACCTTTTTCCATGATCTGCCTTTTTTCGAAGTGCATATTCTTCCCGACGGCGGCGCACCCTAGTTTTAAAAGGAGTGGAACACCATGGACGATCAAACTGTTCTATTGCTCAATGAGGTCGTAAAGAATGCCGAGATGGGCAAAAATACCGTCACTCAGCTTTTGGGCATCACTGATGACGAACGCCTGAAGATACACCTGAACCGCCAGCTGGCCACATACGAGGATCTTTCCAAACGGGCCAATGCAATGCTGGCCGTGGAGGGCGAACAGGCCGAAGGCCAGAATGCTTTTACAAAGCTGAATGCCAAAATGGGTGTAAAAATGCAGACGATATACGATAAGTCTCCCCGCAAAATCGCGGAGATGCTCATTGAAGGCAGCCATGTGGGCGTTACAGATATGACCATTGCCATCAAGGACGCACCCGACGCGAGCCCGGGCGCTATCGCGCTGGCTCAGCGCCTGCAGCATGCCGAAAATGAATATGCCGGAGAATTGAACGTATTTCTGTAAGCGCTCAAACAGCCGCAGGCTGTATTTTCGGCCTGAACCATCCTATGGCTGCCGTGAAGGAACAAAAACAACTGCCGCATCGGAAATTCCAGTGCGGCAGTTCTGTTTTTCAATTTTTACAGACGGAAGGCGCTCACGCCTTCAGATACTCGTCCATATACTGAAAATAAAATTCCCAGTCCTCGCGCTGGACGTCATGCCATCCGGCACGGTTGTGATAGCCCATGGCCCCGCTCCAGCAAGCCTGGCCCGCATGGGGCTGCGTTTCGCCCTCAGCCACACAGCCGTCCGGCAGTACGTCCAGCCCGTACAGCGCAAAGGCAGGGCGGCTGGCCATCAGGCTGTTCCATGCGCCCTGCGGATCGGCCCAGAGGTCTCCCTCCGCACAAGCCACATATACCCGTCGCGGTGCGATGCAGGCCAGCAGCAAGTGCTGGTCCACAGGCAAGGAGGCGGCGTCCGCTCCATATTCCTTATATTTTGTGCAGAACCAGTGGGGAAACAGCGCATTGATGGATTTCAGTGTCTCGCCGCGGTTTTCCCGCGTGAGACTGGCGCCCGTGTTCCCGGAATCGTTGGAGATCACAAGCGCGATATGTTCATCGTTGGCTCCTGCCCACACCGCCGCCTTGCCCAGGCGTGAATGACCGATATCCGCAATGCGCGCCGCGTCCACATCTGCGTCCTGCACAAGATAATCCACGCCGCGCATAATGCCGAAGGCCCACGCGCCCACGGCCTTGAACTCCGGCTCGTCAAACAGCGAAATTACACGGCTGCTGTAAGCCTTGGCGTCATCCGGGGCAAAATCGTTGCACCAAATAGTGGCCACGCCGTAACCACGTGCCACAGCTTCTTCAATGGCCCAACGCTCCGCTTTTCCGCCGCGTTCCTCTTCCAGCACGGCCGCGTCCTTTTCGCTGGCATAAGAGGGCAGGATGGCCGGATCGTCCAGCACCGTGTGGTTGCCGTTGAAGTTCAGCCCCACCACAACGGGCGCGGGCCGGTCGGAATTGGGCAGATACATCAGAAGCAGTGCATCGGAGGAGCCTTTGTCCGTTGTGACAGTGAGCTTCACCTGACGGCGCAGGGCCGCGCCGTCCAGTGCTTCGCCTTCCTCCACAACCTCAAAAGACGTTTCGAAGCCATTCTTCGGCAGCACACCATACACATGCTTCTCAAACAGGTCCAGCACCTCCGCCCGGCGCAAAGCCATATCCTCCGGCGTTTCCACTCCCGTTCCGTCCTGCAGCGCCAGCACCTCGGGCAGTGTGGAATAATCCCGCTCGCCGCCCACGACATAGGCCCGCATGGGGTCCGAAAGCTCCATCTGGAAGTTACTGGTCATGGCCACCATGTTCGGCCAGGGCAGCATGCTGTGCATCCACAGCACAAGGCCCCCCGCCGTCAGCACCAGAACCAGCACGATGCCCAGAGGGATATACCACCAATGGAATTTTTTCCTCTGCTTCTCTTTCACCCGCACAAAACTCCTTTCACCCAAGATCTATGATTTTACAATAAAGGATTTTTGAGTATTTTCCATTGTTTTTGTTGCGAATCAACAGGGAACAGGGAAAAACGTACTTTTTCACAATCCCTAATCAACAGAAGCCCCGCTGCCGGCCGGCAGCGGGGCTTCTGTGTTTCGGTTCGTTTTACTGCACGGCCCGGCGCAGCAGCGCGGGGCGGCAGGCACGCAGGTTCCGGCGCACGCCCAAGAGGCCATATAGATGGGCCATCTCCAATGCGGCGCAGATCTTATCCGCCAGGCTCACCATATAGGACTCCTTATAATAGGGCAAAGGCGCGGTCAGCGGCCACATGTGCTTGCCGATGATGTCCTCTTCCATGGGGGACAGGCCGAAGGCGCGCGCATTTTCCAGCGCGAGCTGCGGATGGATGACCAGCCGCCGGAAGCGCCCGACGTCTGTCTCCTCCCATTTTTGCAGATACAGGTCGTGCAACAGCCCTGCACGGGCAGCGGCGCGGTAATCCAGCCCGAAAATGCGGCACAGCGTAAAACCCACATAAGCCACGAACAGGCAATGGTCATAGCAGCTGACGCCTTTGACATGCTGGGGAATGGCGTCCATCGCGCGCACCATTGGCTCGTCCTCCAGCCCGTTCAGGCAGGCGGCGAACAGCGCGCGGTTCTCTTCTTTCCACTGCATCGGAATCACCTCTTTGTCGTTTGCGCACAGCCCACAGCGGGCGTGCAACCGGGGCGTTTTGCCCCTGTGCTTATGATACGAGAAAAAAGCCGGATTATCTACAAGAAAATGTTACCGCATACAAACCTTTTACCTGGATTTGAAAAAGGCGCGTTTTGCCGCGGACGGGCCGCCGCAAAACACGCCGTGATTCAGAGCCGGGAAATCAGGTCCTCACAGATACGCGCCGCCGTAGTGCAGTATTCCGTAATATCGAATTCCTTCACCACCAGCGTGTCATAAGCTTCTTCGTCGGCATTGTCGCTCATGGCGCGCAACACCACGCAGGGAACACCGTATTTTGCCGCCACGTGGGCCACGGCCGCGCCCTCCATCTCCACACAGTCCGGCGCACAATCAGCCGCAATGGCGTTTTTGGTGGCGCTGTCGCCCACAAAGGTGTCGCCTGTGGCGATCTTGCCGACAATATATTTTACGCCCGCATCCGTGCAGGCCTGCTCGGCGGCGGCCACAAGCACAGGGTCTGCCGCAAACTCCTTCAAATACGGGAACGTATCTGAAATCATTTCACGGTCTGCGTCATGGTACACCAGCGTGCCGCCGATGACAACGTCGCCCACGCCGATCTTATCCGTCATATTGCCCGCAATGCCCGAAAATACCAGCGCTTTTGCGCCGAATCTTGCAATGAGAAGCTGCGCCGCGCAGGCCGCGTTTACCTTGCCGATGCCCGCGCAGCAAAGCGCCACACGGCGTCCCTGCAGCAGGCCTGTGTAAAACGTCACGCCCGCAACGGTTTCCTCCCCCTTGTCTGTCATACGCTCACACAAAAGCGCAATTTCTTCCCGCATGGCACCCATCAGGCCGATGATCTTTTCCATAGCGGCGCCTCCTCACACATTGAACAGGAACTCAATGATGTCCCCGTCCTGCACCACATATTCCTTGCCCTCGGTGCGCTGCAGGCCCTTGGCCTTCACGTTGGCCATGCTGTAACCGCAGGCGGCGAGGTCGTCGTATTTCACCACGCTGGCGCGGATGAAGCCGCGCTCAAAATCGGAATGGATCTTCCCTGCGGCCTGAGGGGCCTTGGTACCGCGGCGGATGGTCCAGGCGCGGCATTCCTTTTTACCGTCCGTCAAAAAGCTGATAAGTCCCAGCAGGCCGTAGCTGGCCTTGATGAGGTTGTCCAGGCCCGTGGCCTCAATGCCCATCTCCGCCAGGAATTCCTTTTTCTCCTCGGGCGTGTAATCCGCGATATCCTCCTCGGTTTTGGCACAAATGGGGATGCACTCCGCGCCTTCGTCCAGGGCCAGCTTTTTCACGGTCTGGTAATGCGGATTGCCCAGCATTCCCTCCATCAGATCGTCCTCGCTCATATTGGCCGCATAGATTACAGGCTTTGCCGTCAACAGGCCCATTTCGCGCATCTGCAGCACCTGGTCCTCGTCGGCCTCGTCCAGCGGGAAGGTGCGCGCATTTTTGCCCGCGCCCAGATGCTCCTCCAGCGCGCTCAGCCATGCGGCGCTGGCCAGCGCCTTTTTGTCTCCGGTCTTGCCCGCCTTGGCCATACGCGCCGCACGGTTGGAAACGACCTCCAGGTCGCTCAGGATCAGCTCTGTATCAATGGTCTCAATGTCCCGCACCGGGTCCACATTGCCTTCCACATGCACAATGTCCGTGCCTTCAAAGCAGCGCACCACATGCACGATGGCGTCGCATTCGCGGATGTTGCCCAAAAATTTATTGCCCAGTCCCTCGCCTTTGGACGCACCCTTCACCAAACCGGCGATGTCCACAAATTCCACGATGGCGGGCGTTTTTTTATTGGTATCCCAAATTTCAGCCAGCTTGTCCAGCCGGGCGTCCGGCACGGGCACGACGCCGGTATTCGGGTCGATGGTGCAGAACGGATAGTTCGCCGCAGCGGCATTTTTGGTGCTGGTGATGGCGTTGAACAGCGTGCTCTTGCCGACATTCGGCAGGCCTACGATTCCAAGCTTCATATAAAACCTTCCTCTTCTCAAGCGGGGCGGCAGCCCCGGGTATATCTTTGATTATTCTACCATACAGGCAGCCCTGCGCGCAATGCGCCGGACGCGGAGCACCCCAAAAAACTGCGCGGGAGCTCCCGCAGGACTTTTTTTATACACAATTATATCGTATAATATTGTCAAACTGCTGTTTTTCTGCGCCCCGCAGAGCATCTGCGGTACACCGCATACGGCATGCCGCGCAAAAACGGGCGCGGTACAGGGGAATAAAGGAGTGTGACCCATGGCGAACGAGAAAATTCTGATCGCGGACGACGACAAAAATATCTGTGAGCTGCTGCGCCTGTACCTGGCCAAGGAGGGCTATGAGACGGTGATCGCCAACGATGGCGAGGCCGCCGTGGCCGCGTTTGAAAAGGAAAAGCCCAACATGGTGCTGCTGGACGTGATGATGCCCAAAATGGACGGCTGGGAGGTGTGCCGCCGCATCCGCGCGGCGGACAACACACCCGTTATCATGCTCACGGCTAAAGGCGAGACCTTCGACAAGGTGCTCGGCCTGGAGCTGGGTGCGGACGACTATGTAGTAAAGCCGTTCGACTCCAAAGAAGTGGTGGCGCGCATCAAAGCCGTGCTGCGCCGCTGCACGCCCGCCGAGGCCCAGCCCGACGGCGTCATCAGCTATGATAAGCTCTCGGTGGACCTGACGCGCTATGAGCTGAAGGTGAACGGCCAGGTAGTGGACGCGCCGCCCAAGGAACTGGAGCTTTTGTATTATCTGGCCAGCCATCCCAACCGGGTATTCACCCGCGACCAGCTGCTGGACGAGGTATGGGGTTTTGAATACTACGGCGATTCCCGCACCATCGACGTACACGTGAAGCGTCTGCGCGAAAAGCTTGAAAACACCAGCGACCAGTGGAGTTTAAAGACCGTCTGGGGCGTGGGCTATAAATTTGAAGTGAAAGAATGACGGCGGGCCGGGGTCCGCGGCATGCCGGAAGAAAGGGGGGTGCGCCCGTGCGCAAAAGCATCACCACGCGGTATTTTTATTCCACGGCAGTCCTGCTCATCTGCAGCATCGCCGTGATGGGCTTTATTCAGATGTATCTGGCCATGGGCTACTTCCGCGAAGAAAACGGCACCGCCCTGATCCAGACCATCGACAACGCCATCCTCGCCATGCAGGAAGCCGCGGATGACGGCATCGTTGAAAAAAGGGCCGAAGCCGCCGAAGCCGCCGGGCTGGATGTGGAGGATATCAAAAGGGGCATCACGCTGACGGCCCGCGCCGCCGGAAAGAGCATCCTTGTGACGGACGCCTACGGCTCCGTGGTGCTTTCCATCCCGTCGGAATATCAGGGCATGGAAGTGTCTGTAAAAACGTGCAATGCCACATACAGCCGGGGCATTTACGACGAAATGGGCACTTTGGGCGGTATCTTCAGCAGCCGATATTACATCGCGGGCAAGCCCATTCTCGACGAGAAAGGCATGCTCCAGGGCTTTGTGTTCGCGGGGGCAAACGCCGACAGCCTCACGGAATACCTGGCAAACCTGTTCTCTACGTTCATCCTCTCCGCCGGGCTGATGCTGATGGTATCCAGCGTGCTTTCCATCGTGCTGACCAACCGCATGACCACGCCGCTGCGCCGCATTTCGGACGCCGCGAAAAAGTTCGGCGGCGGAGATTTTTCCGCCCGCGTGCCCGTGGAGGGCGACGATGAGCTGGCCCAGCTGGCCGAGACCTTTAACACCATGGCCGGCAGCTTGGAAAAAATCGACCAGTCCCGCCGCAGCTTCATGGGCAATATCGCTCACGAGCTGCGCACGCCCATGACCACCATCAAGGGCTTTATCGACGGCATGCTGGACGGCACCATCCCGCCCGAAAACCAGAACCACTACCTGGGCATTGTCTCTCAGGAGGTGGGCCGCCTGACGCGTCTCATCAAGAACATGCTGGACATCACCAAGCTGGAGGCCGGGGAGTATAAAGTAAACGCCACTACCTATGATATCTGGGAGAGCATCACCAGCGTGGTGTTCGGCGCGGAACAGCGGCTGGAGGCCAACAACATCCAAATCAGCGGCTTCGCCCCAACCAAGACCTTGGTTCTGGCGGATCAGGATCTGGTGTACCAGGTCATCTACAATCTGGTGGACAACGCTATCAAGTTCTGCAATGTGGGCGGGGAGATCCGTTTTTCCGTCACACAGAGCAAGGGCGCCGTTACCGTAGGCGTGCGCAACACAGGCGCGGGTATTGCGCCCGAGGCGCTGCCTTATGTGTTCGACCGCTTTTACAAGGAAGACAAAAGCCGTGGGCTGAACACCACCGGAAGCGGCCTGGGTCTGCATATCTGCAAAGTCCTCATCAATTTGTCCGGCGGCAAGATCTGGGTGGACAGCAAGGAGGGCGAATACTGCGAATTCCTGTTCACGTTGCCCGCGCCGCCTTCTTCGCCCATTAAGGGCGGCAAGCTCAAGGATCAGTGACCACCGCGCCGCATGAGGCATGGAAGAGAAATATTCGCGGCCGCAGTGCTGCGCATTGCCGGGAGGCCCGGCAGGGAGAGAGGGAATCATGGATCAGCGCCAGTATCCGCAATATCCGCAGCAGCCCGGCGGGCCCTGCCCGCCCTATGTACAACAGCCCGGGATGGAGTATCCGCCTTATCCGCCCTATGGCGGACAGGGCTCCGCAGCCCCGCCCTACGGCGGCCCCGTTTACGGGCAGGGCGGCGGCCCCGTGCCGCCGCGGGCGCCCCAATATGTATATCAGACGCCCGGCTCGATGCCGGGCGTCCCCGGCGGGAAACCGCCCCGCCGGCGCAGGAACCGTGCGCCGCTGGTGGCTGTTCTGCTTTGCCTGGGGCTTGCCGCAACCGTTTTTCTGGCGGGAGAGGCTTTTGACGCACTGCGCAGCGGCGGCGCCGCGCGCCGGCGTCCCACGCCCGGAGAGGTGCCCAGCTTTACCATCGAGGATCTTCCCGAGGACGCGGACGGCGGGCTCTCCACGGTGGAGATTGCCAAGACCGTTGGCCCCAGCGTGGTATGCATCAATGTATATGAGCCGGGCAGCATTTCCATTGCAGGCAGCGGCAGCGGCATCATTCTCAACGAGGACGGCTTCATCGTCACCAACGCCCATGTGGTGGAGGGCTCCTCCGCAGTTACCGTGCTGCTGGACGACGGCCGTGAGCTGGACGCATGGATCGTCGGCTCCGACACCCGTACGGACCTGGCCGTGGTCAAAATCACGGCGGACGGGCTGGTGCCCGCCTCCTTCGGAGATTCGGACATCCTGCAGGTGGGCGAGCGGGCCGTGGCGATCGGCAATGCGGCCGGACAGCTCTCCGGCACCGTCACCCAAGGCATCATCTCCGGCCTCAATCGTGAGATCAGCATGCAGGCGGGCAACAGCGTCGTCACGATGAACCTTATCCAGACCTCCGCGGCCATCAACCCCGGCAATTCCGGCGGCGCGCTGGTGAACCGCTTCGGTCAGGTGATCGGCATCAATTCCGCCAAGCTCAACAGCTCCACGTTTGAGGGCATCGGCTTTGCCATCCCCTCGGCGGACGCGCAGCCCGTGGTGGAGGATCTGATTGCCTACGGCTATGTAAAGGACCGCGTGGCACTGGGCGTGATGGTAATCGCGCTGTCGCCCGTCACAGGCCCTGCCAACGACCTGCCCAGCCAGGGCTTATATATTTCATCTGTGGAAGATTACAGCGACCTGAACAACCACGACATCACCGTGGGCGACGTGATATTGACGGCGGACGGCGTAACGCTGGAAACCACGTCCGATCTGCTGGATGTGCTGGAGACGCACAAGCCCGGCGAAACCGTGCGGCTGGAGATCCAAAAGCGCGGCAGCGGCAATGTCGTCACCGTGGACGCGGTGCTGGCCGAGAGCCGCAGCAACTGAAGCTTCAAAACAAAAAGCGCCGCCGCGGGATATATCCGCGGCGGCGCCTCTTTTTGTTTTTCTCCTCAGGTGAAGAATTTGTCCTTATAGCCCATCAAAAAGATGAACAGCACGATGAGCGGCAGAACGTAACTGACGTATACCCGCGCCCATTTTGGAAACCGTATGCCCTTGCCCTCGTCTGCCTCGGCCACAAAATTTTTCCATCCCCAGCCGTAGCGGGACGTGCAGAACAACAGGTATACAAGACTGCCCAGCGGGAGGATCGTATTGGAAACAAGGAAGTCCTCCAGGTCCAGCACGGCGCTGCCCTCGCCGAAGGGCATAAAGCCCGAAAGCACGTTGTATCCCAGTACACAGGGCAGCGACAGCACAAGAATGGCGAAAAAATTTACCAACACGGCTTTTTTGCGGCTCCAGCCCCACAAGTCCATACCGAAGGCAACGATGTTTTCAAATACGGCAATAACGGTGGACAGCGCCGCAAAGCTCATGAACACAAAAAACAGCGCGCCCCATACCCGGCCGCCCGCCATGCCGCCGAAGATATTGGGCAGCGTGACGAATACAAGGCCTGGGCCCTGCCCCGGGTTGACGCCGAAGGAAAAGCAGGCGGGAAAAATGATAAGGCCCGCCATCAGCGCCACAAAGGTATCCAGCAGCGTGATGTTGACGCTCTCGCTGAGCAGCGTGCGCTCCTTGCCGATGTAGCTGCCGAAAATGGCCATGGCGCCGATGCCCAGAGACAGCGTGAAAAAGGCCTGTCCCATGGCCGCGTACACCACATTGCCCACGCCTTGCTCCACAAGGCGCCCGAAATCCGGTACAAGATAAAATTTGAGGCCTTCGTCCGCGCCCGGCAGTGTGACGCTGCGCACAGCCAGCGCCACCATCAGCAGCAGCAGGCAGACCATCATGGCTTTTGTGATTTTCTCCACACCGTTCTGCAAGCCCAGGCTGCACACGCCGAAGCCCAGCACCACAGCCACAATCATCCAGAATATCTGCGGCCCCGGCTGCGCCAGCATGTCATTGAAAATGCCGCCCACCGCCTCGGCGGACGCGCCTGTGAACGCACCGCGCAGCATTTTTACCACATAGGCCAGCATCCAGCCCGCCACCGTGGTATAGAACATCATCAGCAGATAGTTGCCCGCCATGCCCAGCCAGGCGTACCAATGCCATTTGGTGCCCGCAGGCTCCAGCACGCGGAAGCTGACCGCGCAGCTTTTGCGGGACGCCCGGCCCACGGCGAACTCCATGGCCATGATGGGCAAGCCCAGCACGACCAGGAAAAACAGGTAAATAAGCACGAACGCCGCGCCGCCGTACTGTCCGGTAATATAGGGGAAGCGCCATACGTTGCCGATGCCGATGGCACACCCGGCCGAAATGAGCAGAAAGCCCAGCCGCGAGGCAAATTTTTCTCGTTTTTCCATAACCCTGATCCCTCTTTTTCCTTCTCCGATACCCGGCGCATCCGCATAGAGCGCCGTCTTTGTCCAGCATAGCAAACAAAACGTGCGTGTGTCAACGAAACACGCGCACGTTTTTGCATTTTCTCTGTTTTTTCCGGCCCTCAGCCGCCGGAAAGATGCTCAACGAGGATCTTTGCGCCGATGCACACCAAAATGACGCCGCCGAATATCTCGGCCTTACCGCCCAGCCAGCTGCCGAATTTTTTGCCCAGCAGATGGCCCGCAAGGCAGCAGACGAACGTGACGCAGGCGATGAAGGAAGCCGCCGCGGCGATGTTCACATCCAGCGCGGCAAAGCTGACGCCGACAGCCAGCGCATCGATGCTGGTGGCGAAGGCCTGCACCACCATCAGCTTATAGCTGAACGCGCGGCCCACGGGGCACGCCTCCGGCGCGCGCAGCTCCTTGACGGCGTCCCAGATCATTTTGCCGCCGATGAAGCCCAGCAGTGCAAAGGCGATCCAGTGGTCAAACGCGCTCACCACATCGGCGAAGGCGCGGCCCGCAAAATACCCGGCCACGGGCATCAGGCCCTGAAACACGCCGAAGGACAGCGACGTGAGGGCGGCCTCGTTCCGCCGCAGGCCGGAAAAACACATGCTGTTGGAGATGGACACCGCAAATGCGTCCATCGAAAGCCCCAGCGCGAGTACGAACAGGGTGATCGAATCCATAACGCTTTTTCCTCCAAATCTGCTTTCATAAGAATATGCGTGTCTGCGGCCGGATAATCTGTTCCGCCCGCAGCGCGCGCCGGAAAAGGGAGGCGTCCGTTTTGCGGCCCTGTGGGGCGGGGCCGCAAAAAAAAGACCCACGGACGGCGCAAAGCCGCCCATGAGTCTTGTTCATTAAGCAAAGCCAGGCGCGTGCCGGCGCGCCATCATGTTGACTTTACACGCCGTACAGGCCCGGCGCGAACTACTCCCTCAAAGGTATAAGCATATCTTACCATACCCTTTTGCGGCGCGCAAGTGTTTTTTCGTCCGGCGCGCCTTTTTCACGCAAGGTCCGGCAGTTCTCGCCGCACCGCGTCCTCCAGCCGGCACAGCGCTGCGGCGTCCATCTCCGGTGTGTCCGCGAGAGGGAACGGAACGCCCATAGCCCCGTATTTTTCCAGACACAGCTTTCGGAAGCCCAACAGCTCCACCTTCTGCAAATTATGGAACTGTCCGGCCATGCGCGCCAATGCGCGGATATGTGCCTCGCCGTCCGTCAAGCCGGGGATCACCACGTGCCGCACCCACAGCGGCACGCCCAGCTCTTGTGTCAGCGCCAGAAAATCCAGCGTATGGGCCAGGCTGCCGCCCGTATGGGCGCGGTATCCCTCTTCGGAGCTGAACTTCAGGTCCGCCAGCACCAGGTCCGTATGCGCCAGCACTTCCCGCGCGGCGGCAAGAGCACCCGCGCCGGAGGTATCCAGCGCCGTGTGGTAGCCCTCCGCCCGCAGCGCCTTCAGCAGCGCCGCAGTGAACACGGGCTGGGCCAGCGGCTCACCGCCCGTAACCGTAACGCCCCCCGACTCATAAATGTACGGCTTACAGCGGCGCACACGCCGCAGCACATCCTCCACCGTGTATTCCGTGCCGCCCGCCGCGTTCCAGGTGTCCGGGTTGTGGCAGCAGGCACAGCGCAGCGGGCAGCCCTGCAGAAACACCACATAGCGCAGCCCCGGTCCGTCCACCGCTCCCATGGACAAAAACGAGTGTATGCGCCCTTTCACGCCGTTTTCCGGCGTCTGCATCTGTGCGTCCACGGCTCACATCGCCTCGTGGAACGTGCGGGCGATGACCTCGCGCTGCTGTTCTTTCGTCAGCTTGTGGAAGTTCACCGCGTAGCCTGAAACGCGGATGGTCAGATTGGGGTATTTTTCCGGGTCATTGTACGCCTCCACCAGCGTTTCACGGCTGAGCACGTTGACGTTGATGTGGTGGGCCATCTGGGAAAAATAGCCGTCCAGCAGGCTGACGAGATTGGCCCGGCGCTGTTCGTCCGTCCTGCCCAGCGCTCCCGGCACGATGGAAAACGTATTGGAGATGCCGTCCTTGCAGTACCGGTACGAAAGCTTTGCCACAGAGTTCAGCGAGGCCAGCGCGCCGCTTTTTTCCCGGCCGTGCATGGGGTTCGCGCCCGGGGCAAAGGGCTGCCCCGCTTTGCGGCCGTCGGGCGTGGAGCCTGTTTTTTTACCGTACACCACGTTGGAGGTGATCGTCAGCACCGAGAGCGTGGCTTCGGCTCCGCGATACAGCGCATGGCCTGCCAGCTCGTTGTAAAACGCTTCGGCCTGTTCGCAGGCAATGGCGTCCACGCGGTCGTCATCGTTGCCGAAGGCGGGGTAGTCTCCCTCCACCTCGAAATCCGTGATGAGGCCTGTTCCGGCGTCGCGGATGCAGCGCACCTTCGCGTATTTAATGGCCGAGAGTGAATCTGCCAGCACGGACAGGCCCGCCATACCGAAAGCCATGTAGCGGTGCACATGGGTGTCGTGCAGAGCCATCTGCGTTTCATAAGCATATTTATCGTGCATGTAATGGATGACGTTCATGGTATCGGCATACAGTTCCGCCAGCCAGGGGGCGGTATGCGTCCAGCAGCGCCGTTACCCTGCCGTACTCCAGATACTCGCCCTCATAGGGCGTATGCACCGGGCCGACCTGCATGTTCTTCATCTCGTCCCGGCCACCGTTGAGGGACAGGAGCAGCAGCTTTGGCAAATTGACCCGCGCGCCGAAAAACTGCATGTCTTTACCCAGCCGCATGGCTGAGACACAGCATGCAATGGCGTAATCGTCGCCGTAAATGGGGCGCATCAGGTCGTCGTTTTCGTATTGGATGGCGTCTGTCTCGCAGGAGACGCGGGCGCAGTATGTCTTAAACGCGGCGGGCAGCGCACCGCTCCACAAAATGGTCAGGTTCGGTTCCGGCGACGCCCCCAGATTGTAAAGCGTATGCAGCATGCGGAAGGAAGTTTTCGTCACCAGCGTGCGGCCATCCGAGCCCATGCCCCCCACGGCTTCGGTGATCCACATGGGGTCGCCGCCGAACAGCGCGTTGTACTCCGGCGTACGCAGGTGGCGCGCCATACGCAGCTTCATCACAAAGTCGTCCATCAGCTCCTGCGCGCCCGCCTCGTCCAGCCTGCCCGCGGCCAGGTCCCGCTCGAAATAGATATCCAGAAACGTGCTCACGCGGCCCAGGCTCATGGCCGCGCCGTTCTGCTCCTTGATGGCCCCAAGGTAGCCGAAGTAGGTCCACTGCACGGCCTCGCGGGCACTTTGCGCCGGGCGGCTGATGTCGCAGCCGTACAGCGCGGCCATATCCCGCAGCTTGCCCAGAAAGTCGATTTGCCGCCAGACTTCCTCGATGAGACGGATGTTCTCGTCCGTCATCGCGCCGCGGCCCAGCTCCGCCTTGTCCTTTTTCTTTTCCTCGATCAGTCGGTCTGTCCCGTAGAGCGCCACGCGGCGGTAATCGCCGATGATCCGGCCTCGGCCATATGCGTCGGGCAGGCCCGTGATCAGGCCGCAGTGCCGGGCCGCACGGGTCTGCTCGTTGTACACGCGGAATACGCCGTCGTTGTGGGTGGTGCGGTAGGCGAACTCCTGCTCCACCTGCCCGGAAAGCTCATAGCCGTAGGCCCGGCAGGCCTCCCGCGCCATGCGGATGCCTCCGAAAGGATTCACACCGCGCTTCAGCGGCCTGTCCGTCTGCAGGCCGACGATCAGCTCGTTGTCTTTGTCCAGATAGCCCGGCTTGTAATTGAGCAGGGAGGACACCGTCTGGGTGTCCACATCCAGCACGCCGCCGAACTCCTGCTCCAGCTTCATCAGGCCCTGCAGCTTATGCATCAGTGCCTGCGTGCGCGGTGTTGCCGGCGCCAGGAACGCTTCATCTCCTCCGTAGGGCGTATAGTTTTTCTGGATAAAATCCCGCACATCGATGCGGCTCTGCCACGCCCCGGCCGTAAACCCTTCCCATGCCTTGCACATTTCCTGTACCTCCTGTTCGCTCACACACCGCGGAGGCGCGGCCCCTTTTCATTCCTGTACCGCCCCGGCGGCGGCCATTGAGAAAATCTTCTTGTTTCAGGGCAACAAAAAAGGGCAGCACCGCAAAAGCGGTGTTGCCCAGACGGTCGGCATCAAAACTCCGCGCCCGTTCCCCTGTGGTAAGCCCACTCGTTCCGTCAGTTACGGCCGCGTCTCGGTTATGTATTCATGATACCACGCTTCGGCAAAGGCTGTCAACGGACAAACAGCCGAATCCGCAGGCCGCACAACTCAAAAATATGGTTAAACCGGCCTTCGGGATGCCAACGCTCTGCTTTACGAAGGATGCCTGTATGTGGATAACATAAAATTGGTAAATTGGAAATTATAACAGTCCTTCTGCTTTTGCACGAATTGCAAAAAACTCCTGAAACGTATCTGATTTTTCCTGTATTTTCTTTTTCATCAAGGTCAATCTCCGTTTGCCAACCCGCCTATCCAATACAGCAAATATTCTTACGATTAAATTAGCACTGTTAAGGCTCATTTCAATATCTTAATCATCAAACTCTGCAAAGGCGTTGTAAAAACAGCGTTGACCAAAAACACTTAGTCTTAAAGCTGTATCATCCATATGCGCATTTTCCACTTCCATGCGTTTTTTGTATTTTTCATCTCCGGGAAACAAATCTGCTTTCATTCAGTTATTCCAATAACATCCCTTGATGATTTCGTTGCCATCATATCTTATTGCCGCCCGCCCCTCATGGTCAGGACTTCTGCTATACGACGTTGCGTAATACTGAATATGGCCTTGCAGACTCTGCGCCAAATATTCTGTTTCCAGCTTTTTCCTGATACCGCTCCCTGTTGCCATTTGCGGTTCTTCCTCTTCAGCTTTTGATTGTTTTATTGCCCCATTTCTTGCCCTGTCATGCAGAAAGCATCTCCTGTTCCGCCTGGCCGATTCCAGTTTGCCGGGCCGCCGGGCTGTATGAAAGCGGCTGTCTGCCTTCGTTTTACGCTTGTGTCGCCGTGTCCCGCAAAGTTCATCCGCCGCTTATCTCCGGCAGAACGCTCTGTTACAGCGTGACGCCCATCAGGTACTCCTTTACCTCCAGCAGCTCCCGCGCGGGCAGGGAAAAGGCGCGCACGCCCAGGCGGGCATAGGCCTCGGCCAGCGCGGGCTGCGCCGCGCCCTCGCCGCACAGGCACAGCGGGATGCGTGCTTCGGCCGCGGCCTCCACGGCGAACCGTACAAGCCGGTATACGGCGGGGGAGGCAGCGGGCAGATAGGCCCGCACCTGGGGGTTCACACGGTCGGCCGCATATGTATACTGGATGAGATTGTTGGTGCCCACATTGAAAAACGCGGCGCGGCGCGCCAGGTCCCCGGCTGTCAGCGCTGCGGCGGGCGTTTCGATAAACGCACCCACGGGAACCGTTTCGGCAAAGGGTACGCCCCGCTCCCGAAGCGCGCATTTGGCGCGGTAAACAGCGTCCAGAGCATGCTCGAACTCATCCCGCGTAGAGACCATGGGCAGCAGGATGCGCAGATTTCCCGCCAGCCCGGCGCGCAGCAGCGCCCGAAGCTGCGTTTCAAAAAAATCCGGATGCGCCAGGCAGTAGCGCACGCCGCACAGCCCCATCGCGGGATTTGCTTCTTCCTCCCGTGGAAATTCCGTCCCCGTCTTATCCGGCGCCACATCAAAGGTACAGATGGTAACGGGCCTGCCCTGCGCCGCCGCCAGACAGGCAGCATAGAAGCCATACTGCTCCTCCTCGCCGTTCACGCGCCCCGCCAGCAGCAGGTATTCGCTCAGCAGCAGACCCACGCCATCCGCTCCCGCCTCCACGGCCGTGCGCACATCCTCCACCGACGCGCAGTCCGCCATCAGCGAGATGCGCGTGCCGTCCTTCGTGGTACATGGTGCCGCCCGCAGCCGCTCCTGCGAGAGCGTGTGCCGCCGCTGCAAGCGCAGTTTGTGGGCAAAGCGTGTTTTCGTCGCCTCATCCGGATCCAGATACGCTTCGCCGGTGTCTCCGTTCAGCGCCAGCGTGCGGCCGTCACAGCCCTCCAGCAGCTCCGGCCCCGCCATCACCGCGGCGGGGATGCCCATGGTGCGGGCGATGATGGCCGCGTGGGCATTGGGGGAACCCGCGCTGGTGATAAACCCCAGCACCAGACTGCGGTCCAGCGTGACGATATCCGTGGGATACAGCTCCTCAGCCACCAAAATGGCCGGGCCCGTCAGGCGCAGCGTCTCGTGGGGCTGGCCGTCGAGTACCTTGACGACCCGGCGGCATGCGTCCAGGATATCGCAGGCACGCTCGCGCATGTACGGGTCCTCCAGTGCACGAATGCGGCCCGCAAAAATGCCCGCCGCGCGCTCCACCGATGCCGCCGCACCCGCGCCCACCCGGATATAGGACGCCACCTCCTGCCGAAGGCCCTCGTCCTCCAGCAGCACCCTCTGCACCATAAAAATATCCCTGTCCTGTGCGGCAGCGCGCCGCTCCAGCCGGATGAGCTGGTCCTGCGCCTCCCGCACCGCGTTTTCAAACGCCTCCTGTTCCTCCTTGGGGGACCGCACCGCGCGCCCCAGCCCGCTTTGCGTATGGCGCAAATACCGCACCGTCCCCACCGCCAGCCCCGCCGAGGCCGGCACTGCCGTGATATACTTCAAATCCGCGCACCTCCCGGTTTCGCGGCAGAGGCCACAAGCCGCCCCGCCGCCGTCCTCTTCCTGCTCCAATGGTTCGCGTGCCTTGAAAATCTGTTTTTGTTCTTTTTATTCGGGCATTGCCATACCAAAACGCCCCACATCCGCAAAGCCCAGCGCGTGATAGATGCGCCCCGCCGCGGGGTTGTCGTAGAACAGGCACAGGTACCGCCGCCCGGCGGCAAAACTGTGGGCCGCGGCCGCGTGCACACAGGCACGGGCAAAGCCTCTCCCGCGCCATCCCGGCAGCGTCGCCACACCGACGACCATGGCCGAAACGCTGTTTTCCGCAGTCGTCTCTGCCAGCGCCACCAGCCTGTCCCCATCGTACACACCGAAGGCATGGCCGCCGCGCGTCAGATTTTCCCGGCATTCCTCCACCTTTTCCTCCCGGTCCACACCGCGGAAGCTGTCGGCAAATTCATCGATCTGTACTTCCAGCCCGATCACTGCCCGCGCATCCTGCGGCCCGAGCATCCGCAGAGAAAAGCCCTCCGGCAGTGCCGCGCCGCCGGCCAGGCGGTCCATGCGCGCCAGATTCGTTCCGCGCAGCTTCCAGCCGGGCATGCGTGCGGCCAAAGCAGCCACATCTGCCTCCTTGCCCGAAAGATACTGCGCCCCGCGGGCTTGCAGAAACGCCGCCAGCTCCTCCACCGGCGCTGTCCCGCTCATGCACAGACAGTAATTGTTGAAATACCGCAGCAGCAGCGCACAAAGCGCGCCGTCCGCAGCACGTGTGCCGAAGATCTCCACCGTTTTCGATTCAAAGCCGTAATTTTCAAGGTCGCCTTGCACAAATACATTGTATTCCGGTTCGGCAGAGATATATGCCTCTACCTCGGCCCGGTTCTGCTCCGTCAGTTTTTCCATTCCTTTCCACTCCTTCTCTACATTGTCTTCCGGGCGCGGCGGTCGCCCTCTCCCGCGGCATGCCGCCCCTTTTTGCTCCGCAATAAAAGTCCCCTCAACGGCCATTCGGGCCCTCCCGGCCCACGGCCTTAAGGTCTCAAGCGCCCGGGCACAAAGCGCCCGGATGCGTGTAAAAAACAGTAGCTGTGCTGCTGTTTTTTATTAGTATAGCACATTTTGCACATACCCGGAAATCCGCATTGAGCGGGATTGCGGCGTTGTTTTTTCGTTTTTTTGTTCAATTGGTAAAAAATGCGTTTTTCTGTAAAAAAAATCCATCAAAAATATTGCTATTTTCACTTCATCTTGCTAAAATATTAAAATAATTTTTCCGGCCTGCCGGAAGAATTATGGCTTTTACAAAACGAAAAGAAAAGGTGGTGTAAGTCATGGAGATCAAAGGCGATCAAATCTGGCACAGTCCGTCCCCCGCAGAGCTGCTGGCCGCCGCCGGGCAGGAAATCACCCTCAAGGCGTGCGTTCACAACATCCGGGAGCTTGGCGGCATCGCATTCGTGGTGCTGCGCACCGGGCGTTATCTCATTCAGTCCGTGTACGACAAGGAGGTGTGTCCGGATAATAATCTGAGCCAGCTTTCCGCAGGCGACTGTGTCCGCGCAACGGGCCTGCTGCGCGCCGAACCCCGCGCTGAAAACGGCGTGGAGCTGCTGCTCCACGGCTTCACCGTTCTGTCCCGTCCGGCTTCGCCGCTGCCGCTGAACCTGGCCGATAAAGAGCTGAAGGCCACGCTGGGCACCAAAATGGAGTACCGCACCGTGGCGCTGCGTCATCCCAGGGAACGCGCGGTATTCCGCATCCAGCAGGCTCTCGCCTGCGGCTTCCGGGAGTTCATGCTTTCCCAGGATTTTACTGAGATCCATACTCCGAAGATCACGGGCATCGGTGCCGAGGGCGGCGCAGAAGTGTTCGAGCTGGATTACTTCGGCATGCCCGCCGCATGGAGGACGTGATGCAGATGGAGACCGCCATGCTGCAGCACACCATGGCCTATGTGAAAGAACACTGCGCGCCGGAGATCGCGCTGCTGGACGTTGATGTGCCCCGGATCGGCGCAATTCCCTGTATCCGGTTCGCCATCAGCATGGATACATTAGCCCGTATCTGCGAAACGCTGAATTGTGAGATTACCGATGTGATTGAGTTAGTACCAGACGAGCCTGCTTCCTGACTTTTGGCAGGGATATGGAGGAACCCTGACCAAAAAACGAGCATACCAAAGGGAGCGATACGCCGCTGTGAGATTCAGGGGAGGAACGACACCGGGGAGAACTGGCGAACTGACACCGAAATGATACCGAAACACGACAATCTGATAGGGGGATAGTCTACCCATTATGCCGGAAATGCCAGCATGGGTGCAGGCAGAGCTTCCGGGCGGTTGTGATTGACTGCCCCCGTTAT